>Ga0163216_101094_pt1 | contig 21517 bp, 19 predicted proteins | sample SynspAceP_FD_167610 | JGI IMG/M metagenome (GOLD analysis project Ga0163216, IMG submission 167610) | Saline lake microbial communities from Ace Lake in Antarctica - Synechococcus sp. Ace-P (Illumina Assembly) | ecosystem: Environmental > Aquatic > Non-marine Saline and Alkaline > Saline ...
CCTCAAGTTTGAGGCGGTCTGCTGAGGAAAGAAAACCAGGGCGGATCATAGGCACAGCTGAATCGTTCCAAGCCCAGCCGTCAAGCCATCAAATTCGGCTTCCGCAGGAATCGGAGTATAGTTGAAAAAAGAGCATCCACAATGTCGGGGTTTTCTTCCATCGCGCGTTCGAACCGTTCTGAGTTCAAGGTCAGCGTGCCATCCCGTTCTGTCTGGATTCCAATCTGGGCAAGAAAGACCGGCGCGGCGCCAAAGCCAGTGATTGGCTGGGTGGCAATGTTGCGCATCCGATTCAGAATGGATTGCGCGGCAACATCCCCTGCCAGAGGACCAGGTTCAGCGCCATTCAGCCCGCGCTGCGTCGCCTCTGTAAGATAGGATTTGAGATCATTTGTGATGGTTAGAAAGCTGTTGATCCGTTCTTGCACGGATGTGCTGGTGTCAGCTGAAGTTAGCGTTGAGTTGCCGACAGCGTTCAATGTGACCTTGTGACCTGGAAAAAGATCTTCAAACGAATTGTCGCTACGTTGTATGGTGACACCATCGACAAGCAAAAGCGCATCTTGCGCGGCCACCAACGAACTGGACACACCCAGCGGGTTGTTGTCGGCATCCATGACGCCATCTGTCGCGTCATCGGCCATGTTCAGGGCTGTCTTGATCGCAGTGATTGAATCTGCATCAAATGCGTTGTTTTCGCCTGCCCGTGATTTGACGATCAGTGCATAGCCTGTCCCGGTGTCCAGCAGCGATGCCGTGACGCCATCAATCGCATTCAACTGTTCGGTCAGACCGTTGAGCGTATTGTTGCTGGAGTCGATCGTGAAACTGCGATCACTGTCCCATGTCTCTGTGTTCAAGGAAACAGTGCCTTGGCTGACAGCGCTGGATGGGGTCACTGACGCGTCAAACCTGAAGCTGAGGACCTGTTCGGATGCCAGCCGTTCTACACTGACTGATGCGGACACGTCGCTGGCTATAGCGGCGTTCGTGACCTCGAAGGTCACCGCACTGGTCGAGGATGACGCCTGACGCGATGCTGCCTGTGCGACAGCGGCCATCGCATCCTTGAATGTGCCAACTTGCTGCGACAGCTGGCCCATGGCAGAAATGGTGGTGTTGGTGTCGTCCAGCCGACGTTGGTTCAGCGACCGTTCGCCGCTTGTTTCAGCGGCGACAAGGCTGGTGACAAGCTGCTTGATCTCGATGCCGCTGCCGCCACGGCTGACGGCGGAAAGAATGTCGGGCTTGATTTCAGCCATGGCTATGCTCCTGTATTATTCAATGAAACGACAATCTGGTCATCAGGTTTAATGCCGCGCTGCGATTACATGCGAAACTTGGCCGCTTTGCAGGCATAGGACGAGACAATCGCATTGCGGGTGAACAGCACCTGGCCGCTTTTCCGTTGGATCTGGACAGGCTCACCACCCCAGTCGCCGTCAATCTGGGTGTCCGATACTGCAGTGACTGTGATCTTGTCCGGGCTTGCGCCTTCGATGACGCCAACGGCGCCCTTTGACATCTTGGTGAAGACGATCCGGCCAAGGGGTGCGGCGGTCATCGTGCAGTCATAGCTTTCTTGAGTAAACCTGTTGAGTGCCTGACAATCAGACAGCCCCGCAACAAGCAGCAATGTTGCCGTCAGGGGAAAAGTGGTGGTTAGCGGCATTGGAGAGTCCTGAACAATAAGGGTGTGCTAGGTGCGGGTGCAACAACGGGCAACCCGTCAGGATGATGCCGTATTTTGTTCATCAAGATCGTCAGTTTTGCTATCTTGCCGTTCAACTTCAGCGGCATTTGCGACCACGTCAGGTGCGTCTTCTTCAGTTGCATCTTCGCTGACTGGTTTGGCGACCTCAATTTCGATCAGGTTTGTGCCGATGGCTGCGGTTACCACAAGTTTGGTACCCTTGGGCAATTGAACACCTTGGTGGATATGAGCTTCTGTCAGCTCGATCTGCATGTCCTGTTGCGCATCCGCTGGCGTCAGCAGTGTTTCTGCCGCGTGTTGCGCCGCCTGCTCTTGTTCCTTCGGTGGAACCGGTGTTTCGTTTGGCGCTTCATCGACATGGGCGTTGCGGTTCAGCAAGGCGGCAAAGGTAATCGCGCCGTCCGCAGGCTTACCCATACGGCAGGCGATTGTCCGCGCGCGCAGCACATCGATCCGGGCCTTCTGGATCGCCAATCGTGTAGGGCGATGTGCCGTATCGCGCAACATCTGAGACAGGACGGAGGCAGCCAGAAGCGCAGGGATATCAGCAAGGTTTTCCATGATGCGTTCCTGCAAGGTAAGGCGTTTGCGCCTAGTTTCTGGTTCACGCTCGGTCTGAGGTGATTTTGAAACCTGTTTGTCCGATTGGTCCGATGCCTTTGCGCTGCCTGGTTTCGGGGCCGCGCGCCGTGGCTTTGAAGATTTTTCAACCACTTTTTGTCTCCGCCATTGCTTTGGCACCCAACTTGCAAATCTCGGACCAGAACAAAGACTGCGAGGACGATTAAGATGAGTGCAATAAAAGATCATATTGCCTTTCAGGCATCGACGCTTTCGCTTCGAGAAAAGCGGAACAACATGCTTGCCTCTAACATCGCCAATGCCGGCACGCCCGGTTACAAGGCGCGCGACATGGATTTTGATCGTGAGCTTGCGCGTCACGTCGGCGACAGCCCCGTCCGCAAGACAAGCGCCCGTCACATCGACAATCTTGCAGGTGTATCAGGCAACGGTGTGCAGTACCGCGTGCCGCTGAACCCGTCTTTGGATGGCAATACGGTCGAGCTCTCAGTCGAGCAAATGGAGTTTTCAGAGAATTCCTTGCGCTACATGACGACGATGTCGTTTCTCAACCGCCGGATTTCTGGCCTGATGACTGCGATCAAAGGTGAATAATGTCTGATATTAAGAATGTCTTTGATATTGCCGGCCGCTCGATGGCGGCGCAGATGGTGCGCTTGAATACCGTGGCCTCGAATATCGCAAACGCTAACACGCGCGCAGGCAGTGCAGAACAAACGTTCCGCCCGTTGCGTCCTGTTTTCCGCACCGCTTTTGAGGGTGGCCTTAGGAATGCAGAGCGCGCGACAGTAGACGTCAAAGAGATCGTCGCATTGGACCGTGAACCGCAGCGCGTGCACGAGCCGGGTCATCCACTCGCGGATGAGGAGGGGTTCGTTTACGTGCCGCCTGTCGACATGAACGAAGAGCTGGTCGATATGCTGGAGGCCAGCCGCCAATATCAAAACAACCTCGAAGTGCTGACCACGATGCGCACGCTGATACTGCGCACCGTGGACATGGGCAAATCTTAAGGGACCGCAATACATGGATGTTGATAACAAAAGTTTGGCCGCGCAGAACGCGTTGCTGTCAAAGCTGGGAATAAGCACGACCCAAGACAAGAATGCCGCACCAAAAGAAGAATTAGGGCAGACCGATTTCCTAAAGCTGATGACAGCCCAGTTGCAGAACCAGGACCCGTTTGCACCTATGGACAATGGGGATTTCATCGCGCAGATGGCGCAGTTTTCCTCTGTTGCCGGGATCAGCAAGATGTCCGAGACAATGTCGGGCATCGCCGATCAGATGGGGCAGTTCCGGGTCGCATCATCGGTCAATTATCTTGGCCATTCGGTGATGATCCCCGGAAACCTTGCAAGAGCAGATGAGAACGGCGAAATCCATGGTGCGATCGAATTGGAACGCGCGTCTGTTGATACGCGGGTGGAATTCATTGACGCCAAAACAGGCGAGAGCCTGCACACCCTTGATATGGGCGGGCAGGCGAGCGGCTTGTCCGGATTTGTCTGGAACGATCTGCCGGAAGAATATCGGGATGGAACGCGCGGTATTCGCCTTGATGTGCTGGTGAATTACGGCGATGGCGAAGGCGTGCAAAGCCTGACGCCCAATATCTATGCGCAGGTTATCGGAACCTCCAGTTCTGCCACCAATGGGGCAGGCACGCTTGAAATCGAAGACTACGGCGATGTCAGCGCCGCAGAAGTTCTGCGGTTCCGCCTCTAAGGCGGCGCACTAACCTCAATCTAGGGAAATACGCATGTCTTTTTATACAGCTTTGACCGGTCTTAATGGGGCGCAATCCGATATCTCGGCGACCTCGAACAACATTGCCAACGTCGGTACAACCGGTTTCAAACGGTCGCGTGCCGAATTCGGCGATATTTTTGCAACTTCACCCTTGCAGAACTCCTCCTCCTCGATCGGTTCCGGCGCCATTCTGAAAGGGGTGAAGCAGCAGTTCACTCAGGGCAATATCGCCTCTTCGTTGAATGCGCTTGATATGGCGATTTCAGGGCAAGGATTTTTCGCGCTCAAGCCGTCGCTGACCTCGACGCAAGTGGTCTATACGCGCAATGGATCGTTCAACGTCGACAATAACCGCAACGTCGTGGACAGTTCGGGGCAGTTCTTGCTGGCCTATCCGGTCAACGAAGACGGGTCGGTCACGGCCAAGGATATCGACAGCGCCGCTCCGCTGCGGTTGCCGGTGACATCGGGCGATCCACAAGCGACGTCAAAGGTCGATCTGGCGGTAAACCTGCCAGCCAGTGCCGATGTTGTGACGGAAAAGGAACAGTTCGCGAACGGATATACGTTCGATCCAAACGATTCTGAAAGCTTCACCAATTCCACGTCGTTCACGATCTTCGACGATCTCGGCAACCCGACAATCGCAACGGTCTATTTCATCAAGACGCAGCGTGCGACCGCAGAGGATCCAACAAACAAGTTCGAAACCCGCCTTGTCATTAACAACGAGGTTGTGGCGCCTGATCTTGTGCCGGCAGTGAACGACTCGAACCAGCAGATCTACATCGACCAGTTCGGCAATCAGACGACTGCGGTTCCGGACCCCAGCTATTTCGACACGGGCCGCAGTTCACCGCTCTACAAGCTTGATGATCTTCGCACCCGCGTCCCGTCGCAACCCGCTGCGTTATCAGGCGAAACGGCAGGCTTTGACTTCGGTGAAGAGGGCACTCGCCAGATCGAGGTTGTCACCGATCCAATGCTTTTCGGTGCGACTTATGAGGCGAGCAGCGTAAATCAAGGCGTTTATTGGGGGCGTGACTTTCTATTGGTTAATATTGATGATGGCACCCGCCCTGTAAGCATCGATATTCGCGCCGGTAAGTATAATGCCGAGCAACTGGCCGCTGAGGTTGAGCGTGCGATCAACGATGCGCATGACGATTCCCGCAAGGTACAGATCCAACAAGGTGCCGATGACACTATTGCGATCCAGTTATATACCTCTGACGCTGATGGCGATACGGCTGTTGATAACTTCCTTGAAGTCGATTTGCTTGAAACGTCTTTTGTCTCGACTCAGGCGGGAATCGATGTGGCAAACCTCACGTCGCCGAGTTTCGATCTGGATGTGTTCCTGGCGCATGCGCAGGCGCGGATCAATGACGCACTCGACGCAGAGTTGGCGGCAGACAATCCCGCTGTTCCGGGAATTAATGGCAGCCAATTCGCAAAACTGACTTCGACAACCAGGCTGACCTCGCCGCCAGAAATGCCTCAGGCTTTGCGTTTTGATTATACGACACGCGACTTGGGTGTCACCATCAGCAATGCCGCTGAAAAATGGGACATAGGATATGACGAAGGGACGTTTACTGTCGCAGAAGTGAGCGGTGTAACCCAGTCGGGGGATACGACTTTGTCGATTTCCATACCTGGCAAGACAGACATTGTTGTAACGATCCCTGACACTTTAACAGAAGGGGCAGAAATCCTCGATTTGATTGACGCGGCGGTGGAAGCATTGTTCTCCGTGCAAGTCACGGGAACTGCTGCTGATTTTTTATATGATGCCACTGCTGGAACGCTGACAGTAAGTTCCATGCTGACAAGTGGTTCGCGGACCGATACTTTTGAAGTTTATGGCAAAACGATCAGTGTTCCGGTCGATGGAGATAGCGAGGACCCCGCAACAGTCGCCCAAAACATCAAAGACGCCATTGAAGCGGCCGACCTCGATGGCGTAACAGTCAGCGTGGATGGCGCCGTCGTTGCGATCGTTGGACCGACTTTGCACACGATTGAATCTTTAACAGAGACTGCTAATACATATGAGGTCACGAAAGACCGCCATCTTGCCTACACCAACTTTGAAAATCGTCCCGTCGTTGCCGTCTATGACCGTGTCAATGATGTGGCGACAGGCACCGGTTCCATTGTGTACGACTCTGAGGCCGAGAACCTTTCGATCACCATGGACTCCACCGCGGGCTTGGCGGTAGGCGATACAATTGTCTTGATGGGGACCGGTGCTGCGGGAGAAACCTTGAACGGTCGTAGCTTCACGATCAGCACGATCGACGGAAACGTGGTCGAGATCGCAACCGGTGATCTGGGCCTGCCGGACGCTGATATCTCCATCGACACCACCTCCAACTCTTTCATCGTGCTGTCCGGCAAATCAAGCGACGTCGAATCCTATTTCGAAGGCGCGGCCATGGCGGTCAACGGGTTTGCAACAAGCTTCAACAATCAACGGATTGTGATGCGCGAGACGGATTCCGCGCGTCACAGCTATACAGACAGTGACATTACGGCTGCAAGCGGGTCCATCTTCGGTGAATTTGAAGCTATCCTCGTGGATGCGGATACCGCGACCGTCAGTGCATTGGGACTGTCCACCGCAGCTACCAAAATGGCTTGGGTGGATGATCTCGATCCTCCGATCAATGTGATCTACGATGCGGAAACGCAAAGTATCGCCTTCGACGTCGATCATACAGCTTTGGGGCCGGGTGGCTCGATCAGCAGCGTGTCCGGGATCCAAGTTTCTTCCGGTGGCAGTGATGGGGTTAACGGTATCGGCCTTCTTGGTCTGAGTTCTGCGACAAAGGTTGCAATCAGCAGCGCCACAAGAGTCAGCGGTCAGGCGTTCATCTTTGACGGCCCCAATCAAGGCGATGGCCCGGATCGTTTTGGGGCAAAGGTGCAATATGATCGTGATACAGGTGCTTTCACCTTCAAAAGCGGAACAACCGGCAAGGAAATTGACGCCAACAAAGCGCTTGGCGTGACCACCGATCAATCGGCTTCGAATATTCAGGTTGGCCGATATGTGATCGACCCAGAAACGGGCGAGGCCGAGACGGGCGATGGCACGATAGATCTGGCATCCCGTGTTCTGGCAATGGGGAACAGCCATGTCATGGGGGTTGGCAATGGCAAGAACGCCGGCTTTGTGGCTGGTACCGGATTGAAATCACAGCCTGCACGTGCGGTCGGTGCGCCGGCCAATGATCCGCTGAACTCGGAACCAGTTTTCTTGAATCCCGCAAACTTTGAAACCACGTTCAACGTATCGGTGAACGGCGTGAACGCCGTCATTGGTATACCGGGCGGCAACTACATCGGCTCTACCCTGGCTGAACTCTTGGAGAAGCGCATCAACCAGATGCGTGACCCCGACACGGGCGACACCATCGGCGGTGTCACAGTGCGCTATCAACCAGGCGACAACAATTTCGTCTTCACCACTGGAACAACAGGCTCGGACTCGACCATTCGGGTAAAGGGTTCTGCGAAGCTCGGTCTGGATGACGTTCCTCTTGGTATCGGAAGTGTACCAACCATTGCTAATCTGGTTCAGGCGACTAACGAAAACGGTATTCCGCTTTTCGTTAACGCGAATGGCGAGATCGTGGACTCCGAGCCCGACAATCTGGTGACAGACTATTTCCCGCTCTATCTGGATGAAGGGGAGTTGACCTTCGACAAGACGGGCAAGCTGATCAGCCCGCAGGGTCTGACGCGATACGAGTCCCAAAGTGATACATTCTCGATCTCGCTGGATATCGACTTCAGTGCTTCGTCGCAGCTGGCGACGCCCTTCGTGGTCAACAACCTTGAACAGAACGGCTTTACATCCGGTCGTCTGGACGGGTTGAGCATCGATGCTACGGGTTTGTTGCGTGCCAATTACACCAATGGTCAGAACAAGCCTTTGGGCAAACTCGTGCTTGCAAACTTCAACAATCAAAATGGATTGAAGCAAGTTGGGAACGCCACTTTCGTCGTGACGGCATCATCTGGTAGTGCCATCATCGGGGAAGCGGGAACCGAAGGTTTCGGGTCGATCCAATCCGGTGCGCTGGAACGGTCGAACGTGGATATCACCGAGGAGCTGGTAAACCTGATCACCGCGCAGCGGAATTTCCAGGCGGCGTCCAAGGCGATTGAAACATCGACGCAGTTGACCCAGACGATCATCAACATCCGTACTTAAGGGGCCTGAGGGTCGGTCTGTTCGTATAGGCTGACCCTCTCATTCAAGGAAATCTGCATGGATCGCAACATTCATATTGCGCTAAATAACCTGCGCAACATCTCGTCCGAGTTGCGTGTGAATGCACAGAATATGGCAAATGCGAATGTGCCCGGCTTTCGCGCTGATCTGAGTGTCACGCGCGAGGCGAGTTTTCTGACGCCGTTCGATCAGTTCCGTTCGCGTGTTTACAGTCAGGAAGCGTCTCAATCGCTGTTCTCTACCGATGAGGGCGGGTTGCAAAGTACAGAAGCAGAAACGGATATCGCCATCCAGGGGCAGGGGTATTTCTACATAGAACCCGCCAGCGGTGGCGATCCAGCCTTGTCACGGCGCGGCGATCTGTCGTTCGAGCTGGACCGCTTTTTGGTCGATGGTGCGGGAAACCGATTGCTTGATGTGGGATTGAACCCGATCCAGCTTCCGCCGACGCGGCGGATCGTGGTGGAAGAAACCGGCCAGATCCAGATGGAGCTTCTCGATGCGCCCGTAGGCACCTTTGTGGCGGGTCCGATCATTGCAACGTCACAGGCTGAGGGCGTTGGTCTTGCAAAGTCACCCGATGGACATATCCGGCCGGTTGGCCAAGCTCCGTTGCCCGTACCTGACCAGAGAGCGCGATTGACCCAAGGCTTCTTGGAAAACAGCAACGTGGATACAATCGGGTCCTTGATCCAGAACATCGAAAGCCAGCGGCAATTTGAAATGAGCGTTAAGTTCATCGCGCTAGCCCAGGAAATCGACGAAGCTGGCACGCGAATCATGCGCCTGCCTGGCTAAATCTGCTCCGGTTTCCGAGTTGGCACATTGATTGCAAACATTGGGGTAACGATCAATCAGGAGCCGACGATGACCAACGCAATGCATGTCGCAAAGACCGGGTTAAACGCGCAGCAAACGCGCATGCAGGTCATTGCCAACAATCTGGCGAACTTGAACACCGTTGGTTTCAAAAGCGACCGTGTGAATTTCGAAAGCTTGCTTTACCAGATCAAGCGTTCTGGCGGTGATCAAACATCCGAAGGAACGACGCTGACCTCTGCCTTGGCACTGGGTACAGGGGTGCGGGCCGTGAATACCCAAAAGCTATATACCCAAGGCGGAATGGTGAATACGGACAATTCTTTCGATCTGGCTATTGAAGGGCAGGGTTTCTTTCAGGTCCTGCTGCCTGATGGGCGTGTCGGCTATACCCGCAACGGGTCTTTCTCGCGCAGTGCGGACGGGACGATCACAACGGCCAGTGGTTATGTGGTCCAGCCCGAGATTAGGATTCCTGAAGATGCAATCGAGGTGAATGTCTCGCAAGATGGTCTCGTATTTGTGCGTCAGGCAGGTCAGGACGAAACGCAAGAGGTTGGTCAGCTGACCCTTGCGTCCTTTGCCAATCCACGCGGATTACAGCCGATTGGCGAGAGTTTCGTGACCGAAACGCAGGCCAGCGGCGCCCCGACTGTCGCCGCACCCCAAGCGCAGGGATTGGGAAAATTGATGCAAGGCGCCTTGGAAGGATCCAACGTCAATGTGGTACAGCAGCTGGTAGAAATGATCGAGACGCAAAGGGCCTATGAAGTCAGTTCAAAGGCGATCAGTTCTTCTGATGAAATGATGCGTTACATTTCGAACAATCTGTAGAGATAAGATGATGCATATATTCCGTGTCTTGGTTGTTTTTGCACTGCCGATCCTTGCCGGCTGTTCGACCTATGTCGAAAACGAGGCAAGTTCGCAGTTTCAGCCTGTCCTGCCGGATGGTTCTTATAATGACCGCCCGTTCAACGGCAGCATTTATCACCCCGGTGTTTCCGGACTTTTTGCCGTGGAACAACGTGCCTCACAGGTCGGCGATGTTCTGACCGTTGCATTGAACGAATCGTTTCAGGCTACGAAGTCGCAAACCGCCACTGCCGACAAATCAGACACCACCACTGCGCAATTGCCGCTTTTTCTAGGTTCCAACGATCCGGCATTCGGTGTGAACCAATCCTTTGCGGGGTCCGGTGCTGCCGCACAATCGAATACATTCACCGGTCTTGTCACGGTGAGCGTGGTGCGGGTTTTGCCGAATGGCAATCTTCAGATTCTGGGGCAGAAAAAGCTGACACTGAATAGTGGCGATGAATATGTGCGTGTTAGCGGGATTGTCCGGCGCAGTGACATCAGCCCGGCGAATATCGTCAGCTCTAACCGGCTTGCCAATGCAGAGATCACCTATACCGGCGCGGGTGATATCGCCGACACGGCCAAACGCGGGCTATTGTCGCGCGCCGTGTCCAGTTTGAACCTTCTCTAGGGGGCAGTGATGCATCGCATGCGTTTAATCGCGATAGGTCTGTTGGCGGCAACGATCACCATGTTGTCGGGCGTCGCAGCACATGCGGACAGGGTCAAGGATATCGCTGCACTGGCAGGTGTGCGGTCCAACCAGTTGGTTGGGTACGGTCTGGTCGTCGGCTTGTCCGGTACCGGTGACGGTGACCTTGGGATCACGCTGCAATCGTTGCAATCCATGGTGTCGCGCTTTGGCATGGTGACAGAGCTGGAAGGTTTGAATGGGTCAAATGCAGCTGCGGTGATGGTTACTGCAGGCCTGCCGGCCTTTATTAAGCCGGGGCAGACGCTGGATGTGACGGTATCGACCTTGGGTCCTTCGGAATCGTTGCGTGGTGGCACCCTTTTGCTAACGCCTTTGTTGGGTGTCGATGGCGAGACTTACGCGCTTGCCCAGGGAAATCTGGTCGTGGGCGGCTTGGGTGTCACAGGCGAGGACGGTTCATCCCTGACGGTGAATGTTCCAACCGTCGGGCGTGTGCCACAAGGTGCCACGGTCGAACGAATGGTCGAGAATGAATTCATCACAAATGAATACATGGTTCTCAACCTGCACCGCCCTGATTTTTCAACTGCAAGCAATGTCGCCGAGGCCATCAATGTAGTCTTTGGCGTTGGCACTGCTGTGCCGATTGATGCGTCTTCTATCCGCGTGCAGGCGCCTTCTGATCCCGAACAAAAGGTGTCCTTTGCAAGCCTGATCGAACAGGTCGAGGTCCAGCCTGGAGCGCCGCCCGCACAGGTCATCGTCAATTCCCGCACGGGAACGGTCGTGATTGGGGGCAATGTGAATGTCACACCTGCTGTGATCACCCATGGAAGCCTGACTGTGCGCATCCGCGAAGACCCCCAAGCCGTGCCGCAAAGCGAGACGATCATCGTCGATGGTGTTGTGATCAACACCCCGGCCGATCCGGTTGAAACCCCAGACAGCGAGATCACCGTGGACGAACAAGAGGCGCGCGCGTTTCTTTTTGATCCGGGTGTCAGCCTGAGCGATGTTGTCGATTCGATAAACGCGATCGGCGCCACGCCGTCCGATCTCGTGGCGATCCTAGAGGCGCTGCGGGTGTCGGGCGCTTTGCGCGCGCAGCTTATCATTATCTGATCCAAGATCTTTGGCGGAGGAAAACGAGGCTATGTCATGAATTCAATCAGTCCTTCCCCGTTCAATCTGGCTATGGATGCCGCGTTTCAGGGCGGGCAGTCCAAGTCCTTGACGCGTGCTTCAATGCTGGAGACGCCGGAACAGCTTGCGGCCGTTGCGGAACAATTCGAGGCTATTTTCGTCAAAGCGATTTTATCTTCGGCTCGTTCGGCAGAATTGTCTGATCCTTTACTAAATAGTGAAGGACAAAAGACGTTTACTCAAATGTTGGATGCCGAATATGCGGGCGCATTGGCCCAGCGAGAATCGCTTGGCATCGCGGATGCGGTCGTGCGGCAGTTTCAAAGCAGAGTCCGGACTGGAGACGCAGATTAAATGGCCAGTTTGCTCGACATAGGTCGCAGTGCAATAAATGCGCAACGCGAGGCGTTGAATGTTACCGGTCAGAATATCGTCAATGCTAATACTGAGGGGTATCGCCGCAGAGATGCGTCTCTCACAGAAGTGTATGGCGTCCAAAGCGAGCTGACGGCCCTGACCTCGCAAACAGGGCTGGGCGTCAAGCTTGGCGAAATCCGCAGGGCCTATGACGTATTTCTGACGGAAAGCAAACGAAGTGCAACGGCACGGTTCGAAGCCTCTGATGCCTTTGTAGGCAAGCTGGAACAGCTGGAAAACCTGATCCTGCCCAATGATGGTGATCTGGCCGTCGTGATGACCGCGTTTTTCGATAGCCTGACCCAGGTGGCCGCCAGCCCCGGCGATCTTGCGCCCCGTGAAGCCGCATTGGAGATGGGAAAAACTGTCGCAAATGCCTTTAATACAACGGCTAGCCTGCTGACAAATTTGATGGATGGTACAGCCCAAGAGATTGGTGTCGAACTGGTTGAAGTGAACCGCACGCTTGGCGCGCTTGGCGTCATCAATGGCCAGTTGCGATCTTCGAACCTGGGAGGCACGCCGCCAAACAGCCTTTTGGATGAACGGGATCGCCTGCTGGATTCGCTTGCGCAGAAAATCCCCCTCAACATCAAGATCGGAGAACGGCTGACTGCCGAACTGCGGTTGGGGGCATCCGATGCGGGGCCGCTGATCCTGACGGGCGAAGATGCCAAAACGCTGTCCGTGGTTGATGGCGAATCCGGAAGCATCATGTTCCGTGTTGGTGCAGGGCAGATCGTCTCTCAACTGGAAACGGGCGCGTTGCGTGGTCTAGTTGATGCACATGGTGCGAACCGCCGCGCGTTGGGTGAGCTTGACGCCCTGGCGCGCGACTTCAGCCAGAAACTGAACGATCAGCACGCGCAGGGGATCGATCTGGACGGACAGCTTGGACGAGAGCTTTTTGCCGTATCCGATTTTTCCGTCACCGCCCGTGCGTCCAATCAAGGGGAGGCGCAAGCAAGCATCCGTCTGGTCCCCGGCCTGTCCGACCGGCTGGGCGCGTTGCAAATGACCTTCGACGGGCGTCGTGGGCAATGGCAAATGACCGATGATACGGGTGCAACGCTTGGTGCGGGGCGCGCGAGCATCGAAATCGACGGTGCCGTAATCCTCGTCGATGGAACGCCCAAAGACGGCGATTCCTTCAGTTTCAAGCCGATGTCGGGGGAGGCATCGCGGATGTCTTTTCTGCTGACGCGGGGCGCGGAAATTGCCGCGGCTTCGACGATTGCGATCTATCCTGCCACCACTAACAAAGGCTCTGCAGCCCTGACATCGACACAGGAAACCTTGCCCAGCTCTGGGGTGCCTGCGCTGTCGTCGGTTTTGACCAACAACCTTTCCCCTGTCGCGGCCAAGGATTTTTTGCGCGGCGGTGTCGTCGGAAGTATCCCGCGCGGTACCGAGTCGATCACGCTGGCAAGCCTGGCCACACAAACAACGGCCACAGTGTCAGCGAAGAACGATGCGGATATCGGCGGTCTGACACTGACCTTTAAGGGTGTCGATGACGATGACGAATTGGTATACAGCTTTTCGCTGGACCCTGAAACAGTTGGAACCGATGCATGGGTGTCAGGCGAGGAAATCGCCAAGTACCTATCTGCGGGTGTTCTCCGATCGACTACGTCCGACGTAACGATTGCAGAGCTTGGCCTTTCTGTCACGGGATCGGCAACAGGTTTTACCCTTGCCTCGGATGGCGCGCTTGAGCTGTCAGCAATCAGCGCCGTTTCTGGCGGTGGCAACACGTTGCTGACCGATATCACAAGCGGCAAACCAGCAAGTGATATCCGGATTTTTACCCGCGAGGGGCGGCAGGTTTCTGGGACGCCCCTTGCTGCGGCTGAAGTGGCGCAGCTGCTGACGACTGAAAACGGATTTAATGCATCCGCGGAATACCGGTCCGACTATAATGCGGTCAGTGGTGCTGCAAGCTATCGCGGCATGTCGGTGACGCAGCGCAGTTCTGGAGCCGAGCCACTGGAAAGCGGTCTGCAATCCAAGATGGTTTCCTTGACCGGTCTCCGCGGCACTGCGGTTGGGACTATTTCATCCAATCCTGCGGCCAATAGCACGACGGCACAAACGATCAGCCTGCTGATGGACACGGAAACAACAGGATCGCTGGCAATTCCCGCGGGAGTAGATGCGGCCTATGTTGCGCAAGAGGCAAACAAGGCATTCGCTCCGGTCGGGGTAAGTGCCGTGGCGCGCACGGCGATCCGTTTGTCGCTGGATGATGTGGGAAGCGGGACGACACAATTCGACCTAAAAGGTGTGAACGACACCGCATTGCGGATCGCGGCACAGATCAACGATGGTGATCTATCAGAGCTGGCGCAGGCGGTTAATCGTCGATCCGATGAAACTGGCGTAACAGCCGAGCTTTCTTTGTCGGGCAATGCCGTCACTTTGGTGCAGAAGGATGGCTTTGATGTTGTCACGACCAATATCTCATCTGGTGTTGCTTTGCGCGCCAGTTCGCTTGACCAAATGTACAATCCCCTCGAGCTCGATGACTACGACCCGCCGTCGGAGTCGGTGTCTTTCACTGCTGATCTGCGGTTTAGCGGGACTGTCGCATTCAAAAGCGGGTCAGGCTTTATCCTGACGACCAGCGGCGAAAAGCCGTTAGTGTCTGCCGCTGATCCCATGAAGGGTGGCTTGGTCTCGCAAGAGCATTCAAACGGTGGTACGCTTGCAGCCCTGAGCTATGCTGTTGATAGCCGTATCGACGGGTTGTCGCAAAATGTCGATGGCACGCGCGTTCATGCACCTTCGGCGCGCTTTGAAACTGTTTTGACGGCGGCAGACGGCACGCTGTTCGAGGCGGAAGTGTCCGCGAACGAGCTGAGCGTCGGGATCATGAACCGCGAAAGTGTGGCCCAGCTGACCGCGCAAAAGCTGCGCGCGCAAGCCCCGGTTCCTTCGCTGCAGGGGGCTGTGTTTGGATCGGCCTCGGTTCCCGCGATTGGTGCTTCTGCAAGGTTCGTTCTGGCGGGTGCAGAATATACATTGACCCGTGTGGATGATGGCATTCCGGATCGGCTGACGGCACTGGATTTCGTGGTTTCTGGTCCTGAATCTGGGCGGATCACCCCCCGAATTACTGAAACAGATGACGGTTTTTCGCTGTCGTTGATTGTGGCAGATGGGCAGCTTGCCGGTGCGGGGCCACGGCCAGTTGCCGGTTCTGGCGCAGCGGTTTTCGGGTTGTCGGACAGCCAGGTCACGCAAAGGTTGCAAGGCCGCAACTTTAATGCGGACCAATTCAGCGATGGCACCTACCAGATGGATGTAACTGTCGGTGGCGACGCTGCAACGGTGATATTTCAAGCGACGGAAGGCGTGCTAAGCCTGCAATCCGCGAGCGATGGGCTGTCAGCTGACATCACGTGGGAAGATGGATTGACCAGCATCACGCTGACATCTGCTGTGGGTGCGGATGTGATGGCCGTCACGCCATCCGGCGACTCAGCTGACCTTGGCTTCAAGTTTGCCAATGCCGAATTGAGTGTCGAAAATGGCAAGCTTTTGGCGCGCAGCACTGACGATACCGCGGTCAATATCAAGGCGGGCGGCAGCAGTGCTGCGGGGGTTTACCTGCATCTAAGCGATCTTCCCGACGAAGAGCTGATCGTCGTAATGGGGTCGGATGGCGCCAGACGCCTGAGCGCTGAGTTCGAAATCGGCGAGCCACTCACAGCCAAAACCCGTGGACCTGAGAAGTTTCGGATCGAGATGATGGATGACGCGTCAGGCCGGGTCGAACTTTTTGACGTTGCATCGGGTGTATCGATCGCAACCCGCATGTCCAGTGAATTGGTGCGATTCAATGTTGCTGGGCAAACACTGGAACTCGCGGGATTTGCGGATACGGGTGACAGCTTTCTATTTGCAACAGGGCAACGGTCTGCAGGCGATTCACGCAACCTCGACCAGCTGATCAAGTTCGGCGAGCAAGGCTATGGTACGCGAAGCTTTCAAGACAGCTTTCGGTCCATTGCCGCGGGCATTGGCTCCAGCCTCCAAGCTGGGCGTCTGACGCGTGCGTCGAATGAGGCGGTTCGCGATGCGGCGGTTGCGTCGGAAAGTGAATTGAGTGGGGTTAATCTTGATGAAGAGGCCGCAAAGCTGATGGCTCAGCAACAAGCCTATCAGGCCGCGGCACGCATTCTGCAAACCGCACGAGAAATGTTCGACACCCTGATCCAGATTGCATGAGGTAGAAGATGTCAATATCCACCAAGTTGTTCTCTGATCAGATGTTGACGCGGTTCTCGCAGATCAACAAGGAAATCGAACTGCGCCAGACGAAAATCTCGACGGGACGCGAAATCACCCAAGCCTCTGAAAAGCCGATCGAGGCTGTCAAGTTGTCTGCTTTGGAAGAAAGCTTGACACAGCTCAAGGGGTTTCAACGAAACACAACGACCGCGCAGCAGCGTCTGTCATTGGGCGATACCGTGCTGGCAAGTGTTGACGGTATCATGGCGCAGCTGCGGGAACGCGCAATTGCTGCGAATACAGCGACGATCAGTCCGGCGGATTTGGCTGCATTTCAGGTCGATGTCGCGCAAAGCCGCGAGGCATTGATTGATCTGGCAAATAGCCGGACATCCGACGGTCAGGCGCTTTTCGGCGGATATGCTACCGATGTAGAACCGTTTTCCCCGGATGCGAATGGCCGCATACAGTATCGTGGTGATGGCGGTCAGCATACGTTGGCCGCCTCTGAAACGACGCGCCTGCCGACATCGGTGAATGGGGCCGAGGTTTTCATGCAGGTTGACACCCGTGATGGCATCGCGAGTATTTTTGATATTGTCGACAGTTTCGAGGCAGCTTTGTTGACTGAGGGTGCATTCGCCAGCACCCTTTCGGCGGATGCAACTGAAGGGTTGTCGCTGCATTTCAACGGGGACCGTGTTCCGCGTGATGTGTCATTCGATTTGCAAGGCCCGTCAGGCACCGTGTCTATCATGGCAAAAGATGTTGTCGGCGGGTCGCATGATCAATTGATCAGCGCGATCAACGAGCAGTCGACAAGAACCGGGGTAACCGCGACCAGCGTTGGCGGACGATTGGTACTTTCGGCTGCCGGTGGATCTATCGCGCTGTCGGCGCTCAAGATCGAGGGTGTGGAACTTGCATCGCGCGAGCCGCGGTTCACGATCATGACCGATGGTGCGCCGCCAATTACGATGGTGCCGACTGTGCAAACGCTTGATGCGCAATTGGAAAAGCTTGCGCAGGCAGGACAGGACATCGCCGTTTCGCGTACCAAGATCGGTGCGCGGCTAAAGCGTGCCGAGGATCAGGAGACCAATTTACAAGCGCGCGCCTTGGCTTTGGAAACTGACGTGAACGAGCTTGGCTCCGCTGACCTGGGCAAGGTCGTGACCGAGCTTCAGGCGCTTTTGGTTTCGCGGGACGCAGCGCTACAGGCCTATTCGCGCATTGGCCAGAGCAGCTTGTTTGATTTTCTCAAGTGACAGCGTCTTGGCACGCTTTCTGCAAGTTTAATTTCGCAAAGCTGAGGAGCTCCATATGTTCGGCACGATCAAGTCTGGAATGGCCACGTCAATGTTTGAAATCGCAGTAGTTTCGAACAATGTCGCGAATACCGGCACAACAGCTTTCCGAAAGAGCAACACCAGCTTTTCGGATCTTTACAGCGGTGCATCGCCTGAATCGGTCGCCCGCCTGTCAAAAGGTGTTGGCAGCCTTGTCGAGGGCACCAAGCAAAGCACCGAACAGGGCGGCTTGTTGAACCGTGAAGGTGTTCTCAACCTTGCTTTGATCGGAAAAGGTATGTTCGTGTCGGCAGCACCCGCGGCTGACGGGGTGCCGTCACAAGCGCTCACATTCAGCCGCGACGGCGAATTTGCGCTGGACAAGAGTGGTGTTTTGCGGACCTCGACAAATGACTTCGTGCTTGGCTACGATGGTGTCGGAGGTACCGCTCTGAAAAGCTTGGTGGTTCCATATAAAAACGAGGATGACGCCCAACTGACCGCGTTGGAGATCAATGCCGAGGGCAAGATCCTGGGCACCTATGGTGGTGCACCCGCAGTAGTGCTGGGCCAGATTGCGATCGGCTCCTTTCCAAATGAAACAGCTCTACGCCAGTTGGGCATGAACCGTTTTCAATCCACGGACGGGGCCGGTGAATTGATGCTTGGTGTCGGGGGTCAAGATGGGTTTGCCATGATCCAGGCTGGCGTTTTGGAGACATCGAATGTCGACCTGACAACCGAACTGACGAATATGATCCGCGCACAGCAGCAATTTTCGGGATCATCGCGTATTCTGCAGACCTATTCCGATATGATCGATAAACTCATCCGCTAGGCAATTTTCCATGTCTTTTTTGGCAATCCTCTGATGTGCGGCACGGTCACGTTCTCTCGCAGAATTTTTGTTTCCGGTCTTCTATGCGTACCAATAAGCGTCAGCGCTGCACCCCTCGTCGATCTTGAGAAGGGCGGCGGTCTTTTTTCCCATAAACCGGTACCTGCTGAACGGGATGCCGAGCGCGCTATGATGCAGCTTTATTCGAAACAAGCGTCGGCTGAGCCGGCGGCGCGTGACGAACCACCCCCGCGCATCGCCACTGACCGCCCATCTTTTGCTTTCGTCATGCGTTTGCTAAATGCAAATACTGGTGAAGGGCTTATGCTGGATGTCTCGGCTTCTTTGGAACTGGGATGGTCTCAGCGCCTTCGATTGAACCATTTTATGCGCGATTGGCGTGAAGACCAGGTCAAAAGGATTGATCCTTTGGTCGTTCAGGATTTTCTAGAAATATGCAGAGCGTTTACGACACCCGGCAATCCGACCGATGTTAGGATCAATTCAGGCTATAGATCCCAAAGGACAAATGAGATGCTGCGGCAGAGAAGCCGTAATGTCGCCGTCAATTCGCTTCATGTCGAAGGCAGGGCTATTGATTTCGCGCTACCCGGGGTGTCACAGCGACAACTTGGTGCAGTCGCGAATGACATTTGTCGCGGCGGTGTCGGATCCTACAATACTTTCGTTCATATTGATAGCGGTAGCAATCGGCGCTGGAGAGCCTGATTTTGGGCATTTTATCTGTTTTCTGACAAATTGTTAAATTTGGACTTGTTTTTGCATATACGGTCAAAAGGGGGGGCGGTGTCATGCCTACAATTATATCTGTTGCGAGTGGAAAAGGCGGTGTCGGTAAATCATCTTTGGCCGTAAACATGTCAATACGGTTGCAGGATGGTTACGGACCCACGCTTCTTGTTGATTCTGATCTGTTGATGGCAAACTCTCATGTTTTGCTAAACACACGACCAACGGCCGATCTGATTGATGTTCTTGAAGGCCGGTGTGATTGGCGCGCTGCTGTGCATAGATTGCCAAACGGTCTGTCATTGCTGCCTGGTCGCACCGCTGCAAATGTCTTGGTGGAAAGCGACGCAGAGCGTCTCAAGGATTTGTTGCACACGCTCAAAACCACGGCGCATGAATTCGCATATATCATCGTGGATGTGCCGGCTGGGTCGGGAACCGGTGTCATGAACACCGTGTCGGTTGCGGACCACACCGTGGTGGTACTGTTGGGCCAGGCGACCAGTTTTGTCGATGCCTACGCTCTGATTAAGAACGCTTTTTTTGAAAAGAATGTAACGTCTTTTTCCGCAATCGTGAATATGGCAAAGTCAGCCGAACAGGCTAAGATGATTTTTGACAATTTTGAGCGGACGGTATCAAGCTTTCTGCCTGTCAAATTGCTCTATACTGGTTATCTTCCAAAGATGAGCGAGATAAACTCAAGCTCTGTCCACGGAAGATCAATTGATCACGATGTCATGAAGACACGTGTTTTCCCTAAGATTGATACTATTCTGAGCGCCTTGTTTGAAAAGGACCCGCCTTACACAGAGCCCAGCCCAGCCACGTTTCATAGCCCCTCGCCATAGGTAGCAGTGGCGAATGCAGGATTATCCAGCGGCCAAGTTAAATGTCGAGAAACTTGTCAGAGAGCACGAGGCTTTGGTGCGGCGCGTGTCGCACCATATTTATTCCCGCGTGCGTTCGATTGTCGAGTTTGATGATCTTTTGCAAGTTGGCTTGATTGGCTTGATCGAGGCAGCGCAGCGCTATACCCGGCGTGAGGGCGTGTCTTTTGAAAATTATGCCGTGTTGCGCGTGCGAGGTGCGATATACGATTATCTTCGTAAGAATTCAAATCTTGGGCGTAAGACGATTGCGACAACAAAGGTCGTCAAATTTGCACAGGCAGAGCTGTTTCAGAAACTGGGTCGGGCCCCGACGCGGGTGGAATTGGCCAAAGCCGTGTCCATGACCGTGAGCGAGTTAAGTTCTTGGGAGCAAAGTCTGAATAGCAGTTATCAGAACTCGCTCCAGGATGAATATGACGAATATTCGATGTGGTTTTCCACAGAAGAGCCACCAGCAGAACAGCTTTTGGACCGTGACAGGCTGAAAGAGGCATTGTTGATTGCGCTCAAAGCCTTGCCTCAGCGAGAAGCCCTGGTGCTGCAACTCTATTATGTTGAAGAGCTGAATATTTACGAAATTGCGGCTGTACTTGAGGTGACCCCTGGCCGCGTTTCGCAACTTAAATCAATGGCATTTAAGAAAATGCAACCCATGCTTCAGGATTTTGCCGACGGGATGGGGGTGTCTTGATATGTACGGAAATGTCTTGAACCCATGAAAGAGACAATCAACGTCATCCAGGTTTCTGTTCAATCTGCCGAGGTCGCTTTAGTCGGTAGAGATGCTGTTCCCGATATTGTGATCAACTGCAGCCTTATGAACATCGCGCGGGGCAATATGGTCCTGACCCTGAAGTCCGTCAATTTTGACAAAGTTGGCGCCATCGGTGTGGTCGAAATCGAAAAGAACCGGCCTGTGATGCTGGCGCGGGCTTCTGTATCTGGGGCGCAATTCAATCTGGTTCTGAATTGCCTGCAACATATACCGCCGCGGCCGGTGACGCTCATTCTTGCTTTGCAGGATAGCCTGACGCTGACCCCTGATGGGTATCTGGATGCTGACGGGCAGGACCGCAGAATGATTTCTGACCTTTCATGGAACATCCCAATCCTGTGACACCGTATGTCACGTCTGGTATGTCGGACTCTGAGCCGCCTGCTTCTACTAATCTCGGCAGAGCCTTAAGAGATGTGGCACGCGGATTCAACTCGCCAGTGCAACTTTACCCACGGTATGATGCGTGAGGCAGCGATGCCCAAGTGCTTCTCACCGTCGAAAGTAAAGGAACACGAATGCGAGCCTATCACCGCCTCACTGAAGG
>Ga0163216_101095_pt1 | contig 21506 bp, 22 predicted proteins | sample SynspAceP_FD_167610 | JGI IMG/M metagenome (GOLD analysis project Ga0163216, IMG submission 167610) | Saline lake microbial communities from Ace Lake in Antarctica - Synechococcus sp. Ace-P (Illumina Assembly) | ecosystem: Environmental > Aquatic > Non-marine Saline and Alkaline > Saline ...
ACTGAACACTGGGACGGCATACGTAACTATCAAGCTCGCAACTATTTACGCGATGAAGTAAAACAAGGTGACCAAGTGTTATTTTACCATTCAAGTTGCAAAGAGGTTGGCATAGCTGGTCTGGCCGAAGTGGTAAAAGAAGCCTATCCGGACCACAGCCAATTTAATCCTGAATCGAAGTACTTTGATCCAAAAGCCAGCCCCGATAATCCGCGCTGGGTGATGGTAGATGTGCAGTTTAAGCAGAAATTTAGCAAAGTACTGCCGCTGGCAAAAATCAAAAACATGCCAGCGATTAGCGAAATAGGTTTAGTGAAAAAGGGCCATCGATTATCGATAATGCCCGTTAATGAAAATGAGTTTTCGATTCTTTTGAAAGCAGCAACTAGGTAAAACTACATGCAGCTGAATTTAACTATTACCTATAATCTTTTGTAGGAGCCGCTTTAGCCGCGAAGCTTTTATCATCTGCATAACAGGCATGGCCTACGACCCCCAAGATTATCGCTACGCTAGCGCAATCCATTCCCGGTATGACTCATCGTCCATGACGTGTCAGTTAGTTTTTTCTAACCGCCATTATTAGGGTCAGAGCAAACTTAAATTGTGACTTAATCAACAAGAATTAACTGGATGCATTATTAATAAATTGCTGATGGTGCACAGCACAGAGCGTCAACACATCGTTAGACTCAAGACACTAAGATGATTATGAAGGACAAGAGCCAATTAGACTCCGCTAGCATTTATCGTCGTTTGACTCTTAACTTGGTATTGAGCCTTTTAATAACCTTAACTTTTTTGATTCTACAAATTCAAACAGCAAGCTTTGTATATAATTAGGTATTAACCTATTATTCGTTGAAATGTATAACTTTTTTACTACTCGCGTATTGGCAGCGGTAAGGTTTTAACCCCCGCCCTCGCAGGAACACAGGAAGATAAGCATGTTTACATTATTCTCGATAAAGCACCGCCTGATATTAGTTACCTTTGGGCCAATGCTGGCATTAATAGTTGCATTGTATTTTACCATTTCATATCAGGTTACCAAGCTCAGCGATAATCAAGTCATTTTTGCCCACGAATTATTAATCGACAGTAAAAAAAATCAACTGAAAAGCCTAGTCGATATGGCTTATACCACCATCAAGCCGCTATATGAAAGTGGTGGCACCCGAGAAGAAGCTATCGCTGTATTAAAGTCGATGGCATTTGGCAAAGATGGCTATATTTTTGGTTATGATCAGAATGCTATTCGTCTATTCAGCGGTATGAGCAACAGCGGTGTTGGCGATGATTACAGCGATTTTAAAGATGCAAATGATGTTTATTTAATTAAAGATTTGATCACTGCCGGTAAGGCCAATGCCAAAGGGCAAGGCGATGATTTTGTTAGTTACAGCTTTCCTCGTTTAGGCTAAACAATTCCTGCCGAAAAGCTCTCATATTCGATATTTTTAGACAAGTGGAACATGATGATTGGCACCGGTATCTATGTTGATCGCATAGATGCTCAAATCACAGTACTAAAAGAGCATGTCAACACCTCACGAACCCATTTATTGAGCTACATGTTGGGATTTTCGGCTATTTTATTGCTGATCTTGTCTGTCGTCATCATTATGTTAATCAAGTCAATTTTGACTCCACTGCAACAAGTTGTGCAGTCGATTGAAAGCTTGTCAGCCGGTGGTGGTGATTTAACCCACCGCGTTGAGATTGTTGACAAGTTTGAACTGAGCAATCTTGCTAATGGTTTTAATATCTTTTTAGATAGTCTGTTGGCTATTATTCAACGTGTTGTGCATGTTGGTATCAGTGTAAAAGCAGAAAGTGCCGCCCTAACGACACAAGTTGTGAAAATCAATGAGCTGAGTCGCCAGCAGCATGTTGAAATTGACCAAGTCGCCACTGCAACAACGCAGATGTCTCAATCGTCTTTTGAGGTAGCCAACAACGCTAAAGAAGCCGCCAATGCAGCCAATCAAGCACAGCAAAATAGTACCTTAGCACTGCAAAATGCCAACAGCAGCAATACAGAAATGACCTTATTATCTGAAGAGTTAATAAAAACAAGTAATGTTGTAACACAGGTAGGGCAAGATGCAGAAAGTATTGGCGCAGTATTACAAGTGATCGAAAGTATCGCAGAGCAAACTAATCTACTTGCACTGAATGCCGCCATTGAAGCTGCCCGTGCCGGGGAGCAAGGTCGTGGTTTTGCAGTAGTGGCTGACGAAGTAAGAAGTTTGGCCAGTAAAACGCAGGGTAGCACAGAAGAAATTCAACAGATGATTACCAAACTGCAAAGCGGTTCTCGCTCAGCAGTGACAGCCATGAGCAATAGTATTACTCGCAGTAATGTTGCGGGCGAATTAGTCACCAAAACCACTAATTCCCTTACCGATGTAGTCAAATTAATCGTAAAAATGAGCGACTCAAATACGCAAATCGCTGCCGCAGCAGAACAACAAAGCGCAGTAGGTAAAGATGTCAATAAACGTATTGTCGAACTATCGGGTCAAATAACCAGCCTGAGCGAAATCGCCGAACAAAATGGTCAAGCGGCGGACAAACTAACGCGCTCAACCAATGAGTTAGAAGAAGTGGTAGCAACATTTAAAATATAAAAGATCGAGAAGATCGAGGGTCAGAGCCAATTTAAATTTTAATCTAGTTAAAATCGAATAACATGATTTAGATTGAAAAAAGCCTACTGCTCCCTCAACTTATGCACTGAGTAACTTAGCATTATTGGAGGGCGGCTTTGTAAAAACATCGGTAGTGAGTGTTATTCAGTCGGGAATTTTTCAATGGGGATAATCAGCATCGGCACTTGTATTAACCTTGGTGATTATTCGACATTAGTTGTTGATTTGTTCGGGCCTGAAGGCCCTCCTACGAGGTTAAAGTCATACAATTATATAAGTGAAATGAAGCGTCCCCTGTGATGCGGAATATATCAGCCAAGCTAAAATCAATAATACACAGTGTTTACCTTTTAAACTAAACCACTCTAATGACTAATGTCTTCGACTACTGGCTCTGACTCTGTCACTTTACCTTTTGCCATCAGTAGGTTGTTACACGCGGCTAAATAACCATCAAGAGTATTTTTGCTCCATGGCACTCTTACATCTACCGACTGACGTGCAATATATTGTTGAACAGTCGCCATATCTATTGAAAAGCCTTGGAGGGATTGTTTAAGTGCCTCTTCCACAGTAGCGTGTTTTTCACAGCATTGCATAACCACATATTCCACATTTTCAACCATAAATTGCACTACGATTAAGTCATCGCCATGCAGTATGCCATGGCGTCGCATGGTATCTAACTTTGTGCGATAGGAATGTGTTAACTGCTTAGACATTAACATAATTGAACCCAGTGAAAACTTTGTGTGCTTTTGCAATGATTTTAGTTCAGATTTAATCCTGTTTAACTCACCCTGAGCGCTTTGCACTCGCAATACAAAAAAAATCAGCGCTATTACTAAACCGCCTATAATGCCAAAAACTATCATGGGTAACTCGTGATAAAACGTTCAATATTGGTTTCTAAGACAGATAAGGGTACTGAGCCATAGGCTAATACAGCATCATGAAATGCACGTAAATCAAAGCGCTCACCTAATCTATTTTGCGCTTCAATACGCAATTTTTTAATGCTCAATTCCCCTATTTTGTAAGATAGAGCTTGGGCGGGCCATGAAATATAGCGGTCGATTTCAGTTTTTACATTATGCTCAGATAAGGCCGTGTTTTCTAACATATAGTCTATTGCTTGTTGTCTCGACCAACCTTTAAGATGCATGCCGGTATCAACCACTAGACGACAGGCTCGCCACATTTCATAGCTTAAACGTCCAAACTCATCATAAGGGTCATCATACATACCAACCTCTTTACCAAGAAATTCCGCATATAATCCCCAACCTTCGCCGAAGGCTGATAAGTACCCATAGCGCCTGATGTTAGGTAAGTCTTGCATCTCTGCTGCGAGAGAAATCTGTAGATGATGGCCAGGAACAGCTTCATGCAATGTCAACGCAGTTAAAGCATACAAGGGCCGTTTATCTAAGGCATAGGTGTTTACCCAAAAATAACCAGGCTGGTCATTACGTGTAGGGGCAACATACCGTCCAGTGGTATATTTGGGGGCAATCGATTCAGGTACTGGCGCCACACCATAGGGAGTACGGGGTAAAATGCTAAAAAGCTGGGGCAAACGCGCATCCATCTTTTTAGCAATATATGCAGCTTGTTTAATTAAAGCCTCTGGGCTGTCTGCGTAAAATCTAGGATCGCTGCGTAAATAGCCGATAAATTGGTTAATATCACCTTGGTAGTCCAAACCATTTAATACTTGCTGCATTTCACTGCGAATGCGCTTCACTTCGTTAAGACCTAATTGGTGAATCTCATCCACAGGCATCGACGTAGTAGTGTAATAATTACTGCGATTTTGATAATAGGCTCTGCCATTCGGCCACGACTGCGCAGCTATAGAACTTTTACTACTCGGTACATATTCATTGACAAAAAAATCATAAAATTGCTGATAAGCCGGAAATACCTGTTTTTCGATGACTTCAGCAGCGAGTTGTTGCAGGGCTTGTTGCTCTTCAGTGCTTAAACGACTGCCATCTAATTGCTTAAAAGGTTGATAAAAAACACTTTCTTGTGGTGTCGCTTTAATAAAAGCAGCAATAGAGTCTTCAAAACCCACTAACACCGCTTTAGGTTGTATTATTCTAGAAGCCATACCCTGCTTCATCCAATATATTTGCTCAGTAAAATACCGAGGAAACTGGGCCAGGCGCTGCAGATAGTGTTGATAGTCTTCAGAGGTATTAAAACGCATTGAGGCGGGTAAAAAAGCCAACTCATTATGAAATCCTGACTCCGAAGTCAGTGGCATATAGTGAGCGTGGTAAGCATATTGGTCGATATCGTTTTGTAAGTGGTATTGCTGAATTTGCAGGGTAATTTGGGCATTTCTAGTTAACTTACTGCTATCAAACTGAGCTAAACGAGATAGAAATAAGCGATACTGTTGATCTTCAGCGGCTAAACCAACAGGCGACATATCGGCTAGTTTGTTGTCATAGAGGTGCACACCATAACCAGTGGCGCTAATGGGCTGAACTGATAGCTTGTATTGCCAAATGTCTTCTAACAAAGCATTAAATTCAGCTGTTGTTTGTGCTACTGACCGAGCGTCAGCTATTAGTGCACAACAGGCTAGACCCAAGGCCACAAAGAGGCGAGGTAAAATTAATTTCATCAATAACCTATAAGTTGCAACTTAGTAAAAATACAGCATAAGAGATTTGGCAACGTTTTTAAATCACCACGTGTTTATTTGGGCGTATGTTTAGGGGTATAAATCGGGCTAGGAAAGGCCATTACTTTATCAGATAATTGGCTAATTTTAGAGCTGCCTTGTTTTTGTACTTCGTCTATACGCAAAACACTGTGCATTGGCACGTAAGTGCGTGTGACATCAGCAAACTCTGTCTTGAGTTTTTCGTGACTAGGATCAAGCACCAGACTGGTATGAGTGTCCCAAACAAAATCACCGATCTCAATAAAACCAAACATAGTGCCTTGGCAAACCTCGCGCACAAAAAGTTCATAACGCTCACCGTTACTTATAAACTGAATACGAAAAAGCGGCTTTTTGGCGGTCATACAACATTCTCGATACATAGATACGGGTTGCGGATTTTACCGATAAGTGGGCTAAACACCAGAGTATTTATATTCAGTCAATAATTAAGGTTTGACCTACGGCCATGCTTATAAATGCTTGCGGGTCTATTTGACTGTTCTGCTTGGCTTGTTCCAACTTTATAGGTGGCTCACCGGGTTCTTCTGCGGTTAAGGGGAATGTGCCCCAGTGCATACCAATACTTTTTCGGGCGCCGATATCTTGATGAATTTGTACCGCTTCTTGTGGATTAACGTGATACGGCTGCATAAACCATCTAGGCGCATACGCGCCAATGGGTATCATAGCCAAGTCAATGGCAGCCACTCGCTCACCGATTAATTTAAATTGTACTGGGTTATAGCCCGTATCACCGGCAAACCACAGATGTTTATCACCGATAGTAATCGACCAGCTTGCCCACAGTGTGGCAAAACGGTCACCTAAGCCTCGGGCTGACCAATGTTGTGATGGCAGTGCTTGAAAGCTTATGTCATTAAAATCTTGCGACTGCCACCAATCCAGTTCGCTTACCTTTGCAGCGCTGATATCTTGCTCAAGAAACCATTGCTTTAATTTTAACGGAACAAAAAAATGGCTATTTTTAGCCAGTTGCTTAACGGCTTTAAGGTCTAAATGATCATAATGGCTATGACTGATCACGACTGCATCAATAGGTGGCAAATTTTTGTAGTCCATCACATGAGGAATGTAGCGTTTAGGCCCGGCAAAGCTTAGCGGTGAAGCACGATCAGAAAAAATCGGATCGGTCAGGATGTTTTTTCCTTGGTATTGGATTAAAAACATAGAATGTCCGAGCCAAGTGACCTGCAACTGACTCTGCGGACTAGCTATACGCTCTAGTTGCACCGGCTCTACGGGTACTTGACTAGCCAAAGCTTGGTGGTCAGCCCATTGCTCATCACCAAAAAAACGCATAGTTAAAAAAGAAAAGAAACTTTTGTCGGGCTCCTCAATATAAGGATTAGTGAAACCCGTCTTGCTGTGATGTGCCGGTAAGTCGACCTCGGATGGCAATGGCTGAGCAGTGCAAGCGCAGCAACAAATTAATACAAGGACCAAAAAAATTCGGGACATGGAAATAGCGTCACATAAAGTGAAAACATACGAATTAAATGGAATTATGGATTGCTAATGGCCCTAACAAGGCTTCTGTGGCTAACTGCAGTTCATCGGTATCACCGGCCAAAATGGCGTTAATAGCAAACCCTTGTACATAACTGGTGAGCTGTAAGGCAGTGGACTCGATATTGGTTTGAGGATTTAACTGCTTAAGGTTTTGCGCCTTTTCTAAACAGCCAATAAAGTTAATTTGTAAGCTATCCAGATAATGACGCCCTATCTCGCGAATTTTAGCGTCGTCAAAGCCTAACTCTGCCACACAGTTGACCAGTAAACAGCCTTTGCCTTTAACATGTTTTACGTAAGCAGCAAAAAAGGCTGTGATAGACGCCAACCCCTGCTTGCTTTCAAGATGTAGCATGATCGTTTTAAGATAAGTTTGCTGATAATGCGCCAGCACAAGATACAAAAAATTTTGCTTACTGCCAAATTCAAGATAAAAACCGCGGCGATTAAACTCAGCCCGAGCAATAATTTCATCCATGATCGTACCGTGATAACCATGTTCAAGAAAAACATCAATGGCTTGGCTTAACACCGCATCCACATCGTATTGCGCTTTACGAGGCATAATAATAAATCTGATTTCAGAACAAATGTTCTCAACAGATTAGCTGAGTAAATTGTTCTGTCAAGATGGCATTTTAATCCAAACTCACTTAATGTACGCCTAATTAATTTAACCATAATAATAGCGAGTGCTACGATGACTTTACGCAGATATATGGGCCTATTAGTAGGTACCGTCATACTAGCAGCCTGTCAGGCTGACACAGCAAAGACCGAACAACATGCCGATCCTATGCGCATTAAATCCCATATACGCTTCTTAGCAGACGACTTATTAGAAGGTCGCGATACCGGATCTAGAGGGCATGAAATAGCCGCTTTATATATCGCCGCTGAATTTGAAAAATATGGTTTGAAACCGGGTGGTGATGACGGTACCTACATGCAGCGCATCAATTTCAGACAGGCCCATGTTGATCAATCATCTATTCACCTTACCTTAAGCGGTGAAGAAGGCGACATTGAATTATCTTATCCAAAACAATTTTTAAGCGGGGCTAATCCCGTTACAGAACAAGCATTACTCGAAGGTAAACTTGTTTTTGTCGGTTACGGTATTGTCGCACCTGAGCTGAACCATGATGATTATTCAGGTTTAGACGTTGAGGGTAAGGTTGTAGTCGCTTTATCCGGAAAACCTAAGTCTTTCCCCAGTGAAGAAGGTGCACATTTTGGCTCTAGTTTCGAAAAACAAAAACACGCGACGGAAAATGGTGCCATCGGTTTTATTACAGTGAGTACACCTACAGCAGAAAAAGTGCGGCCTTATCAGAACTTACTCAATTATTTACACACTCCGAGCGTGCGTTGGTTAGATGCCAGTGGCCAACCTGCTGATGTATTTCCACAACTACAAAGTAGTGCTTACTTGAGTAAAGAGGCGGCTGAGTTGGTTTTTGCTAAGGCACCACAAACTCTTGAGCAACTATATGCTTTGTTGGAAGAAGATGTCTCTCCTCAGGGTTTTGATATTCCCCTTAGCATCAAACTTGAATCACGCAGTGAACACACTACCATCTCAAGCCCCAATGTTGTGGCAATATTAGAGGGGTCTGACCCTGAGTTGAAAAAACAGTATATTGTTTATTCAGCTCATTCTGACCATATCGGTTTTGCTAAAACTGTCGCCAAAGACAAAATAAACAATGGTGCAATGGATAACGCCACCGGCACTTCAGTATTACTTGAAACAGCGCGTTTATTTAGCCAGCTTGCAACAAAACCTAAACGTTCCATTTTGTTTGTAGCTGTCACGGGTGAAGAAAAAGGTTTGTTGGGCTCTGACTATTTTGCTCAGAATCCCACTGTGCCACACAGCGCCTTGGTAGCGAATGTAAACCTAGACATGCCTATATTAACTTACGAGTTTGCTGATGTGATTGCCTTTGGGGCCGACCACAGTGATTTAAAAGCTTCGGTGGCAAGCGCAGCACAAAATATCGGTTTAAGCCTCAGCCCTGACCCTTGGCCAGAACAAGCGTTATTTACGCGCTCTGATCACTATAGTTTTGTTAAACAAGGTATTCCCTCTGTGTTCCTAGTACCGGGTTTACAGTCTGCTGATCCAAATATTGATGGTAGCGAGCAGTTTAATAAATTTATCTCGACCAATTACCACAAGCCAGGGGATGACTTTAGTCAGACCTTTAATTGGAAGGCAGCGACTAAATTTGCTGAAGTAAATTATCAAATTGGTTTAACCCTAGCGAATCAAGCGAAGCGCTCAAGCTGGAATAAAGATGACTTTTTTGGTGATACTTTTTCTAAATAAATATTTTATACTCTGAAATTAAAAAGCCCGCTGAACTAGCGGGCTTTTGCCTGAAGGTATATTTAAAAGCGTCTAATTAAAAAACTGCTTATTAATAAACGCCCACTGTTCTGCAAAACCTTCAGTAGGGCGCCGAGTAAACTCGCTACGGATAAATTGGTTTATTCTGCCGTCAGCATAACAAATTAGCATATTGGCAATTAAGCCTTCGTCAGCCGGTAAGGTTTTGCCTTCACGTAATTTACGCTCACGTAATACTTGTTTCATTTGCGTTTCAAGACGCTCAAATAATTGGGCGATACGTTTGCGCAATCTATCCTGCTCTCCCATCAAGGCATCACCATTTAAGATACGCGTGATACCGGGATTTTTTTCCGCAAAACCCAAAATAAGATGCAAAATCAATTGGCAACGGGTCGCCGTATCTTTTTCTTCATTCAGGATTTTATTAATTCTAGAAAATAAGGTTTCTTCAATAAACTCAATGAGTCCCTCAAACATCCGCGCTTTACTGGGGAAGTGGCGATATAAAGCAGCTTCAGAAACCCCTACGTGCGCGGCCAATTTAGCCGTGGTGACTTTTTGCCCTGGGTTAGTTTGTAACATACTGGCAAGGGCCTGAAGTATTTGGGCTCGGCGATTTGGGCGTTTTGTTGCTGGCATTATTCGATCCTAATTAGCTATCTCATTGACTACATTGCTGTTGTTTTACGGTTTAAGTTGTTCTGACACCAGTTGCAACAATTGCATGGCCAGTTGCTGTTTATCGGCAATAGCTAAACTTACTTCACCCTCTGGCCAAAATACCGATAAAGCATTTTGCTCGCTATTAAAGCCAATACGGCTATCAGACACGTCATTAGCGGCAATCATATTGAGTTTTTTACGCGTCATCTTGGACAGCGCATACTCTCTTATATTCTGCGTTTCTGCGGCAAAACCTAAGGTAAAAGGCGGCTGTTGCAAATGTGCTACATCGCTAAGGATATCAGGGTTTTTAACAAAAGTAAGCGTTAACTCTTGGTCATTTTTCTTAATTTTTTGTGACGTAATCTGTGCAGGTCGATAGTCAGCTACCGCGGCGCAGGCGATAAAAATATCACAAGTACTTACCTGTGCCATAACTTGTTGGTGCATTTGTGCCGCACTTGTCACAGGGAGTATCGTAACATCAGTTGGTGGTTTAAGATTGGTGGGGCCACTAACCAAAATCACCTCTGCCCCCATGGCTTTAGCCGCTTTAGCGAGGGCATAACCCATTTTGCCAGAGCTATGGTTTGAGATATAACGCACCGGATCAATGGCTTCTTGGGTTGGCCCTGCCGTTATCAGTACTTTTTTACCTTGCAAAACCTGCTGAGGCATTACTTCATCTAGTAAATTGGCTATATCTTGTGGCTCTAACATTCTACCCAGCCCCACATCACCACAGGCTTGTTCACCAGCAGCCGGTCCTAGAAATCGAATATTACGTTGCTGCAAAATAGTCAGATTATGTTGTGTAGCAAGGGCATGCCACATTTGTTGATTCATGGCTGGGGCAACAACGATAGGAGAGGCCGTGGCGAGACACAAGGTAGACAATAAGTCATCAGCCAAACCATGTGTAAGCTTGGCTAAAAAATTCGCTGTGGCGGGGGCAATAAGTAATATATCGGCCCATTTTGCTAGCTCTATGTGACCCATTGCCGCTTCAGCATCTTTATCCAGCAAATCATCAGACACAGGATGCCCCGATACCGCTTGCAAGGCTAAGGGACTGACAAATTCTAAGGCTGATTTTGTCAATACCACCCGCACGTTGGCGCCTAAGGCTACCAATTTTCTGACTAAATCAGGCGCTTTATAGGCAGCAATACCGCCGGTAACGCCAAGCAATATGTTTTTCTTGTTTATCGACATAAGGAACTTATCTTGGTTTAACCACTAAAACTGCTAACAATATTGGCTGGAACTGTGACCTTTTGCTAGGCTTATTTTACCCAGATAGTGAATTGAGTCTCAATTCAAATAAGTAGGCAAGGATGCATGAAAATTACTGATTGGCCCATTGATGAAAGACCCCGAGAAAAACTACTTAAGTTAGGCTCTGAAGCATTATCTGACGCCGAACTGCTAGCTATATTTTTACGCACTGGCATTCAAGGCTGCAGCGCAGTGGATTTAGCTCGTAACTTATTATCCACTTTTGGCAGTTTACGCGGTTTACTTAGCGCCTCACAAATCGAGTTTTGCCAAGCCAAAGGAATAGGTCAAGCTAAATTTGTGCAACTGCAGGCCAGCATTGAAATGTCTAAACGTTATCTTGCTGAAAAAATGGATAAGGTCGATGCGCTAAACTCGGTAGAACAAACGCAAACTTTTCTACTGTCTAAATTACGTGATCAAAGGCAAGAAGTGTTTGCCATGTTGATGCTCGACAGCCAACACCGTTTGATTAAATATCGCCCGATGTTTTTTGGCACTATCGACAGCGCCAGTGTATATCCAAGAGTTTTGGTGAAACAAGCCTTAGACGATAACGCTGCGGCGGTTATATTGGCGCACAACCACCCTTCTGGTGTGGCGGAACCCAGTCAGGCTGACCAACATATCACTCGGCGTATTGTAGATGCCATGGCACTGGTTGATATTCGTGTCCTCGATCATTTTGTGATTGGTGATGGTGTAGCCGTGTCATTCGCCCAACGGGGCCTAATTTAATGACCTAAAAATTTAATTTTTGCGTCATCAATTTGTCAATTTTGGGGCGATAAACTGATGTTCTCTATCAAATTGAGCATCTTTATCCCATGAAATTGTCAGTGATATTCACCACCTATAATTCTCCCCAATGGCTAGAAAAAGTCCTATGGGGATTCTATTTTCAAACCTTTACTCAATTTGAATTGATCATCGCTGACGACGGCTCCAGCGATGAAACTCGTGCCTGCATTCAGCATTTTGCAAAAAAAACAGGTATGCCTATTAAACATATTTGGCAAGAGGATAAAGGCTTTCAAAAAACCCAAATATTAAATAAAGCCCTCGCGCAATGTACATGTGACTATGTCGTGTTTACCGATGGAGACTGTATTCCTCGAAACGATTTTCTCGCTGTACATTATAAAAATAGGGAGCTTGGGAAATTTCTTTCAGGTGGCTATTTTAAACTGCCGATGAAAACAAGTCAGGCGATTAAACCCTCGCATATTGCGTCTGGCGATGCCTTTAAAATAAATTGGCTGACAGAACATGGCCTAAAATCAAGCCACAAAAATATGAAATTAAAGGCGCAAGGCATGCAGCAATTTTTATTAAATCAATTAACTCCAACCAAAGCGACCTGGAATGGTCACAATGCTTCGGGTTGGCGCCAAGATATTTTTGCGGTCAACGGCTTTGATGAAAGAATGCAATATGGTGGTGAAGATAGGGAACTAGGTGAGCGCCTTAAAAATTTCGGCATAAGGTCTAAGCAAATAAGATATTCAGCAATTTGTTTACATTTAGACCACAACAGAGAATATGTTGAACAAACTATGATAGAGGCCAATTTGTTGATCAGAAAAGCAACAAAACTAAATAAGTGCACTAAAACCCCCTACGGAATAGCAAAAGTTTAGTTTTTCTACAAATATTCTTGATCTCATATAGGGATTGCTGTATAAAATGCGCCCTCTTGTTAATAGTGAATTAGCTGGCATGTTGCTTATTGTTTCTTGTCAGAGCTAAAATTTTTGATTGTTTGGAGACAATACGATGTCCAGAGTATGTGTAGTTACTGGCAAGCGCCCAGCGGTAGGTAACAACCGTTCGCACGCTAAAAACGCGACCCGTCGTCGCTTTTTGCCAAACTTGCAAACCCACCGTTTTTGGGTTGAAAGTGAAAACCGTTTCGTGAAATTACGTTTATCTACTAAAGGTATGCGTATTATTGATAAAAAAGGTATTGATTCAGTTTTGGCTGATTTGCGTACCAATGGCGTTAAAATCTAAGGAATCAGATCATGCGTGATAAAATTAAATTAGTTTCTACTGCAGGTACTGGGTTCTACTACACTACCGATAAAAACAAACGTAATATGCCTGGCAAAATGGAGATCAAAAAGTTTGATCCTAAAATTCGTCAGCACGTTTTGTTCAAAGAAGCCAAAATTAAGTAAGTCTACTGGTTTTGTCTCCTGAAAAACCCAGCTATGGCTGGGTTTTTTGCGTTTTAGCAATATGTCATAATCGTTACAAACTTCATTTAAGACCCCTAAATCATGGTTAAATTGTCACGTAAAGCTTGGAATAACGTCATCATTTTCAGTATGTTGATTTTGATTTTTTTGTTTAACTCCACATCAAACTTTCTTACTGGTGGCGCAGACAGTGAACAACCAGCGGGTTTAATTCCTGCAGGTGGGGTGATTGCAAGTTTGGAGTTTGATAATGTTAAGGTAGAACGTATTGGCCAAGGTTGGCGTGCTCTGGGAATTAAAGCTTCAGAAAACCAACTAATTAAGCTGAATCAGGCTTGGATAGAGGCGAGGTTAGATGCTGCAGAAACTGAGCTCAGTATTTCACAGGCTACAGCTAGCCGCCGTGTTGTAGTTAATCTAGTCGGGCAACAAGCCCCGCTTAAATTCGAAGTATTTCAAGTGGCGGATAAAACCCTAGTATTGAGCCAACAACGTTTGTATCAACTTACGAATACTGCTTTTAGCCGTTTATTTATTGATAGTGACAACGATGCCTGAATTACCTGAAGTTGAAGTTAGCCGCTTAGGCATTACACCTCATTTAGAAAATCAGCGAATTGAAAAGATTATCGTGCGTCATCGTCAACTACGCTGGCCCATTCCTCAGGATATTCACTTGGCTGAAGGTTTGCTTATTCAATCTATTCGCCGACGTGCCAAATATTTATTACTCGATACCGAACTGGGTAGCATTGTTATTCACTTAGGCATGTCGGGTAGATTGCATATTTTACCCAGTGATACCCCGGTTAAAAAGCACGATCATGTAGATATTGTAGTGGCGAGCGGATACTGCCTAAGACTCAACGATGCTCGACGTTTTGGCGCGTGTTTATGGCAAGGGCTTGGTCAACCTGCTTTGAGTGTGTTTAAAACCTTAGGGCCAGAACCCCTCACTGACGACTTTGACGGCACACTTTTATATGAACGCTCTAGAGGTAAGAGTGTTGCAGTTAAAAACTTCATTATGGACAATAAAATTGTCGTGGGTGTAGGTAATATTTATGCCAACGAGTCCTTATTTATAGCGGGTATCGACCCAAGAAAAAGTGCTGATAAAGTCAAGAAAAAAGACTATCTCGCCTTAGGTCAAATCATCAAACAAGTGTTGGCACATGCTATAGCCCAAGGCGGTACTACCCTAAAAGATTTTGCCCAAGCCGATGGCAAGCCCGGTTATTTTGCCCAAGAACTTAAAGTATATGGACGTCTCAATCAAGCCTGCGTTAATTGCACCAAGCCCATACAATCAGTGACCATTGGCCAGCGTAATACCTTCTTTTGTGATCACTGCCAGCGCTAAATCATGGCTAAATTTGCATTACAGCTCGAATATAATCTATTAGCAAAGGAGACCACGAGTGGATATTCCTACTTTTAGTGTGCTAGCATCAATAAAGAAAATGGTCTGTCTATGAAATAGCTAGCAGGCTTTACATTACCTACAGAATTATTTATTGATGCAGAAACGCTATCTCTTTTTTATATCTTTGACATATGCTTATTCCATTTTACGTCCCTTACAGAAAGAAATTAGGAGACGAGGTGACGATGTTGCTTGGTTTCTGACTAAAGGTTGCCCCAACTGGCTAAAGGATGACGAAAAGCAATTACAATCCATTGAAGAAATTCAAACCTACAATGCTTTAGCCGTTTTCGCTCCAGGAAATTATATTTACGACTTTATACCTGGTGTAAAGGTAGGGGTATTCCATGGGTATCCGGTAGGGAAGCGAGGGGAAAAAGGATTAAAACTTGATGATCATTTTACTATAAGAGAATGGTTCGATATTTACTGTACTCAGGGTGAAAGTTCTACCTCAACCTTTGAAGATCTTTCGCAAAAACATGGTTTTTTTAAAGTGTATGAAACAGGCTGGTGCAAGGTTGACCCGTTTTTCAACCTTGATCACGACTTATCTCGAGGTAAAAATACGAATAGAACAATCTTATATTCTCCTACTTTTAGCAAAGGTATAAGTTCGGTCGACATTTTATTCGAAACAATTAAAGAATTAAGTCATCGCAGAGATTGGCATTGGATTATTACTTTTCACCCTAAAATTACCGATCTTGATATCATTGAAAAATATCAAAGCTTGGCAGCAGAATGCAGCAAAGTATCATTTGAACCGAATAAAGGACTTCCTACCTTTGAGCGGGCTGATATTATGTTGTGCGATAGCTCATCCATTATTATGGAGTTTATGTTACTGAATAAACCAGTTGTCACATTTCGTAATACCAATCCAGGTCCTCACTTAATAGATGTTACGAGTGAAGATAAAGTAGAAGCGGCCTTGGATGAAGCATTCGAGTCACCTACAGAACTAATGCAAAATATTAGCAACTATACACATTTCCATGAATCTCATCGTGACGGTCAAAATTCATCACGAGTTTTAGACGCTGTCGATTATTTTCTGCAACATGACAAGGCCCAACTAAAACCTAAGCCGCTGAACCTTTTGCGTAAAATAAAACAGCGAATTAACTCTGGACATTATCGCTGGTAAGTTACTAGATCACTGATATTTAAATTTATTATCAGGTTTTTAGGTCACAATGTCTGTTGCTATACCTTGCTGCAAACCTTTTAATTTTTTGCTCAAAGCCTCCTGAACGCAAGGGTGACAAAATTGCTCGACCTTGCCGCGATGTAGAGCCACTTCTTTGACTAGGGTGCTAGAGATAAAAGAATTCTCTTCAGATGGGGTCATAAAGACACTCTCCAAATTGGGATTCAAGCGGCGATTCATATTGGCTAATTGAAACTCATATTCAAAGTCAGATACCGCACGTAAGCCTCTAATTAGAACCGTTGCACCTTGGTTTTCGGCAAAATCAGCCAATAAACCTCTAAAGCCAATGACTTCGACATTAGGCAAGTGATGAGTAACCTGTTTAATCAGAGCAACGCGTTCATCAAGGGTAAATAAAGGTTTTTTACTCGGATTAGCCGCAATACCCACGATGACGTGAGTAAACATATTGGCCGCACGCTCAATTAAATCGGCGTGGCCGTTAGTGACGGGATCAAATGTTCCTGGATAAATGGCTTTAGTATGCATATAAAAACTATTAACAACGATAAGTAGCCTTTAGGCTAACTTAAAGACCTACCACTAAGCCAATTTATTTAAATTGAATCGCCAAAATTCTGTTACGGATTGATAGAATCATATCCTTCCATACACCATTGCCATTGAGTTTCCTGCCAAAAAAAACCGGGGTTTTTATTTTTTTCCTTACGTAAAGAACGCAGCAATCGTTGCAAATTTTGAGCTTTCCAAGATTCACCACCTTGTATTTGGCATTTATCAAAATCGATTAACCATACCTTATTGTGTTTATCGAGCATAATATTGTGAATGTTCAGGTCATGATGAAAAACCTGTTTGTTGTGCAGTTGTTTAATCAAAGTACCAATTTGCTGCCAAATATTTGAACTCAGTGGTTGGCCATTCAACACATTAAAGACATCTTGCGCCTCAGGAATTTTTTCTAAAATAATATCTGCTGTATACACTAGCCCACGTTTGTTTATCTTGGCTGCTGCAGCTCTAGGTACCGGCAAGCCCCAACTATACATAGTATTGAGAAGTTGCATTTCTTGCCAAGCACGGGTGTGATGCAAGCCGGTGTAGAGATATTGATTGCTTAATAATTTGCCAATTAAACCGCCACGACGATAGTGGCGTAGGACAAAGTCACGGCCATTTTCTTGAAAAAATGTTGTTACGCCGCGGCCCATAGCTTGACCGATAACCTTGTGTTGGTCGTGCCAATACTGGGGACTAAACATAGCAATAGAAACATTAGCTAATAAATTTTGTTCAAACAGTAAGACACTGTCACCAATAGTTTTTTGCTCAATGTTTGACATGCTATTATGCAGATTCCCAATAAAAAGAGCCTTATTGTAAATTAATGACAAAAATAGTCTCGATTTTCTGGAAATTTTAAACCATCTGAACCCGGCTTAGGTCAATACGCAGGATAATACGACATGAGTAAAATAAAACACGGGGCGGCGTCATCTGACGAAGTTGAATTAATCATTGGCAATTCCAATGCTAACTTTTCAGGTGTTACCTCCACTATGTTGCAGGTTTTGTCTTATCAACGCAAAATGATCAAGCTACGTGTCATGGGCAAGCATTTTTTAACTGATCCAGCCTTGGCCATTAGTTTTTGGCAAACTGCCTTAATGTGCCGCAAACCACTGAGCAATGGAAAATGGCGAATTTTCCATGCACGGCGTGTAGATGAAATGATTCAGGGTGTAATTCTTAAGTATCTATTTAGAGCCAAAATAAAACTGGTTTTCAGCTCTGCAGCGCAACGCCATCGCTCCGGTTTAACCTTGTGGCTAACACGCCAGATGGATGGTGTTATTGCAGTGAGTAATCGCTCCGCCTCTTATTTAGTAGACCCTCCTGCCATGGTCAACCCCCATGGTGTGCAAATTAACGACTACGTGCCTGCTGAAGATAAATTAGCGGCTTGGCAAGCGCTCGGCTTTGGTGGTAAATACGGTATAGGCATTCTGGGTCGAGTGCGTAAACAAAAGGGAGTCCATTTATTTGTTGAGGGCTGTATCGCTGTGCTCAAACAATACCCCGATTATAATGCAGTAATTGTAGGTGCTATTTCTGGCAGCAATAAAGACTTTGTCAGCCAACTTAAAGCTAAGATTGAGGCGGCGGGTTTGAGCGAGCGCATCACTTTTACCGATGAACTTGCCTTTGAAGAGATCCCTAAAATATTCAGTGCTTTGAGTCTGGTTTGCGCATTAAGTGATAACGAAGGTTTTGGCTTGACCGTATTAGAGGCCATGAGCAGTGGCGCAGCAGTATTAGCGACTCAAGCGGGTGCGTGGGAAGATATTATTCGTCCTGGCATTGACGGTTATATTGTGCCGATTAACGACCCACAAGCCGTCATAGATAAAATGGGCCTACTACTGGCTGATCCGGAGACTTTATTGGAACTGGGGCGCAATGGTAGAAGCAATGTAGAACAACAATATGGGGTTGAACATGAGGCGCAACGATTGCTTGATTACTTTCGTACCTTACAATAAACCTAATACCGCTAAGGTATGATCAATCGCGCCTTTATTTTGATTAACTACTCGTTGTCCTGCCTCAGCTGCCTGCTGACGCAGAGACTCATCATTCAGCCACTGCTTACATTGCTCTTGCAATTCTTTGCTATTGTCGATAAAAACTAGCGCCCCTGCTTGCTGCAGCGTCTCACAGATGTGTGGATTATTGTAAATTGACCGCCCCATTAATACAGGCACACCTAAAGCCGCAGGCTCCAAAGCATTATGTCCGCCCCGAGGGGCAATGCTACCACCCACAAAAGCAATCTTAGCTAATGAGTATAATGCGCGCAAAAGCCCCATTTGATCCGCCAACAGGACTTGGGGCATTTCACCCTTGTGCTCTGCAACAGAACTGAGTCGAACAAAAGCAATATTTTGTTTAACGAGTAGTTCATTAACGGCGGCGAAACGTTGTGGGTGACGGGGAACAATAACTAATAATAAATTTTCTTGCTGTTTGGCTAAAGGCAGATAGGCATCGAGCATTAGTTGCTCTTCAGGTTCGTGGGTACTTCCAGCAACAATAAGTGTACGTTTTTCAAGATGAAACATATTGCTTATCTTAGTGGCTTCAGCAAGGTCATTGGCGCTGATTGCCAAGTCAAACTTCATATTATTGGTGAGTATTACGCTTTTTTCAGTGGCCCCAAGCTTTAGGTAGTTGTCTAGATCTCGCTGGCCTTGGGCACAAATTGCAGATAATTTGCGCAATAAGGGCTGTATCAACCAGGCAAGTTTCAAATAGGAATTTGTCGACTTTTCACTCATGCGGCCATTGATCAAAAAGATAGGCACTTGTTTACGCCAGCAATAATGACAAAGATTGGGCCACAGTTCCATTTCAGTAATAAGCATCATACGGGGTTGTATTTTTTTTAATAAAACTTGGATGAATAGCGGAAAATCATAGGGTAAATAAAGATGCTGCACTTTTTGCCCAAATAATTGTTTAACTCGCTCACGACCTGTCATCGTATTGGTGCTAATCGTAATGGCAGTCTTAGGATGACTGACTAACAAGCGCTCGACCAATTGCTGTACTGCTACGACCTCACCCACCGAGGCACAGTGCAGCCAAAATCCACCTTGTTTAATGTGTTTATGACCCAGACCAAAACGCGATAAATACTCTTTTGCAACGACTCTATTAAATTTAGTAAAATTAATTAGCCCATTCACTGCCAATATAGGTAATAATAATAGCCATATTGCTGAATAGAGATAGCGGCTTAACTCTTCTTTGAAGCTTAATTTAATCAATCTTGGCCTTTAATAAAGTTCCGTGGGTACCGGTGTAACTTTAACAGATTTCACAACAGGATAACTACCGTATTATAGAATTCAGGCCTGGTGATTAAAGGCTAAGAGATTGAATATTAAATTAATTGTTTTAATTGACAGCAATTATCCTAGGATAAAATAAACCTTCTAGTAGGAGTGCAAATTTGAAATACAGCGTCATGCCTAATAAAGGATGGTTATTTAATTTACTTTTGTTACTCAGCTGCGCTGCCTCCCCTGTCTATAGTGATGACACTAAGCTTCATATCATTGCCAACCAATCTGTTGAGGTTGACAGTCTCGATCAGGATCAAATCAGACGTATTTTCACCATGTATCAAACCAATTGGCCTAACTCACAACCTATTGTGGTCTTTGTGCTGGCCAATCAACATGCAAGCCATCAACTCTTTAGCCGCGAAGCCCTGGGATTATTCCCATATCAACTCGAACGAATTTGGAACAAACTTATTTATTCAGGTTTAGGAGAAGGACCTATTCGACTACAAAATGAAACGGAAATGTTAACTAAAGTACAGCAACAACCCGGTGCCATTGGTTATCTCATAACAAAGGACTTGCCCGCTTACATCCACACTATTCAGCTTGCTAAGGAGCAATAAACGATGCCTTGGTTATACCTAATCCTGCTGATTATTAGCCTACCCACCTTAAGCGCCGAAGAACTTAAAGTTCACGGCTTTGTGGCACAAGGGATAATCCAAGCACAGGACAGCAATTTTGTGCAGAACGATGGGGATGTTTCCCTCAAATTGACCGAAGTCGGTTTAAATGCTTCGTATAAAATAAATAACCAGATACGCGTCGCTGGCCAAGGTGTTTATCTAAATGGCGGAAATCGCTATCCAGAAGGTGGGCGAGTTGACTATTTATTTGTTGAGTGGCAACTGTTAAGCAATGCTGATTGGCAACTCAAGTTACAACTAGGACGGAATAAAAATTTTCATTGGCTTTACTCCTCGACCCGAGATGTGCCCCATACGCGCCCGTCCGTTATCTTAGCTCAGTCTATGTATTTTGATGCGTTTCGAGATTTTGCACTGGGGGTAGATGGTATCGTTGCTGTAGTTAATACCCAAAATGATTGGGGAGAATGGGACTTTAACTTTAGCTATGGTTCTACGCCGGTTAGCGAAAAACAAAGAAATAGACTACTAGGCATTAATGCTAATGGTGAATTAGAGCATGACAAAGATGTGCAAGGGAGTGTGTATTGGCGTCCCAAACTCTCACAGTGGCAATTTGGCTTATCATTGTTAGATGTCCAGTTTAGTTATCAAGCCGCCAATAACGACATCTTTTCTTCTGGAGTCAGTAAAACTGAACGCATTAATCTACACTTTTTATATCAAGGGGAAAACTGGGAGTTTGCCTCAGAATTAGTCAGGGAAAAACCCGAGTTAAACGGCTTATTCACCCCAGACTATAATGTGAAATACACCTCTGAAGGTGGTTATATTCAAAGCCGCTACTTTTTGAATCCCCAAGTTACCTTAATGACACGACTTGATATCTATGACAGAGACAAAAACGATCGTAGCGGTATTAAGCTTGAGCAGATATCAAATGGCAGTATTCCACGTTATTTCGCTTACATGGATCAACTCACATTGGGACTGACCTGGAAATTTGCCAAAAACATGCAGCTACAAAGTGAGTATCA
>Ga0163216_101096_pt1 | contig 21498 bp, 16 predicted proteins | sample SynspAceP_FD_167610 | JGI IMG/M metagenome (GOLD analysis project Ga0163216, IMG submission 167610) | Saline lake microbial communities from Ace Lake in Antarctica - Synechococcus sp. Ace-P (Illumina Assembly) | ecosystem: Environmental > Aquatic > Non-marine Saline and Alkaline > Saline ...
CGCCAGTTTTCAAGACTGGTGCATTAAACCGCTCTGCCACCCCTCCGTTGCGAGCGAGGTGTATAATACTGATTTGAGATTTCAGTGCAATGTTTTTTTGAAAAAAACTTAACTTTTTTCACTTACGTAGCCTTGATCAGGGGCAGAACGAATCCAAACATTAGAATACCAGTAATAATGCTTACCCGAATTATCCGGCATAGTGCAGTTGATTCGACCACGACCCACGCCGAAAGGCTTACTCGCTGTAGCGATCACTTCTTTTTCGGAAGCCCAATCTAACGACGCTTTACCTTGTCCTGCTACGTAACACACCAAGTCTTTTAGGCGATATTTACCATCTTTAAACGTTAAGCGAATAGACACTGGTTTATCGGTCGCAAAGTCACCCCCGGTTTGTTCCGCAAGCAAAGGCATTGGCTTAGCATCCAGCTTTGTTTTTAATGTAGATAATTTTGCATAAGCGCCAGAAGCGGGAAAACGAGGTAAATTTTCAAAATCAGAATCCGCGCTCACCACACCTGATTGCTGACCAAATGCCATCACCCCTCTTTCTTCCATCATGGTTCGAATCGTACGATTAGATTCTCCATAGGGATAAGCCAGCATTTTAGGTGAATGCCCTAGATTTTTAATGAGCAGCGCTTCAACTGTATCCACTTCTTTTGTCATTCGTGATAACCAAGCTTCGTCAGACTCACCTTCTTCTTTGCGCAGCATATAAGGATGGCGAATAGTGTGGTTCGCGAACACGCCGCCAGACGCTTCCATCTCCTTCATTTGCTCCCACGTCAAAAAACTACGGCTCTTGCGTTCAACGGGTTCAGTATTAATAAACACCGTAAAAGGAAAGTTCCTTTCTTTTAAGATAGGAAAGCCTGCTTGATAAATACTACGATAGGCATCATCAAAAGAAATCGCGACGGCCTTTTCAGGTAATGCCTTATGCGCTTTCAGATCATCCAAGGCAGAACGCAGATCAACCACCTGAAAGCCAGCGCTTTTCAAATAGTCCATGTGCTCAGTAAATTGCTCTGGCGTAACAGAAGTCGATTTAGGTGAACTGACACTGACATGGTGATATTGAAGAACAGGTAAATAATCCTGAGCTTGAACCGCCATACTGACGCTCATTGCACCAAACAAGATGCCGTAGTGAAGCTTTGACAACATGCTTTTTCCTCTTTGATTAATATTTGTCCTCATTCTACGCGACGAATAGACAGAATGACCAGCGCAGCAACCAAGGATACGCACAAACTGTTATGGCCATATTACTACGCCACTGCATCTACTTTTATTCAACCTCCAGCCCTACACTCGTTGAACACATATCACTCGTTATCAACATTAAGAATAGGTAAATCAGGGGTAATCGCATGAGCAGAGCTGAATTCCACACACAACTCGACGCACAACTACAAACACTCAAACAACAAGGTCTCTACAAACAAGAGCGCCCTCTTATTACGCCTCAAGCTAGCCAAATTACGACAGCAGACAATCGCCCGTTAATCAACTTATGTGCGAACAATTATCTTGGGCTAGCAAATGACAGTGACGTAACAACAGCGGCACATAAAGCACTAGACGATTATGGCTATGGCATGGCCTCTGTCCGTTTTATTTGCGGCACTCAAAACATTCATACTGAGCTGGAAAAAAGCCTCAGTGACTTCCTTCAGATGGAAGACACTATCCTGTACTCATCTTGTTTTGATGCCAACGGCGGTTTATTCGAAACACTACTCGGCCAAGACGATGCCGTCATCAGTGACGCACTCAACCACGCCAGCATTATTGACGGTATTCGCTTATGCAAAGCAAAGCGCTACCGCTATGCTAACAATGACATGAAAGCGCTCGAAGCAAACCTTCAGCAGGCCGATAAAGAAGGCGCTAGAACCAAGCTCATCGTCACTGATGGGGTTTTCTCTATGGACGGTATTATTGCGGATCTAAAGTCCATCTGCGACCTTGCGGATAAATACGATGCGCTCGTCATGGTAGACGACTCCCATGCAGTTGGTTTCTTAGGTGAAAATGGTCGTGGTAGCCATGAATATTGTGGCGTACTAGGCCGAATCGACATTATCACTGGCACATTAGGAAAAGCCCTTGGTGGCGCATCGGGTGGTTATACCAGTGCCTCTAAAAACATTGTCGATTGGTTACGTCAACGCTCTCGTCCATATTTGTTTTCTAATTCATTGGCGCCGGTTATTACCGCCACCAGCATAAAAATCCTTGAATCACTTCAAAAAGGGGATGCCGCTCGTCAGCAGCTAAAAAACAACAGCCATTACTTTCGTACCAAGATGAGCGACTTAGGGTTTAACTTAGTACCTGGCGACCACCCAATCATTCCCGTTATATTAGGAGATGCGACACTCGCTCAAGAGATGGCAAATGCGCTATATATAGAAGGGATTTTTGTCACCGGATTTGCTTACCCCGTTGTGCCAATGGGAAAAGCTAGAATTCGAACACAAATGTCGGCATCACTGACAACGGAACAACTCGATCTAGCCATTACCGCTTTTGCGAAAGTCGGTCGCGAAATGGGTATTATTGAAGGAATAAAATAATGAAAACGCTTGCTAAACTTCATGCCGAAAAAGGCATTTGGATGACAGAAGTCGCCCAACCAGAATGCGGCCACAATGATGTTGTTATCAAAATACGCAAAACCGCTATTTGCGGAACAGACATGCATATCTACCATTGGGACGACTGGGCACAAAACACCATTCCTGTACCAATGACCGTCGGTCATGAGTTTGTTGGTGAAATCACTGAGATTGGCCCAGAAGTGTCAGGATTCAAAGTTGGCGATCGCGTCTCAGGTGAAGGCCATATTACCTGTGGCCACTGTCGAAACTGTCGCGCAGGACGTCGTCACCTTTGTCGTAAAACATTAGGCGTTGGTGTGAACCGTACCGGCGCGTTTGCCGAGTATTTAGTCATTCCTGCCAGCAATGCCTATAAAATTCCTGACAACATCAGTGATGAACTGGCGGCAATCTTCGACCCATTTGGAAATGCGACCCATACCGCCCTCTCTTTTGATTTGATCGGTGAGGATGTCTTAATCACCGGCGCAGGACCCATTGGCGCCATGGCCGCCGCCATTGCGAAGCATGTTGGTGCGCGCAATGTGGTGATTACCGATGTAAATGATTTTCGTCTAGAGCTTGCGAAAAAAATGGGGGCGACTCGCACGGTGAACGTTAGCAAAGAGTCCTTGAAAGACGTCATGAATGAAATAGGCATGCACGAAGGCTTTGATGTGGGATTGGAAATGTCCGGCAATGATCAAGCATTTCGCTCGATGTTAGAAAATATGAATCATGGCGGAAAAATTGCCATGCTTGGTATTCCCGCAAAAGACACGCTCATAGATTGGAACCAAGTCATTTTTAAAGGCCTGATCATTAAAGGAATCTATGGACGTGAGATGTACGAGACTTGGTACAAAATGGTCGCTATGTTGCAATCTGGTTTAGACATCAGCCCCATTATTACGCACCGTTATAATGTAGGTGAATTCCAAAAAGGCTTTGATACTATGGCGTCAGGCCAATCAGGCAAAGTGATTCTGGATTGGAATTAAATCCGCTAGGTTATTGCGTCTAGAAGGTGATCGCGTTAGCGTAATTCTTTTAGACGCAAACAGAGCAAGAACATGTTAGAAATTGGTACTCAAACACACCCGCTTCCTCACCAAGATGCACTCTATGTTTTGCTACATCGTAATCAAGTCCTGGTTGAACAAGACAATCTTTTTTTAATCCCTTTCACGCACTTTCAACCAAACTCAAAAATGAACGCCATTTATTGTGGTCAATGGCAGGGCCAAGACATCTTTGTTTGCCGCTTTGAATCCATACCAAAAGGATTTACGGAAGCAAGCTTAAGAGAGCTGCTCTTCTTACAAGATCAAGACCATTACCTTCTCTTAAGCCGCGCTCATCAATTATCAACGTGGGACAGAGACCATCAATTTTGTGGGCGATGTGGAACGCCCATGCAAGAAAAACATATATCGGAACACACTAAGATTTGCCCGACGTGTAATTTGCGTCATTACCCACGGATTTCGCCTTGCATTATTGTATCAATCTGCAAAGACGACCACATTTTACTGGCCCGTGGACTGCATGCACCCAAAGGTAAATTCAGTAATATTGCAGGGTTTGTTGAAGCGGGTGAGACATTAGAGCAAGCGGTAGCACGTGAAGTGCGTGAAGAAGTAGGGCTTGAAATCACCAACATTCGCTATGTAGACAGCCAACCTTGGTCTTTTCCTCATCAACTTATGGTCGGCTTTTTTGCAGATTACGTTGCTGGCGAAATCACTCCCGCTCCAGGAGAAATTGATGAGGCGGATTGGTACCACATTGACAACTTACCTCACATACCCAACAAAGCGACCATTTCAGGACAACTCATAACGCAGCATATTGCACACATTAATAATAATTGATTGTTGGCAACGAAGTAAGTGGAACCACCTCAGTTTATGGCATTTCACCTCGTTAATAAAACCCCTTAAACACCGGATTCCAGCCCCCTTCTTGGGGGCTTTTTACGTTAAATATAAGCCGAAATTCCACTAGGGTTTTCATCTTACTGTCTCTATACTAGCCAGCAAATTGGATTCGCTTTCATCGCGTATTCACCCCCTAAAATAACACTGGGAACAACGTGGAAGAATTACTTCGCTCAATTGAAAAAAAAGTGAGACCGCTAATTGGCTTAGGAAAAGTCGCCGACTACATACCGGCGCTTGCTAACATTGACCCTAATCAATTCGGTATTGCCATCTACAGTAATGACGGAACGCTTTATCACACAGGTCAAGCCAAAAAGAACTTCTCCATTCAAAGTATCTCAAAAATATTTAGCTTAACCCTTGCCATGAAGCATTATGGTGAAGACATGTGGGAAAGAGTCGGCAGAGAACCCTCTGGCAACCCCTTCAACTCACTGGTGCAGTTAGAGTATGAGATGGGCATTCCACGTAACCCCTTTATTAATGCCGGTGCACTTGTCGTCAGCGACATGAATCATTCACGCTTTGCATCCCCACATTACGCGATGCGAGAATTTATTCGCCGCCTAGCAGGAAACGCTAAATTACGTTCCGATAAAGTCGTTTCCAACTCAGAGTACGAGTTTCGGGCACGCAACGCGTCCATGGCGTATTTGATGCAAGCATTCGGTAATTTCGAAAACGATGTAGAAGCGGTATTGCGTAACTACTTTGATAACTGCGCCATGCGCATGAGCTGCATTGACCTTGCGAAAGCCTTTAGTTTTTTAGCCAATAAAGGCTACTCACACCACACTGGCGAACAAGTACTCACTCGCCGTGAAACCACTCAAGTCAATGGTTTGCTCGCCACCAGCGGGCTCTATGACGAAGCGGGAAACTTTGCTTATCGTGTGGGTTTACCAGGAAAAAGTGGCGTTGGTGGTGGCATTATAGCCATAGTACCGAATCGTTTTTCTATCTGTGTTTGGTCGCCAGAACTGAATGAATCAGGCAACTCATTAGCCGGCATGGCCGCACTTGAGGCGCTGTCCGAAAGTAATGGTTGGTCCGTATTTGGCTAGTAACCAGATTCCATATCCAGACACTAAAAAGGCCTCATTAGAGGCCTTTTTCATTTATTGATTAACATAATTCTAATCGGTGATCACTTTATAACAAGGTACATACGCGCTACCAGGAAGCTTCATTCTTTGCTGAAGCACAAAAGCTTGCAACAAGGCATCCAGTTTAGCCAACAGCGCCTTATCACCATGGATTTCAAACGGGCCAAACTCTTTAATATACGCCACGCCTTGCGCTTTGACATTACCAGACACGATAGACGAGAAAGCACGACGTAAATCCGCTGCCAACAAGTGAGTATCTTGATTGAAATTTAGATTCAACTCACGAACGTTGGCATGGGTTGGCTCAAATGGATGCTGAAATTCTTCTGGAATAAACAGTTTCCAATTATAGTAAAACGCATCTTGGTGCGCTTTACGATACTGACGAACGTCTTCCATTCCCTGTTTCATCACTCGGGCAACTTCAACTTCATCTTCTATAATGATGCGGTACTTACTCTGTGCCTCAACGCCTAGCACATCACCAATAAAAGCATGAATCTGCTCAAAATAATCGGCGCTTTCTTTTGGCCCTGTAAACACCAAAGGAAAAGGCATGTCGGCATTTTTTGGGTGCAAAAGAATGCCCAAAATATAGAGGATTTCCTCAGCCGTTCCGGCTCCACCAGGGAACACAACGATACCATGCCCAGCACGCACAAAGGCTTCAAGCCGCTTCTCTATGTCTGGCATGATAACCAGTTGATTTACAATAGGATTTGGGGATTCTGCGGCAATAATGCCAGGTTCTGTTAACCCAAGATAAACACCATCTGTAATGCGCTGTTTTGCATGAGCAATAGTGGCGCCTTTCATGGGGCCTTTCATGGCACCAGGCCCACAACCAGTGCAAATATTCAGCTCACGCAAACCCAACTCATGGCCCACGCGTTTTGTGTAATCGTACTCATGACGAGCAATAGAATGTCCACCCCAACACACAATCATGTCCGGGTTTTGAATGCGACGAAACACATCCGCATTGCGCAATAGTTCAAACACCACATTGGTCAACTTACTGGAGCTAGCACCCTCTAAACCGCTAGCAAAGCTGTATTCATGCTGGGTAAAAATAATGTCTCGTAGCACACTGAACAACATCTCGCGGACGCTGTTAATCATCTTGCCATCAACAAAGGCACCGCTTGGCGCATTTTTTAACTGTAATTTCACACCGCGTTCTTCTTGCACGATACGGATTTCAAAATCGTTAAACTCTTCCGTGGCCGCCTGTGGATCATCAGAATCACTGCCACAGTTCAAAATGGCCAAAGCACAACGATGAAACAATTCATGAAACGGCCCAGACTCTTCCGACAAACGAGCCATTTCATCTTGCGATAACATCTCTAACGCACCTTTTGGTGCGACTAACGCGTCAATGCGATCTTCGTACTGCATGACCGCCCTCCTCTATTGTCATTTTATTAGTGTCATCTAAATATATTGGTTACGCATGATCCTTTTATCAAGCTTTAACGAAAAACTTAACAAAAATAGTAACAATAAAATCAATTATTTAGGGTCTTTCTTGGAACGTAACTGCTGATAATAAAGCGATTTCATTTCAATTAAACGACTGTACGTGCGACGAAACTCAAACAACAAAGACCCATTCAAATACAAACTTTCCAAAGGCAAAGCGGCGTTTAATAACAATACAACTTGATGATCATAACACTCGTCCACCAAGCTAATAAATCGACGTACGGCATCATCGTTTACACCTAACGACACCGCTCGCTCACCGGTTTGTCCAGAACCAATCGCACCGTCTTCTGTGCCTCGTGCTTTAATATGTTCGAACGGCTCACTGCTAAGCTCTGGAATTTCCGTCAGCATAATATAAGGGTAACGTTGGGCGAGCTCTATGTAGTCCAACGCCGAACGAGGACCACCACACAATGCATAAAAATCAAACCATGCCATATTGTCTGAAGCTTGAATCACATCAATAGCACGACGACAAACGGATAAAGGCAGCGAAAACACCTCACCTTTTGAGAATTCATCAAACAACACCGCCATATCCTGTTCATTTTGAACAAAATATATGGCATTAAACCCTGTATGACGCAGCCGATAATCCTGCTCGCCACCAAGATGAAGTTCGCTTAAATTGGTTTGCAATAGAGCAATCGCTGGAACAAAGCGCGCTTTTTGTAATTGACTCTGAAAAAGGTTTTCAATGGCAATGTTAGACGTCGCCACCAGCACCACACCTTCTTCAAACAAAGCGTCGGTCAAACCACCCAGCAGCATGGCATCACCGATGTCTGAGACAAAAAATTCATCAAAACACAACACACGGCATTCTGACGCCAAACGCGTTGCAATGCCTTTTAAGGGGTTTTTCTGCCCAAAAGCCAGATTCAATTCACGATGCAAACGCGCCATAAAGTGATGGAAATGCAGGCGTAGGCCCACACCTTGCGGTAAACACTCATAAAATAAATCCATCAAAAACGTCTTGCCGCGACCCACATCACCCCACATATAAACGCCTTTAATCTGCGTCAGTGGCTTTTCGTTGGGTCTATTCGTACTTTGAATCAACTGCTGAAAAACACGTTCTAACTCAAGCAATGCGGGTTGCTGACGTTCATCATACGTCACCTCGTGACGATCTAACCGAGCTTGATACACTTGCAAAGGAGAAGACATAAAGTAATCGTAACTTATAAAAGAGGCGGCTTGCCCCGCTTGAAATAACCATCTTCAAACGGAGCAAAGGAAAACGTTACGCCATTGCGGTACGAAGCCGCGCAATAGGACGATCATCAATAAAGACATGAAGTAACGCGGTAATCAGGGCAATAATACAAGCAGCCCACCAGACAACATCGTACGAGCCTGTTTTGTCGTAAAGATAGCCACCTAACCAAACACCGCTAAACGACCCTAGCTGATGACCTAAAAACACAATGCCATACAACAACCCCATGTAACGCAGACCAAACATTTGCGCCACGATGCCAGAGGTTGGCGGCACGGTTGCCAACCAAAGCAACCCAGTCACAATTGAAAACGCGTACACAGAATAAGTGGTCATGGGGAAATACATAAATGCAGCAATAGACAACGCTCTTAATGCATAAATAATGGCTAACAATTTTTTCTTCGAATACTTTCCAGACCAAGACCCCGACAAAAGACAGCCGAAAATATTAAACAGTCCAATCAAAGACAAACTCGCCACCGCAACTTCCGATGAAAAACCTTGATCAGACAAAAAGGGCGGCATGTGAACCGTGATAAAAGCCAACTGAAAGCCGCACACAAAGAAACCGACTACTAACAACAAATAATGAGAGTAAGCGCTGGCTTCTTGCAAAGCTTCTTTCATGGTTTGTGACACGCTTTGAACTGCGTTGCTCGACACATCATTTGACTGGCGAAATGGACCAGACAACAACACCATCATCAAGGCACACAGTGCCATCAACATCAGCGCCGTGCTCCAGCCATAAGACGCGATAAAACCTTGAGCAACCGGAATCACTAAAAGCTGCCCCGCCGAGCCTGCCGCACTGCCCAAACCCAAAGCAAAAGAACGTTTCTCTGGAGACACCATTCGCGCCATAGCAGGCAAAACAACACCGAACCCCGTCGCTGAGATCCCCATTCCCATCAGAAAACCGGCGCCCATATTCAAGCCAAACACACCGTCCGCCGTGGCCGTTACATACAAGCCTAACGCGTATAACACCGCGCCAATCCAAATGGTTTTCAAGGTACCAAAACGATCGGCAAACGCCCCTGCAATCGGTTGAGACAACCCCCACCATAAATTTTGCAACGCCAACGCGAACGCGAATACCTCACGGCCATAGCCAAATTGGTTTGAAATGGGCGCCATAAAAAAACCCATCGACGAACGCAAACCAAAGTTTAACGCCAGAAGAAGGCAAACAAGAGCAATCGAAATACTGAGCAATTTAACAGGACGCGACATGAACGTTTTCCTAACCAAACCAAATCGTGAAAAAACATCCTGTCATCATATTCATGCCTTGTTCATAAGTCGAGTAAGATGAACGCTTACAACGTCATAAAAACACCGCCTTTGGCGACCGCTTTTTGATACGCAGGCTGCGCTTCGACTTGCTTGATAAAGCGTGCAATATTTGGAAATTCAGACATATCCATGCGCGTACTGGATGCTTGCAGCGGAAAACTCATTTGAATATCAGCGGCGGTTAATTCCTCACCAACGAACCACGTATGCTCACCCAGTGTTTTTTCAATAAACTGCATTTGTGGCTTAATACGCGGCATGATGAATTTCTCTTGAACCTTATCCGTGATGGCTTTGGCAATCGGTTTAACAAAAAAAGGCATCGGATTTTTAGGCACTTTCATCATCACCAGCTTCATGACCAATAACGGCATCAAAGAACCTTCAGCAAAATGCAGCCAATAACGATAATCCAACAACGCCTGACCATCGGTCGGTCTCAAACGTTTTTCCGTATCATATCGATCTAACAAATACTCGATAATCGCACCAGACTCAGCCACGGTTAATTCACCATCGGTAATCACCGGAGATTTGCCGAGTGGGTGTATCTTTTTAAGGGACTCTGGCGCGGCAGCGGAATCTGGGTCACGCTTGTATTCAACAATGTCATACTCTAAGCCTAGCTCTTCTAATAACCATAAAATACGCTGAGACCGAGAATTGTCTAAATGATGTAGGGTAATCATATAACCTCCTTATTGTTTTATCGGGAACGAATATTGTTAGTTTTTACACTACAAACTATACGCAATGAAACAAAAAAGAGATGACTGATCCGTATAAACAGACAAAATCAAACCCTCACTCGTTCAAATAAAACTCAGCCATGGCCTTCCGCGCAAACCGTGAGTTTGTCGATGCGATGAGGGAAAACAATAGACGACGTTTCAGAGGTCATCAGTCATCCTCCGCAAACAAGGATTCTATCTCGTTTCATTGGGGCAATTGGCGTTTTTTATTTTTTTTGGAGGGGGAGACTTCTAAGGTCAAGCCGACAACGTCTAGGTAGCGTACAAGGATATTCAACGAGCCAGTGAAACTGGCCGTTTTCAATCAACGACAAGGTCAATTTATTCACGCCAGTTTATTCTGCTATTTGCTTTGGCGTTTTTTTAGTGCTTTGCGGGCTGCGCAACGTTGCTCGCCGATCTGCTCTCGATTTGCCATTCTGCCATCCAAAACCATGACTAACACATTAGACGATTTAGCGCTTCTTCTGATAGGCAGAGAAGTCGATAACATTGTCCTTATGTTTAACGTCTTTTGTTTTAACGTCTTTGTTCTTCTCGGCGCTGGACTTAGCATTTTTCGGTTTCGCGTTTTTTGGCTTGGCATTTTTCTGATTCAGTGAACCTTCACCCAGGTGCGCAACACCAACCGGTAAGGATTTGAGCAATTCGGCGAGCGCGGCGTCGGCAGCGTTGTTATCCACGCCGTCTAATACGTTGTTTTTTGAGAGCGTCTGAAAGTAGTTTCTCGTTTCCAGTAAATTCGGTGTGATGGTTTTTTCGGGGTCACGGGCAAAGGCGTTTAGCCATTGCAGCAAAAAGGCTTGAACGGGATAGAAGTAGTCTTTGTGGCCTTTCGCTCTACGGGGGATCTCGCCAGTAAAAAGATTAAAATCGAGTAAGTCTTCTTCCTCTTCGAGCATAAAGTCTTCGTAACAATGACGTTGCACATGCCAAGACACATCATTGATATGCGCTTGCGCGCTGCGGTCGTTGCGTTGGTAAAACTCCGCGCCGTTGCCTAGCTCGTGGCACGCCTCTAACGATTCCGCGACCTCTTTTACATCCATATTATGCGGCGCCGTGATGCCCATAATATTCAGATACAAATGCCCTTCGAAATCGTTTATAAAGCTGGCGGCATCGCCTTTTTTCGGTGCTAACATGGTCATGCAATAACGCGTATTGTAGTCCATCACCAACAAGTATTTTTGGCGCTTCACCGAGACACAATGCACCAACCAATGCCAGTCTGTATCGTACTCTTGTGTTAATCCTAAACGATTCGGAAACACCACGCCGTCTTTTGCTTGTTCGATAGATTCGCCAATGGTTTTGTGTGGTGGCGTTTCCACACAAGTACGTTTTTCGCCTTTCACCGTAGTAGTGAACAACTCTACCGCGGCTTTCGTACAGTTAAACACCCACATAACTTCGTCTCCGCTTTTTAATTTTCACTTTTCGATTGCCAACACAATACGACGTATAAATAAGTCGTCATTAGATAAAACGCTAGAAATAGAGAAGCTTCACGACGCTAAATGCTGAGAATTAAGCCTTGGCACCCTGACTATGTCAACCGTTAAAGGTTGTCTTTTACGCCCTGTTTAGCGCGTTCAATCAGATCAGACGGTTTAATTTGCCAAATCAATTTAAACCCTTTTGCGCCCAGATAAAGAAACAGCACGGGGATAAGTACGGTATTAAAGGCAAACAACGCCAGCAAGGTGAGAAAGTCGTTTACCAAGCCATTCAGTGTTTCCACGTAATGGCTTATCTTGTCTTTAAAATGACCAAGACCAAAAGCACTTTGTTTAATAGATGAGAAAAAACTTTGGTCTTCTACTGTGAGATTATCTAGATCATCGATGGATTGTTGTAAGGTGTCGATCTTGCTTTGCGAGGCCTTGACCTGTTGTTCAATACGTTGGCGTTCACTCATTAAAAGACCTTGCTGCGTTCGCAAGTTCGCCAGCGTTTCATCGTTATTAAACAGAATATCCAAGGTAGACAAGGTTTCTTTACGCGCTGATATTTGGCGATTGAGAGAGTCACGCTGAGTGGTTAAATCTACCAAGCGCGCATCATGGCCGGACAATATTTGTTGCTGTTCATTCTGTTTGATTTGTAACGTCTGTTTGTCTATATCAAGGGATTGTTTGAGATCGGCCGCGACGCCTAACCCCGTTGTCACCTCGTTCATCTCATCTGAATGCACTTGGATTTTATCCATAGTGTGCGTCTTTTCATCATTCAAAAACGACGCATCGACCAACGCAGATAACAAAACCACCAGCACCAATAAAAACTTTGCACCTACTGCGGTGACAAAGATTTTATAAGCCACTTCGGTAAAACGACTTCTCACCCAATACAAGTAACCAAACAACAAACCAGAAAGGGTCACAAAGGCTTTGAAATACACAGTAGAAACAATTTTCAGCAGAATGCTTTGGAAAATAAGCGACGACACGGCGATCTTCATTACATCGGAAAAATCTTCGACCATGTCGTTAAAAGGATCTAATAATTCACCGATAGTAACCGAACTGACAAACACACTGATTTGAATACTTTGTAATACAGACACAGTCGCATTGAACAATTTGGCCAAGCCAAATGCACTTAACGCCTGCACCAAAGAAGAGGAAACATAGTCAGACGCCTTAGCATCCAATAAACCCCACCAAGAAAAGACAATCGCCAACACAATGGCAACGTAATAACCGTTAATTTTGCTTAGTCGCTTAATCACTTTTCGTCCTCACCTTTATATTAGTTCTTATTATTTCGATGCTGCGAACACCAAGAAAAGTTACGCGGCGGTTATCTTTGATAAGTTACCTTTGATAAGACACAAATAAGTGATTGGCTTATTTTCAATGGATCAATTTCGGCCATGTATCGACCCAGCAACACTGGTGTTCATAAGTAGGAACAAGCTGAATGACAGGATTATGTTGATCAGGAAAAACCGCTTGGTAAGATAAAGCGACCGCAAGAGGCACAGCAGCATCCTTCTCACCCACTAAATGAAGTTGGGGAATATCTGTCAACTCACGCCAATAATCAACCGCATCCAATGACCCCGTAAGAGGAGAAACACCCTTTAATTGCGTCCATAATCCATGATGTAAATTACCCGCAACGGTGATTAATTTTACAACATCATTCCGTCGTGCGGCTATTAATGCCGCAATGGCACCGCCACCAGAATAACCCACTAGCACTAATTTTTTAGCGCCCTCTTTATTTTTTAAATAAGACACCGCTTGATTCATCGATGAGACAACGCCTGGCGAGAATCGATCTGAGGTCCAATATTTCTTGAGGCATAATTCATTCTGTAAGTACTGACAAGGACGAGCCAAGTAAGCAACCTTACCTGTATCTTTTAGCGCCAATTTTAATGCCATTGGATTTAAGGGTGTTGGATTAGACGAAACCTTGGTTTTACTTATCCAAGCAAGCCCATCCCCTTCTATATAAAGGGTTAATAGATCACCCGTTTGTATGGGTGACACATAACTTTGGATAGGAAAAAGTGTGGTATCTATAGTGAGTTTCTGCCAGTTTTTTTCCGCCGTCAAACGGTCTGCATATTCATATCGAGTCTTAGGGGATAAGTTACTACACCCTTCTAACAATAAAGCGAATAGAGCAAAACAACACCATAGGCTTGGCCGGAACAATACAGTTTCTCCTCAAAACAAGCCCTGCTAGCAAAAGCACTAACAGGACAAAAGCACTAACAGGGGAAAATAAGCGCTATGTGCAAGCCGCTATTAAAACAGCCACTTTACCTTGGCACTGGCCGTTTGGCTCAAGAAGTTCTCCCGTCCTTGCACATCGTAGCTCGCGGTAATCTGCGTCGTATCATTCAATGAATAATTCACATTGACGCCTGTACTGACTACCCAAGGAGATTGCTCAAGGCCTTCGGTTGTAAAAGCGGTACCGCCACCTTCGTAGGACGAAGTCAGGCTCGTTGCATCATTCATCACGTCGTACCCCACACCCAGATTAGCTGAAACGATGAAGTTTTCGTTAATACCGTGCTCAAGATCCCCTTGTAAGGTCAGTATAAAATCTTGTGCCGTACTGCTTTCCACTTGTAAATTCAGTGCACCTGCGCCGCTTTCATTATAACTTTCGTTTTTAATATAATAAAAATCGGCCCGTACACTCGGCACAATGACCGTATTAGGAGACAGAGTAAAGGTTCGCCCTGCTCCTGCGCCAAGATGGCTGGTATAGCTGTTGTAACTGGCACTCGCCATGCGACTCATAAAGGCAATATCACGAAAACCTTCGGTTTGATTCAAGCCCACATCCGCCTGCCAGCTCAGATTGATGTTTTTATAATCGGCTCCTAAAGCGTATTGTCCGTAAAAGGCTAATTGATAGGCTTCGATATCCGCGCCATTATTCGTAGACGAGGAGGCACTTTTAATCGAACTGTCCACAAAAGATAAGGCGATACCAAGAGAGCTTTTCGAGTCAACATCTCCGTCTATACCACCAATCACACCATAACTCTTACTGACGAAACCGCTCACGCCATTCAGCTCATCTTGCTCTGCTCGACTGCCGATGACTTTGACCCAGCCTTTTTTATCGGTAATAAAACCATCCCCCGAAGAGGCACCAGACGTCACGGATTGACGTGTTTGAATCACCCGACCGGTGGTTTGAATGACGCTGGAGGCCACTTGATTGTTCGCACCTTGCAGCAACGGCAACGTTTGCGCCACCGCATCACTGACTTCTTCTGCGGTCGATAACTTACCCATTGCCGTGACAATATTGTCCATGTCCGTGCCTGTGGTTCCGCCGCTCATTAATGTGTCTAGAACAGCCGCCGCCCCCGCACTCGATGTATGGCCTTGCTGCTTGATGTAATCGCTCACCAGCAAACCTCGCTCAACAGTTAAATCGATCGTATTGTTATTCAGTACTGCCGAGAAGTTAAAAAGTGCCGAGTTATCTGTCACTGAAAAGGTTGAGGCATTGAGTGTACCTGCACTGACCACACTGGATAAGATGCCATCAACGGCCAAAGAATTGGCTGAGGCCACATCAACGGCAATGACAGAATTGGCGGTGAACGTCGCTGTTCCAGCCACGACAAGCTTGCCATAATTGCTGTTACTGGATGCCCCCACTTTAAGCACACCCGAGCTGGTTTGCGTGTAGCTTCCGCCCAGTTCAAGTGTCTTTCCAGAGGCAATGCGCAAAGTACCGCCATCCACCGTCATAATGCCGCTATAATCTGTTAAGTCACCAGTAAAAGACGTGATTCCTGAAAACAGAGAAACATGACCGTTTCCATAGGTATCAACTAAGTCTGCTGTTAACTCATAATTCGTATCGGTGTGATTAAAAATGAGGAAACCCGCACCTCCGCCGAATCTAATATCATCAGCCAACAAGGCCCCTGAAGCCACTGCAGATCCACCTTCTGCAGCACCAACAATTACCGTACCTATCGAATCAGAGTCAACAGCGATGGTTAATTCATTAACAACTTTAACCTCTGCCCCGTCGCTCACCTCTAATAAACCCTCCCTGTTCTCGCCAACATAAATATCATCAACATTAAGAATCGAACCTACCCCTGAAATACTCACACTTGCAATTGAGTTATTTTGATCTTCGATATCGAGACGTTCCGCTTCAACTTCTGCCCCGTTACTCACCTCTAATGTGCCGGATGTAACATATATACTGTAAGCACTAAGGGCCGATCCTTTACCGGATACACTCACTTTGGTAACTGAGTCAGCATCACCCTCTAACATTAAATAGCGAACTTCGACCAGAGCTCCGTCACTCACCTCTAATGAGGACTTACCACCTTCAGAAGCATATATATTTATAGCAGTTGCTCTGAGCAATGAGCCAGTATCTGCTACAGTCACTAGCCCCGTTGAGCCATTACCAGAGATACCTAGCCAACCCAGATCACCATCGTCATCCTCTTCATCAAAAGCATCTATTTCAACAGTTGCCCCATCCTTTATCTCTAAAGAACTTGCTCCGCTAGTACTCCCTCCTATTAGATAAAGCTCTTTGGTCTTTATAGATGAACCGTTTCCAGACACGCTAACACTACCTTTTGAGCCTTCTTCATAGCCGATATATATTTCATCTGCTGTAAGTAATGCCCCATCGGTTATTTGCAGCGCACCTTCACTCCAATAACCAACAGTAATTTCGTTTATACTGGCAGTCGTGTCAGTCCCTGACAAATTCATAACCCCCTTCTCTCTAAAACCATCCAATAGCAAATATTCCGCTTCAAAATTTGCCCCACCGCTCACTTCAAATATTCCTTCTTCGACAATGATTTCGAAAGCAATAAGCTCAGCACCATTTCCAGAGACATTCAAAGTGCCTCTAGAGTATTGTTGTGAAGTAATCTCTATCGTATCTACTTCAATAGCAGTGCTAATCACAGCCAAGCCGTTATCGATTTCCGCAAGACCGGAAGAATCAGGAACACCATCATCCCAATTTTCAGCGACATCCCAAGCACTACTCACACCGCCTATCCACTCAGAACTATAAACAGGCAAGGCCATAACGCCAATACTGACGCTGAGCAGCGTTTTCACAAGAAAGGGTTTTAGTGTATTAACGCAGGCGTGATTTTTTGTTTTGGACTTGCCTTTAGCCAGTTCACTGGCCACTACCCACAGTCCTTGGGCGGCATTCCAAACAAGACGAAATGAACGGTTCATGGGCATATACTCCTAGTAGTTATGAAGCGCGTTCTAATGAAAGGCTTCTAAATTGACGGAGTAGTTGTTTGAGTGTTACTAATAAAAAAAACAGTGAAGTGTTCTAATTCCGTCAGTGATATGAAATATTAATCTATATCCACCCACCCAAACTGACAGAAGCTGTCACTTTGTAACGAAATGTAAAAAAATGACTTATCTTTATCGTGCTTGTATTTTCGTCATACTGCTCACCCCAGTGTATGGTTTTTCTGATAACAATATTTATATTGGAAGTAATGACACTTCCATTAATCTAACCGAGAGAATGGACTATCTTCTGGACGAAAACGCACTTTTTTCATTACCCGATATTTTAACTAAAAATGAACAATTTTTACCTTTACACTCATCATTTCGTAGTAGCTTTTCTGATAACGCACACTGGTTCAAATTCACATTACAAAGGCAAGATGAAGCGGCGGAAAATTGGTTTATTACCGTACATCCAACCTACTTAGACAGTGTAAAACTGTTCCATGTGAAAAATAATAATCTGTACAGTGAAGATGAGGTTGGTGACCTTATTCCATCAACTCAAAGGGTACCTCTACTTTCTCCTACGCCATTCTCATTTCCTATCGAGTTAGGAGATAATCAAGTACATACTTTTTATATTCGTTTAAAAACTAACGGTGCCACGCTTTTAGAATTAAATTTAGGGACACCAATAAGTACTTCGATAGCAGATTCACAAGAGAAAATCATATCTGGAATAATGTTGGGTGTTTGGCTGATGCTGTGCGTTTATGCACTGGTAATGAGGCAGTCTAAAATATCCAAAAGAAGAGCGTATTCTTTAAGTTGCTTGTACATTATTGCTTGTGCCATCCATCGCCTTATAAGTAGTGGTATTGCTGCTCAATACCTGTTTCCTAACAATCCCTATATCGCTCATGTTCTCGCTCCAGCAAGCATATGTCTTATGTATCTAGGCATAATTTTATTTTCTATGGATTTATTTCAAACTAAAACGAAATTTCGTCATCTAAACAAAATTCTAATGTTATCAACAATATTTATCATCATTTCATTTTTAAGTGTTTTCATTGGTTACTATACGTTTCTAGCTCCTTTTATGTTGGGGACAATATATTTTCTTGGTCCTATTTTTATATTTATCGCTTGGAAAGATGTAAAATCAAGCATGGCAAATGATTACTCTATTTTTTGGGGTTTCTTGATATTTTTCACGTTAAACATAATCACCATATTAATTACAATGGGCTATCTCCCCGCATTTTTTCAATGGATTTTCATGCCAGAGGTCGCTTCATTTATTTTCATAGTATTAATATTACAAGGGTTACACTTACATAATAAGGCTGAAAAAAATCAAAAAATACGCTCGGATAACAAATTAAAGATCATTAAAAAATGGATTAAAATCGAGAAAAAACAAAGAGAAGAACAATCTAATTTTGTCACCATGCTTACCCATGAAATGAAAACACCATTGGCTATTATTGATAGTACGATACAAACCTTATCCATCCAAAACATGACAATATCTCCTGATCTTGCTTTACGTCATGAACGCATAAAATCAACTGTATCCGATTTGAATGCTTTAGTAAGTAATACCTTACTATCAGGCAGGTCAGATATAGATGACTTCAATCTAAAGCTAAGTAAAGTAAATACTAGCAGTGCAATCAACATGGCATTTGAAAAACTTGAAAGTCAAGAAAAAGCCTTCATTACAAATATTCCTAAAGATCATACTATATTAGTCGACGCTTCTTTATTCCAAATACTCCTTAACAATCTATTTACTAATGCCACAAAATACCAATTTGAAAATACTCCCATAGCAATTACGATGGAGAATAAAACGATCGATGATATCAAAGGTTCAATGATAACAATTTCGAATGATTTTCAATCATCACTTCAGCCCAACATAAATAAATGGTTTCAAAAATACTATCGTCAACAGGAGATTCCTAACATTAAGGGCGTTGGCTTAGGGCTTTATCTTGTCAAGTCTATTGTTGACGCTCATGAAGGCCACATTAAACATCATCTCTCAGGAAAAGCCCCTGTATGGAATATTAACTTCGAGATTTGGTTTCCCGCTAATATCGCCATTCAGGAAAGAATAGCATGAACTGTATTTACTTCGTTGAAGATAACCCCTACTTACTTGATGATGGTTTGCTATGGCTCAAACATGAAGGGCTGGAGGCTCACGGCGCAAAATCAGCCGATGAATTTGAAACATTGATTAATAAAAAAGTGCCCGATTTGATACTGCTCGATTGGAACCTACCAGGAAAAGATGGACTATCCATTGCCAAAAAACTAAGAAGTAATGTGCAAACAAAAGATGTGTATATTATTTTTGTAACGGCACGCAATGCTATCGACGATCGTGTTGTAGGATTAGATTTGGCCGACGCATATATAACCAAGCCATTTGACTATAGAGAGCTACTGGCTACCATTCAGGCTTTTTTAAGAAGACCAATAACACGTTTTTTGAACGTTAATAGCAACTGGCAATATCTACCATTGCAACATCGTATCACAGCCCCAAATGGAGAAAATTTTAGGCTCACTGAAAAAGAAAACCTCATACTTAAGCTCTTCTCTGAGCATCCTAACAAGATCATCACTCCCAAAATGATTCATTTGGCTTTTCAAGAGTCTCTGTATATTTACGAAAAAAATCGCATAGAGGTCATTATATCTCGCTTACGCAACAAGCTAAAAATGGATGAGGACAACCCTATCCGAAGCTTTCGCAATAAAGGCTATCAACTCTCAATAGAGCTAGAAATAATGACAGAAGAATAGCCCTGTACTCTTTCGATATAAAAACCAAAGTGTTTTATTTAAGAAAATAACGGCTAGTGAAAAAATTACTTTTTTTCTGCTTAACATATTAAAATAAAAATAAAAAAAACAGTGACTAATGCGAGTAAAGTGGGTGAATTAAAAGACATCAATGCCTACCCCCATCTTAAAATAATCATATATTGTAGTAACTTTTTTTACTTGGCCACTACAACATATGGTATTTTAAGAAAGAGGCTCCACTTTATATATAAATCACCTGAGCAATCAAATCATTTCCCAGTAGATGCAATTACTCGCTGCTCTTGCTCACCTAAACCATGAATACCTAGTTTCATTACTTGCCCGGCTTTTAAATAGATCGGATTAGGCTTTACTCCCATTCCAACACCTGGTGGCGTGCCCGTAGAGATAATATCCCCTGGTTGCAGGCTCATGCATTGACTCAAGTACGCAATGATTTCTGGTATTTTAAAAATAAGCGTATTAGTACAACCGTCTTGATAACGGTGCCCATCGACTTCCAGCCATAGATTCAGCTCATGGGGATTAATAATTTCATCCCTTGTTACCAGCCATGGGCCAATAGGACCAAAAGTATCGAAACCTTTGCCTTTGTCCCAACTTCCACCACGCTCAATTTGCCATTCGCGTTCAGAGATATCATTTATCACACAATATCCAGCGACATGATCCATGGCATCTGCTTCGGAAATATAGCGACCAGCTTTACCAATGACGACACCTAGCTCTACTTCCCAGTCAGTTTTAGTTGAACCAAATGGGATTTCTACATCATCATTAGGGCCTGATATAGCACTTGTCCATTTGCTAAAAACAATCGGCTCATCAGGAACTGGCATGTTCGCCTCGGCGGCATGGTCTGCATAATTCAGCCCAATACAAATGAATTTTCCAACATTATTTACACATGACCCAATTCGAGGCTGACCCGTCACTTCAGGCAAACTGGTTAAATCCAGCAACCTTAGTTTAGCGAGTGCTTCATCAGATAAATTCATACCAGAGATATCATCAACATGATGAGATAAATCACGAATTACACCGTGCTCATCCAGTATCCCTGGTTTCTCTAAACCTTTATTCCCATACCTTAATAATTTCAATTTTTTTTCTCCTAAACCCTAACGTGCTGCCATTAAGAGTGAAATATTAAATGCTCATGCCGCCATCAATGATCTGAATGGTTCCCGTTGTATAAGCCGAATCATCTGACCCCAAATACAATGCCAATTTAGCAATCTCATCAGAGGTACCGATTCGTTCCATTGGTTGACGATCAATAAATTTTTGAAAAACAACGCTTTCATCTATCCCTTCTTCTATCGCTTGCTCAGAAATACGCTGACGCAAAGAAGGTGAATCGACAGTACCTGGACATATCGCATTACACCGAATACCTTTACCAATAAAATCTGCTGCGACAGATTTAGTCAGGCCGATAACCGCCGCTTTACTCGATGTATAAGCAAACCGATTTGGC
>Ga0163216_101097_pt1 | contig 21488 bp, 20 predicted proteins | sample SynspAceP_FD_167610 | JGI IMG/M metagenome (GOLD analysis project Ga0163216, IMG submission 167610) | Saline lake microbial communities from Ace Lake in Antarctica - Synechococcus sp. Ace-P (Illumina Assembly) | ecosystem: Environmental > Aquatic > Non-marine Saline and Alkaline > Saline ...
CATGGCTCCCGTGTCCCATGATTTGATGAAAAATCGTCCTCGGTGAACCGAAATCCGCCGAAATCCGCCGAGGACCGTCGGCACCATGGGCGCACCGCTTTTGCAGGAAGACGCTGGCGACCGAGATATCCCTTGTCGAGTGGCACCTCTGCAGAACTCGACTGCGTTTCGTCCGGCGTACGTAGTCGACCAGCATCTATACTCAGGCACCAATCTCGTCGGACACTGGCAGTCAGGCCTTGAAAACCTCCGGCGCACGCTTCCGCCGGATGAACCTTCCTTAATTTCTCAAAACTTTTTTGTCGCTCGGGGGTTCAGTCCAATAGAAAGCGATCGTGTCGGCGCGAAATTTCACGATAATCCGCCGCCCAGCCCCCTGCGACGTTGGTTTCTCAATGTCGTCCCTCCGACTGAATCCTTCCCCGAAACGGTGGTTTTTGATGAAACCGGTGACAGTTCTCACATTTTGTTTTGTTTCTTTCGCTGTTTGCGTGCTTTTCGGTAGCGTCGCTTGGAGTGAAGACCAGCCGCTGCGTCCCGGCGGAATCGTCGCCCCGATGCCCGAGCGTTTCGCGGACGCCTCGGGCGAGGAAGTCCCCGATTTCCAGAAACACGTTATGCCGCTGCTCGGTCGACTCGGCTGCAACGGACGGTCCTGTCACGGGTCGTTTCAAGGCCGCGGCGGGTTCGCATTGTCGTTGTTCGGTTACGATTTCAAAGCCGATCATGCGGCGTTGTGGGAAGAGAACGCCGGACGGGTGGACCTCGACGACGTGGCCGAAAGTCTGATCCTGGCCAAACCGATCGACGAGGAGATGCACGAAGGCGGCAAACGATTCGATCGCGACAGTTGGCAATACCACGCCTTGCAACGTTGGATCGCGGCGGGTGCGGTCGCTGAAGGGGAGCAAATTCAATCGCTCGAATCGCTCGTCATTCAGCCGACCGAAATTCAATTCGATCGCGACGGCCAAACGACTCCACTCCGCGCGATCGCGTTTTGGGCCGACGGGACTCGCGAGGACGTCACCGCGTTGTGCCGGTTCACCACCAACGATGACGCGGTCGCGACGATCGACGAGAACGGACGCGTTGGCAGCGGGCTCGAAGGCGATACCCACGTCGTCGTCTCCTACGACCGGGCCGTCGTCCCGGTCGCCGTCACGCGGCGGGTTGAATTGAGCGAACCCGTCACCGCCCCGTCGACATCGGACCATCGGATCGATCAATTGATCGCAATCAAACACGCGAAACTCGGCGTCACCCCGTCACCCGTTTGCACGGATTCGGAGTTCATCCGTCGCGCCAGTTTGGATATCACGGGCACGTTGCCTGCGGCCGAAGAGGTGCGGCAGTTTCTCGCCAGCGATGATTCGAACCGGCGCGAGCAATTGGTCGACGAACTGCTCGACGCACCCGGTTACGCGGCGTGGTGGGCGACCCGGTTTTCCGATTGGACCGGCAACAGCGAAGAACAACTCAACAACGTGCTCCCCGTTCGCGATGCCGCCGGACGTTTGTGGTACGAATGGTTGCGTGTCCGGCTCGACGATAATGTTCCCTATGACCGAATCGTCGAAGGCATCGTGACCGCCGAAAGTCGGCAGGACGGCGAATCGTACTTGGATTATTGCGAGTCGATGACTCAGGCCTGCCGCCCCGGAAACGAAGACAAATTCGCCGCCCGCGACGGGATGCCGATGTTCTGGGCTCGTCGTAATTTCCAAAAACCCGAGGAACGCGCGATCGGGTTCGCTTACGCTTTCCTGGGTATCCGCATCGATTGTGCCCAGTGCCACAAACACCCGTTCGATCAATGGTCGAAAAACGATTTCGATGAGTTCGCGAAACTGTTCGCGAACGTCAGCGCTCGGCAAAATACCGTCGAGCGAGACTCCATCCCCACCCGTAACAAACTGCTCGCCGAAATCACCGGCGGGAAGAAACCGAACAACGGGGAACTGCGGAAACTGATCTATCAACGGGCGGCCCAAGGTGACGTCGTGCCGTTCCCCGAACTCGTCTACAACGACCGGTTCGTCCAAGCTCGCAAGAACGCGGCGAAAAGACCAAAGAACAAAAACGGAAAACGTTTTTCCCCACCGGTCCCGAAAGGTCACCTGCTCGGGCAATCCGAACCGATCGAACTCGATCGTGACCCACGCGGTGAGTTAATGGATTGGTTGCGAGAGCCCACCAATCCGTATTTCGCTCGCAGTATTGTGAACCGAGTTTGGTCGAACTACTTCGGCGTCGGCATCATCAACCCGACCGACGACATGAACCTCGCCAACCCGGCGAGTAACGAACCGCTACTGGATTACCTGGCAACGAGTTTCCGCGAAAAAGGTTTCGACCTGCATTGGCTGCACCGCGAGATTGTCACCAGCGACGCATACGCGCGCAGCACGCAAACGAACCCGAGCAACGCCCACGATCGATTGAACTTCAGCCGTCACTTGCCTCGCCGATTGCCCGCCGAGGTGATCCGCGACGCGGTCGTGTTGGCAACCCAGTCGACGGTGCGAAACGACAAAATGCGTTCGACAATGTCCGACATGGCGATCGCCGCAGACGTTCCGCAAAACAGAAACAATCGCGATTTCGCGTTACAGGTTTTTGGACAATCGCAGCGTGAGAGTAATTGTGATTGCGACCGCAGTGATTCCCCCAGTTTGTTGCAATCGATCTACCTGCGAAACGATCAGGACATGTACCAACAACTCGCGTCCAAGGACGGATGGGTCGCCCAGGCGTGCCGGAGCCTCGGTGCCGAGACGCCGGGAGCGAGAAACTCAGCGAGAAACTCAGCTAAAAAACCAACAACGGACCAAATCGCTCGCAAGGCCGAACAGGTTCGTGTGCAAACGATCCAGCGGATCAAACGGTACCGATCCCTCAGCAAGACACAGCAATCGAAGCAACGTGAGAGTGTGATGAACGCATTCAAAAGCGTTCGCAAGAGATTCGTTGCCTTTGGATACGAGACGCCCACGCTCGCCGAATTGATCGCCGATCCGGACGCGTGGCAGCTCACGCAATCCGAGACCGCTCGACCGAAGGCGAGCGGCGAGTCGCTCGAATCGATCGTCACGGATGCGTACTTGCGGACGCTGTCACGCGAACCCGCCGCCATGGAGATGAAGATTGCGATCCAATACATTCACGAATCCGACACTATCGCCGATGGATTGTCGTCGGTGATGTGGGCATTGGTGAACACCAAAGAATTCATCATTACTCATTGATTATAGGTCCTACCAATTTCTTTAAGGTTTTCATGATGCGATTGAACAAAACTTGTGACGGTGCGACTCGGCGTGACATGCTCCGTGTCGGTGTGCTCGGGACGGGCGCCGTCGGAATGGGCGGTCTGACGATGCCGCATTGGTTGCAGATGGCCGAGGCGGGCAAGATCATTGAGAAAAAAGCGACCCGCGCGATCTTCATCGAACTCGTCGGCGGCCCCTCGCACATGGATACGTTCGACCTCAAACCGGAGGCACCCGACGCCGTTCGCGGGTCGTTCCGTCCGATCGATACCAACGTCCCCGGCGTTCGGATTTCTGAACATCTGCCGCGGATGGCGAAGGTTGCTGACAAATTTGCGATTGTCCGTGGCGTCTCTCACACGCTCGCCGCCCACCAACTCGGGCGTGAATACGTCAACTCCGGCAGCCGCCCGAATCCGGCACTGCAGTTCCCCTGTTTCGGTTCGGTCGTCTCGGCCGAACGCGCCGGCGAAATGAACATCCCCAATCACGTCGCGATCCCACGAGCCGGTCACGGCCCCGGATTCCTCGGTCTCCAAAACGCGGCACTCGAAACCAAATCGACACCGAAATTCGGGCAATCGTTTTCAGTCCGTGGTATCTCGTTGCCGGGTGATTTGTCGATCGACGAAGTCTCCCGCCGGCAGCAATTGCTCAAACGACTCGACCGCCGGTTCGCCGAACTGGAATCCGACGACCAATTGTTGCAAGGGTTGTCGCGTTTCGGTGATCAAGCCTACGCGATGATCACCTCGCCGAGAGCACGCAAGGCATTCGACATTAGCCAAGAGCCGGAGAGTTTCCGCGAACAGTTCGGTGAGGATTCGTTCGGGCAGAGTTGTTTGCTGAGTCTGCGATTGGTCGAGTCGGGAGTCAATTTCGTTTCGTTGCAACTCGGCGGATGGGATACCCACCAAGACAACTTCACCAAACTCAGCACGGATCTGTTACCGAAACTCGATTACGGATTGAGTGGTTTATTCTCCGGGTTGGAACAACGCGGGTTGCTCGATTCAACTGCCGTGATGGTGACGGGGGAATTCGGACGCACACCGAAAATCAACACACGCAGCGCCGAGGGTGGACGTGACCACTACCCACGTTGCATGTTCATGTTGATGGCCGGAGGCGGCGTTCGGGGCGGCCAAGTGATCGGGGAGAGCGACGACACCGCCGCCGGTCCGCGGCACGAGGGGATTTCCCCCGACGACGTCGCCGCGAGCTTCTATCACAACCTCGGCATCGACCCGACCAAGGAATTCAATTCGGACACCGGTCGCCCGATCACCTTAGTAAGAAACGGCAGTGTGATCCCGCAACTGTTTAGTTGAGTGAGTCTCAGAGAGACTCGCCCACGTGAGGTTCTGCCGCACGTCGCTGAATTAGGATTTCGCCTTAATGTTGCCTGGCCAGAATCGTTTCCAGCGGCTCTCGTGCATGGCGCTGGATTCGGCATCGGCGGCGGCGGTCTCGGTATCGCGATTGTGCTCTCCGCCGAGACGGCTGGCCATGTCCCGGAAGGCTTGCGTGAGCGCTGCCTTGGGTGCCTGTATGATTAACGGCACGCCGTTATTGCGGACCTCGACCATGGTTCGGTAATCGTTGGGCAGCAGCGCGAAGATGTCGCGTCCGAGTGTTTCTTTGGCCTTCTTCAGACTGATTTGCCCGGCGTCGAGACCGGCGCGATTGACCACGATATGGACCTTGTCTTGCAAGCCGTCGGTTTCGTCGAAACTCATCATCAACCGAACGACGTTTCGCAGGCAGGGTAAATCGAGCTGCGTGATCAGCAAGACTTTGGATGCCGATTCGATGGCGACCATGTCGAGTTCGTTGTAGGTCTTTGAAAGATCAATGATTAGGTGAGTGAACGATGCTTTTAGCAACCCGATGACTTTCCGCAAACTGCCCGGATCGATACCGGCGACGTCGTGCAGTTCGACCGGGCGAGGGAGTAGGTACAACCCGGAGGAGTGTTTGGTGAGCGAACGTTTGAGCAGTTGGATGTCGAGTCGTCCGATGTTTTGGACGACGTCGGCGAGCGTGTAATCGGGGATCGCGTCGAGAAACACATCCGCATCACCGAGCGCAATATCGAGATCGACCAGGGCAACACTGTTTCGAGGCTCCTCTGCAAGAACACATCCTAAATTGACCGCCGCGCTGGTCGAACCGACGCCGCCGGTGGCTCCGGCGATCGCGATGACTTCGCAGGCACGGTTACGGGAATCACCGCCGCCGAATTTCGCCAAGCTGATTCGGTCGAGCGCTTCGCTGAGTTCCTGATCGTTCAGTGGCAACGTCAGGAACTCTCTCGCACCGGCGCGGATGGCTCGGAGGATTTGTGGTCCGTCGCTACTTTCACTGGCCGCGAGTAGGGCGGTGCCGGGCGACTCGGCGGTGATGCGGGTGAGCAGGTTGATCGCCGTGGCCGGGTTGCTGTCGAGTGAAACGACGCCGACGTCGGGCGTCGTCTGCGAGACGATATCCGGGAAGAACTCGTAGCGAGAACAATCCGCTTCCAACCAGATCGTGTCCATGCCTAGGAGCATGGCTTTGAGCTGTTCGCGAGAAGAGTCGTTAGGATCGACTAAGGCCAATCGAAGGACGTTACTCATGTTAGTTCGTTTCGTGCTGTGGGAAGAGCGGCATCGGGTGGCGGAGCGGTCTGATTCGTAGCGGAAGTCGCCAAGACTTTCGGTGTCGTGCTAAGCAGGACGAAACTCTTGACGAGTTCCGCTACGGTGCGACCACGGAGACTCCTTCGCCGACGAACTTGGGTTCGTTGGACGGGTGGACGGCTCCAGCAGGGAGCAGGGTCCCGGATTCGAATCGGTTGGGTTGCTGTGATGGATTGTAGGCGGCCGGTGCGGTGCCGCGCCTGCCCGAGTTGTCGAAGGCGGCACGTCGTGGTGTACTGGCGACTCGGGCCGATTGAATTCCGACCGATCCGGGTTCGATCAAGTTCGATCCTTCCAGTCCCGATTGCGGCGGCGGCATTTGTTGTGGCATCGCTCGACCGGCGAACGATTGACGGGGTTGCGTTGAACTGGCGGCGGACTGTTGTTCGCGAACGCCAGGAGCTTGGTTGGCCGCAGGGCTGTTTCGTTTCTGCGAGTAACCGTCTTCATAGATCACCGGGCCGCTGGTACCGGGTTGGGCAGCGGGATAGCCACCGTCATGGTACATCGCATCGCTGGGGATGCCGTTGGGGGCAAAGTCACCGCCTTGTTCGTGGCAGTTGTCGCCTTTCAAGTTGGGTACTTCGATGTGTCCGTTGAAGAAGAAGTCGTAATCGTCAGGCACGTCGGAGTTCAAACCCGGTCCACCCGCTGGTACTTCGTGAGCTTCCATCGCGTCGACGAGTTCGGGCGTGACCATGATCAACAGTTCGATTTCGTTGTGCTGGTCTTGGGTGTTTCGGAACAGGCTGCCGATCAGCGGCAGGTGACCAAGGATGGGCACGCGTTTGACGTTGCTCTCGACTCGTGATTGCAACAAACCGGCGATCGCGAGTGTTTGTCCGGCTTGCATTTCCACGGCGGTTTCGACATAGCGAGACGTGAAGGCTTGCACGTTGAGGTTACCGATGACCACGCCTCGTGACGGGTCGAACTCGCTAACCTCGGGACGGACCTCCAACCGGATACGACCGGGGCCGATCACGAAGGGCAGAAAGTCGATGCTCGTCCCGTAATCTTCATACTCGATTTGGATCGCACCGTTGGCACCGGGGACGACGTTGGGAACGCGGCCACCGACAATGAAACGAGCCGGCCGACCGTGGGTGGCGACCACGGTTGGTTCGGCGAGCAGTTTGATGAGTTTCTGTTCATCGAGAGCTTCGACGAACGATTCGAAAGTGCCATTGATGTTAATACGTTGGTTCGAAGCTGAACCGAAAGGCGAGGCACTGAAGCTTCCCGCAGCCGAAGTGATTCCTCCGGGCACGTCGAGGATTTTACCCGGTCCGCTGAGCACGGAATAGTTGGCGTTGGCGAGTGACCAGTCGATGCCGAGTTGACGTAGTTTCGTGCGGCTGACTTCCATGATTCGCGTGTGCAGCAGGACCTGTTGGACGCCGACGACCTCAATGTTATTGATGACGACTTTATAGAACTGTTCGATAATCGCGACGGCGCGGTCGACGTCATCGACGCTGGTGACGAACCCTGACACAATCGCACTTTCGTTGATCGGCATGACCTTGAGTGACGCCAGTGGTAACTGTGAGTTCAAGATGCCTTCGACCTCTCGGGCGTCGGCGACGATCGTCACGTCGATGGTGTAGAGTTTGTCTTCGGTGTCCCACAAATTGACTTGGGTGGTGCCGGGGTTCTTGGCGAAAATCTGGATCTGATTTTCGCTGACCGGTGTGGCACCAAGGATCTCTTCGTTGTGGACTTGGAACCGCGGGATACGGTCGCCGAGTGACAAAATGCGGCTGGTTTTGACAATCAACTCCATTCTCTCGACGGTGTTGGCAATCTTGTGATCACCCGTTACGGATGCGAGAGTGGGCTGGGCCGCCACCGGACCGGCCCCGATCAGGGCGAGTAACCCGCAAACGATCGACGCAACAAGGGCGACGTGATGACGGTAGAAAGGTATCGAGGTACACGCTCGCATCGTTGGCGTCCTTGCCGGTCGGGTCGAGTGAAGTCATGTTCGTTTTGTCGAGTCGGGCTCGGCAAAACGGACTAGTAGTAGGTTCATCGGCAGTCATACAACTGCACGCTGACTCGTCTTGGTAAGGAAGCAACGACTACGCCGGAGTTCGGGCAGCGGCAACTTTCCTAGGTTCGTTTGTATCTCGCCGCTCCGCGTCGAGCATCCTTTTTCACGACGCGGAACGTCGTGGTACTCTCTATTTGTATCTCGCCGCTACGCGTCGAGCATCCTTATTCACGACGCGGAGCGTCGTGGTACTCTCTATTTGTATCTCGCCGCTCCGCGTCGAGCATCCTTATTCACGACGCGGAGCGTCGTGGTACTCTCTATTTGTATCTCGCCGCTCCGCGTCGAGCATCCTTTTTCACGACGCGGAGCGTCGTGGTACTCTCTATTTGTATCTCGCCGCTCCGCGTCGAGCATCCTTTTTCACGACGCGGAGCGTCGTGGTACTCCCTATTTGTATCTCGCCGCTCCGCGTCGAGCATCCTTTTTCACGACGCGGAGCGTCGTGGTACTCTCTATTTGTATCTCGCCGCTACGCGTCGAGCATCCTTTTTCACGACGCGGAGCGTCGTGGTACTCTCTATTTGTATCTCGCCGCTACGCGTCGAGCATCCTTTTTCACGACGCGGAGCGTCGTGGTACTCTCTATTTGTATCTCGCCGCTCCGCGTCGAGCATCCTTATTCACGACGCGGAGCGTCGTGGTACTCTCTATTTGTATCTCGCCGCTCCGCGTCGAGCATCCTTATTCACGACGCGGAGCGTCGTTACTCCCTGCACTCTCGCTACTCTTCGGTTCGTGCGCCGGTCGGCTGATAGAACGGGCTTTCCGAACCGTTGAGATAGCTATAGTCCTGCGGCGCGGTAGGTTGATCGGCACCGGGGCGTGTTTTTATAACGGCGTCCTCTTCCTTCTCTTTGATTCCGCCGGGACCGGATTCATTGAGGATGATCGGAACTTGCTTCCCTTCCTCGATCCAGTACTCAGTGAGCACGCCATTGGACATCTTCAGCATCTTAAATCCCTTCTTCTTTTCTTTGATCGGTTGCGGGGCGGGTGCGGCGATGATGGTCTGAGCCCGCGGTCGGTTCGATTCAGGTTCGCGTTGAGACTGCGCGGTCTGGTAATCCGACAACCAGGTCAGGAATTGCTGACCCGAGCCGGAGCCCTCGTCGCCCGCATCGAGTTCGACGACGTCGGTGGGGTTGCCGAGGGTGAGGCGGATCTTGCCGAGTTCGCTGGCGTAGGTCCACGCCGGGGTGTCTTTCTTGTTGATCAACAACGAGATCGAGCGAGCCGCTTTCGTGTCAGCGTCCTCGTCATTGTTTTCGCGTTCGGTGCGACCATCGACAGCGAACACACGGACGCCGGTCAAAACGGTTTTGGCCATTGTCTCGGGGATCAATTCGCTCTTGGTGAAATACGCGACCACGTCGACACGGTCGCCGGGGCGAACGAGTGTCGCGACGCTGCTCTCGGGGTCCGCACGCATCGACACGACGCTGTAACCACGCGGGATCGTTTGTGAAGAACCGTTGGAGTCGTCCATCAATTTGACGGGCATGATCGGTTCGCCTTCGTAGAACCGTTGGCGAGCGTACTTGCCTTCGAGGTCTTCGAGCTTGCCGCTGGCGCCCTTGGGAACGCGGTCGGCGGGCCATTGTTCAAGGCGGATTTTATCCGGGGTGATCTGTTCGGCGATGTCGATCGTCTTCGCGGTCACGAAAATTTCGACCGTGCCGACGCTCGAGTCGCCTGTCGATTGGGCCTGCATCCATTGGCTCAGCCCGATCGCGGCAATCGTGCCGCAAACACAAGCAATCAACAAAGGAACGGTTTTACTTTTCATGACAAACAAATTTGAAGTGAACGGTTTCGGGCAGTATCAACAACACCCTCGCTGGGATGCAACGGACCGAACGTCTCTCCCTACAATCGGAGAATCGGTACGCTCGACTCAAACCAGATCTGGATAATTGAAACAGATGACGCAGATCACCCAGAGTGACGGTTTTTTCCTGAACGGGTGACGCGAGGTTTCCTCGCTTCGTGACGGTTACACCATCATGCCGGCGGCGGCGAAGTACATGATCGTCCCGATGGCCATGGGGATACCGTAGGGGAGCAGGGACATAGTGGGTTTGCGTTCGCGAGCGATTGCGGCGAGTTTCTCTGGGTTACGAACGGTTTTCCATTCGTTCAGGATCGTCAGAGCCTGGGCGTAGTGTTTGATCCAATTGCCGCTGATGAGGATCATGACGAGGGCCATGATGCCACCGACGATGGCGGTCGCGGCGAATGCTTTCAGGGTGACGAGCAACCCGCACCAGGCACCGATGCCGGCGAGTAGTTTGACGTCTCCAGCCCCCATGCCGCCGACATTTCGCAGTGGCAGGAGCATCATCATGCCGCCGAACGTGGCCAACAAACTCCATCCCAATCCCGCGGCACCGCCTTCCAACGTGCAGTGTATCCAACCGCAGATGATGAACGGGAAGGTCAGCCAGTTGGGCACCTTCAAGATCATCCCGTCGATCACGGCGGCGACAATCAAGACAAAGGTGACGAACCAAATGGTCCAGTTTTCAGTGATGGCTTGCAATAACATGGACATGGTAAAAATCCCCGTGGAAGTCGGCCGCGTGGGGTCGGCGTAGTGAGTGTTTGGAACGATTTGGATCGCGTCGGTGTGATGAACCGGCACTCGAATCATCGAGGGCCGAGAACGAAACTCAGCGTCGCGAAAATCAAAGTGAATCCGCAGCAGGCCAGTTGCCAGGCGAAAGCAGCGGTGTCGGCGGGAAGCAGCGGGTAGTCCATTTGGGAACTCGAAAAGATAAAGTGTTGGGTTCGGAATCTTCGTTGGCGGAAGTCGCGAAAAGTTTTGTGGCGTGGTGAGATCGAAACTCTTGGCGAGTTCCGCCAGGAGAGGGGTTTGGGTACCGTCTCTTGAAATGCGCAGCGAGTCTCCCTCGCAGAGCATGACGCGATCGCCATGCCCTGCGAGGATTGACTGCGGACTAGCCGATACGCACTAGGCGAGGATGGCAGCAGTTTCGTCGAACTTAGCCGACGCATTGGTCGCGACGCCTTGGACGGCGACCAAGCAGGTCACGATGATCAGGGCCAACATCACGGCGTACTCAACCGCAGTCGGTCCGTCTTCTTCCTTCAGGAATGCAACAACGTTTTCAGCAAAATTCTTCATGTCTATCTCCAGACAATTCGAGGGCAGTCACCTCAATTGGTGAACGACCCGGCGACAATGTAATGAGACGATTCACAGCAAATCGTCTCGTTCGTTCGGCAGCCTCATCAACACGAACACATCGTCTGACAAGCCTCGGTTCGACGACCGCCGGCAATCTCGCTCGTCCGCTTCGAAGGAAGCATCCGGGTTCGACTTCGACAACCGCCTTTTCCAGGCAACCCGGCTTTCCTGAAGCCAAGCCCGCACAACGACCTCGAAAGGTGCCATCCGGACCGACTCACGGACCCGTGGTTTTGCGCCCCGCACTCTCGCACGGTTTGCCTTTGTCAGGGAACTTCGGCTGACCAAAACCAAATTCTTCCAACCGGTAACAAACCAGCGGATGAATTCGCTTCGGCAGCGAGACCCAACCCAAGGGCCTCGCTCTCTCACTACAGAAAACTACGTCAGGAAACGGGCGAGTCAAAAAAGATGGGTCAGTCGGACCGGAAGGATCAGGGAAGATCGCCTGCTGCAACGGTTGTAACGTCTGGGGCATAGAAAACGGCGTTTCGGCACCGTAAAATCGTTCCTCACGACCTCGCTACCACCCCAACCGATTTGTTCTTCACTATGGCAAAATGTGACCAAGGTTATTTGTGCGAAGTTTGTGGAGACGAAGTCACGTCGATTGTCGAGAGTGATTTGTATTTGCGGTATGTCCTCGGACAACTCGATGCCGAAAAATTACACGTTTCTCCTGAACGTCACCTATCGTGTAACCCGATTTTAGCACAATACATCGTCGACCCCCGCTTTCCAACGGTTTCAGTGGACGGTGATTTCGATCAACGTCAACTCAGCCCCGAGTTTGTCGCCATGCAAACCGAGCGGATCAGTCGTGCCTATCGTCGGTTGTGGGAGATCTCCGGATCCGAAACCCCGATCAGTTTGCTGGATTATTGAACCCGCCATCGAAACAACCGTCGATCAGTATCCAGTCTCACTCACCACCGAGGCTGGCTGCCCAACGGCTCACTTTGTCGAAAAACGAATCAATGGCCGGTTACTGGCGATTGTCCTCCTCCTCATCTCCCGATTCGATTGCTCTATGCCGATTCTGCCCCCTGAACCGGATTGTTATCCCGACGAACTGCTTGACGAACCCGCATCGCTCGAATCGCCGTGGTGGTTGCTGTACACGCGGACGCGGCAAGAGAAAAAAGTGATGCGTCATCTCCGCGAAGCCGACATCGGCCATTACGGTCCGATGATCCAGCAGCGTAATCGGTCCCCCTCCGGGCGGGTGCGAATCTCGCATGTGCCGCTCTTCTCCACGTATCTCTTTCTCCGTGGGGACGACGCCGCTCGGCACGTCGCCGTCTGTACCGGTTGCATCCTGAAGGCTGCCGAGGTACACGAGGCCGAGCAACTGATCGACGACCTCAAACAAATTCAGAGTCTGATCCAACTCGGCATCCCCCTGACGCTGGAGAGCCGGCTACAACCGGGCGCGTTAGTTCGAGTCCGAAACGGCTCGTTCCAAGGTTACGAGGGAACCGTCATTCGCCGTGAAAACGAAACCAGGCTGCTCGTGTTCGTACGCTTCATGGAACAAGGCGTCAGCGTCAAACTCGAGGACTGTCAACTCGAAACGATCGGCAAGGCACCCCTTTAAGGGGAAGGCAAACGCCGGCGGACGTGTTATTCTTGTTACTCGCCTGAACGACCGTCGCCGTTTCTTCGAAACGCGATTGCGGAGATTTCGGCGTCCTACCGAGGGATCACTCGATTCCCTTTCCGCCTCACGCTCCCATTCCAAGAACAACCCACCCATGCGATTCACGCTCCTATCCATTTCCCTTGTAGCCCTCCTGGCCATGACCACGACGACCAGCGCCCAAGAAAACGAAACTGCGCCCGGTGACACTGCGCCTGGTGAGACTGCGCCTGGTGAGACTGCGCCTGGTGACACTGCGCCTGGTGAAACTGCGCCCGGTGAGACTGCGATCGGCGACCCCATCGGCTATTTCCTGGGCTTTTCGGTCGGCCAGTCGTTCGCCCAACAGGGTTTCCAAGTCGAAGATTTCACCAACGACGGCATGGCTCAGGGCCTGGCTGATTCTCTGGCCGGAAATGATCCCGGCCTGACGGACGAACAACTCGCTCAGGTCCAAGGCAAAATCCAAGCGATGTTGCAAAAACGTCAAGCCGCTCGGGCCGACGAAACGCGGAAACAGGCGGTCGCGAATCTGGAAAAGAGCAGCGTCTGGTTGGAACAGAACGCCAAAGTCGCAGGCGTCAAGGAACTCAGCAAAGGCGTTTACTACAAAGTCGTCACCGAGGGCGACGGCGGTTCACCCGCACCGACGGACACCGTCCGCGTCCATTACACCGGTAAATTGACCAACGGCGAGATCTTCGACAGCAGCGTGCAACGCGGCGAACCGGCCGAGTTCCCCGTCAACGGCGTCATCCAAGGTTGGCAGTTGGCATTGCAAAAAATGAAGGTCGGTTCGAAGTGGATGCTGTTCATCCCGCCGAACATGGCCTACGGCGAACGCGGATCGCAGCCGAAGATTGGGCCCAACGAAGTGCTCGTTTTCGAAGTCGAACTGCTCGAAATCCTGTAGTGATTTGAACACCCTACCGGAATCGGGCGAACCACAGCCGCGCCGCCGTTGGCTGACGAATTCACGTCAGTCCGTTTGCTTCGGCCGCGGCATCCGGGTTCTCGTCGGTTCGATCGGACGCGTCCAATGGTCCGCCGCGCTCGCGGTACCGTTGGGCATTGTCGCCCTCGTCCTGATCTCGGTCGTGTCCGCTTCCCTGGACGGTTCCTCCGCTTTCGCGTCAAGCGGGATTCGTTGGGACAGCGACGGGTTGCTGCCTCTGGCGGTTCTGTGGTCGTTCGGGCTGGCGATTCAAGCCCTGCTCGCCCAACTTCTGTTCACGATTCCACGGCGACGATCGAGTCGCGAGGACGATTCCGAAAGCTCTCTGCGCAGTTCTCAATCGGCTCCTACCTCCACTCACCCTCTCACGCTCACTTTGGGCGGGGTGTGGATGGCGATCCCGGATCTCGTCACGCCGGCGTTCAATGCCGAGCCAACACGACGCGAGAGCGTTCTGGAATCGTTTGGCGGCGCCAGTCGCGTTTTGTTCTTGTGGTCGATGATTCTGATGACTCTCGGTGTGTTGACGATGGGGTGTTTATTCGCCGATTCGCAGGCGTTACAGACCGTCGATGCGGTCGAATCGGCCCCTTGGATCGCCTCGGTGGATCGTCCGTGGATCGCGGCGGGTTGGATTTTTTGTCTGCAAGGGTTTTGGCAATTACTCCCCATCCCTCAATCGATCGGCCGCGTCGGATGGTCATCCGCGATCGGGTTATTCGCGAGCGGCGGCGACGACTCCGGTGCGTCGACGCGTGAGATCGCCTCAACCGCCACGCGAGTGGTCCGGTGGTGGATCGCCGGGTTCTCGTTACTGACATTCGCACTCGGATTCGCCGCAATCTCGACGGCGGGAATCGATCCTCAAGCCGGTGGTCGGGCGTTTCCTGCTTATACCGGTGTCGTGTTGTTAGCGTTGTGGTTGTTGTTGTCGATTCAAAACGAGGATCTGTTCGCGTCGCAGCTCACGCTCGCGGACAACGGCGAGACCGGGATCATGAAATCGCGAATCGGTATCGCCACGATGTGGCAACGATGGCAATCCACCCGCCAAGACCGCCGCCGCACGCAGAAACTCCGCGAGACCGCCGTTCGCGAGCGAGCCGAAGCCTCCGATGCCGCCCGTGTCGACGATATCTTGAAACGCCTGCACGTCGACGGCCCCGCCTCCTTAAACGACGAAGAACGCGCCATCCTTAGCCGCGTCAGTGAAGCAATCCGGCGCGAGCGGCAACGCGACGGACGGTAGTCGACGGCGCGGTCGAATCGTTACGACCGAGCGAGATGGTCCGTTTTGTTCACGAATTCTTCACACTTCTCGGCTCGCTCAATCTCCCAGCGTGTTTTGCGTGACCTAGATTTCGGCGGACCAATGAACCCCGGTTCCGGCTACCTCCCTCTCGGTCTTCTCGCGCCCGCCGACTCTTTTTGCTGAAGACGTTTTATGTTTTCTCCCCTTAGTCAAACCGATGCCATCGACTCGGATTGCTCCGGCGATCCTGAGGAAGCGTTGCTTTCGGACATCGAATCACTCTCCGCTTCCCTGAGCGAGAAATTCGAAGAGATTCGGATGATTCACGATCTCACCGCGAGCTTGGAATTGCAGGACGATCCGAGTGAAACTTGCCACGAATTGTTAGAACAATTGATTGTTTGCGTGAAATGCCAGACCCTCGTCATCCAACTCGCTCCGGACGAGGACGAGTGTTTCGGCGGCGGGATGCAAGGCATCGGCAAACCGATCGCCGTCGATGACCTCGACGCCGTCATCCGAGCAACGCTCCAAGAGAGCGGGTCCGAAACCGACGAGATTTCGACGCATCCCGCCCTGGGATCACCCGAAACGATCATCGTCAACGATTCGCCGCAGGAACAACTCGCCGGCCGCCGCGTCGTGATGCTACCGATCGCACGCGGCAACGTCCGTTTGGGACGATTAATCGCCATTCGCCGACGCAGCGACGAGGAATTCGGAACCATCGAAATCGATTTGATGCGATCCGTGCTGATGGTGCTCGCCCTGCACCTGATCAACAAACGCCAATTCAACGAAATGCAATCCATGCTCGAAGGGACCGTGCGATCGCTCGCGTCGGCCCTCGACGCGAAAGACGCTTACACGCACGGACACAGTTCACGGGTCGCCAATCTCGCCGTTCAACTCGCGATCCGTTTAGGGCTCAGTGATCGCTCGGCGGAGTCCCTGCAACTCGCTGGAATTTTGCATGACATCGGCAAAATCGGGATCGACGATTCGGTGCTGAAGAAACCCGGCAAACTCACCGACGAGGAATTTGATCAACTCAAACAGCATCCTGTCCTCGGTTACGAAATCCTCAAAGACATCCGTCCGTTCCGGCATATTCTGCCTGCGGTGCGTCATCATCACGAATCATGGGATGGCAGCGGGTATCCCGACGGATTGGTGGGGGAAGAGATTCCACGCGACGCCCAAATTTTGGCTGTCGCGGATGCCTTCGACGCGATGATCAGCGACCGGCCCTACCGACATGGGATGCCGTTGGAAAAAGTCCGCGAGATTTTCACGGACGGACGGGGCCAGCAATGGGCCGCCGACGTGGTCGACGCCCTGCTCGAAAATCAAGAGCTCATGCTAGCCTACGCCGAGCAACGCCCCTTCGCTCGCCCGGACTTGCTGCCGGGAGTCTAAGCACGTGGCCTGAAACTCTCCGATCAAATTCGTTAAAAAAAACACGTTTTTAGGTGGCGGACTTTCCGATCCGTTAGACTTTACCAATTAACGGGACCGATTCACCGGTCCCGAAAACCACGATTGTCTCTAGCGTTGCCCGTCTCGGTTTCGCTAGGTCATTGCCTGTTGGTTGTCCTCTGTTCTGCCCTTTGCTAGGAGTTGTCGATGAAATTGATCCGTTCAATCACGTGTTTAAGCGTTTTTTGCCTGAGTCTGGTCGCCGTTTCCGTGTCCGCCGCTGACACGAAAACCTGCGATTCGAAGAAAGCCTGTTGTTCTGAAGAATCAGCTTGTTCCGCCGGAAGTTGCCCCGTTAGTGCTGCGATGGCGAGTCTTCCAAAGATGACTTACCTGATCGGTGAGAAGTCGACCTGCTGCAGCGAATCCGCCGCCGCGATGGCGAAAGCCGCCGATGCTCCTATCCAGTACGTCGTCGGTGAAGAGAATTTCGCTACTCAATCTGACGCCATGAAGACCCTCGTCAGCAAGACCGAAGCGATGGTCGCGAAGTTCACGACCCCGTCGACTTGCAAAGCCTCCGGGACGACGACCCTCGCCGGTCACGCGTCCACTTGCCCTGTCGACGCTGGCCAAACGGCCAAGAAAGTCAATTCGGCTGTCGCATTGGTTTCGATGAAATACAAGGTCGGCGAAGAAATTTGTAGCTGCCCCATCTCGGCCAAAGCCATGGCCAAGAAAGCCGGCACGACTCCTGTCTTCGTCGTCGATGGTGTCGAAACTCATTGCGAAATGAGCGCCCGCTTGGCACTCGCACGCGCCAAGTACAAAGCCGCGTTCCAAGCCGTTGCTGCGATCACTCCCGTCGTCGGCGCGACGTCGTAGTCAACGTTAATCTGTCATCGCTTCGAAACATGCCAACTGCGGTTTTGAAGTTATCAAAATGCGAAACGCTCGACCACGCGGTCGGGCGTTTTTTTTGCGCTCGATCGAGTGGGTCCGTTCATCGCCGGGCCCGTGAAGACTAAAAGGATTGTCGCTGCCACTCCCCGCGAGCGTTAAACGCAAAAACGACAAAAATAATGCCCAACAACCCCACTTGAGCTTGACGGCTGAGAACCCGTTCGCCAAACTCCGCCACCTCTCGCGAGTCGAGCCGTTTCTTCAGGAGCGGGCCGGAACCTCGCGGAACCCAAGTGGGAGAATCGGTCGCCCGATCGAGCAAAGATAATTTTCTTTGACTCACAACCGGTCGCTTCGCCAAACCACCCGACACCACAAGTCGTGACCATTATGCCAAAACAATCCAAGCGGTATCGCGCCGCGCTCTCGAAACAACCCAAAGAGCTCCAACCGCTTGCCCAAGCGGTTGAGACGCTGAAGAAATACGACGCCACCAAATTCGACCAAACCGTCGAAGTTCATATGCGTCTCGGAGTCGACCCGAACCAAGCGGACCAGATCATTCGCGGTTCGCTCGTATTGCCTCACGGAATTGGGAAAACCCAACGTGTTGTCGTGTTCGCCAAAGGCGACGCGGCCAAGGCTGCCGAAGAAGCCGGTGCTGATGAAGTCGGCCAGGAAGACCTCGCCAAGAGAATCAAAGACGGTTATACTGATTTCGATGTTTGTATCGCCGCTCCGGACATGATGGGCTTGGTCGGTCCCCTCGGTCGAGTTCTCGGCCCCCGTGGTTTGATGCCCAGTCCACGTGCCGGAACGGTCACCGCCGACGTTGGCAAAGTGGTCGGCGAGTACAAGGCCGGTAAGGTCGAGTTCCGCAACGACAAAGGTGGCAATGTTCACGCCATGGTCGGCAAGATGAGCTTCGAATCTCAGAAGCTCGAAGAGAATATCAAGGCATTCGTCGACTACATCTCCGGAATGAAGCCGCAGTCGGTCAAGGGGACTTACATCAAAGGTGTTGCGATCTGTGCAACAATGACCCCCAGCGTTCGGATCCTCAACTAAGCCCCTTGTCGTCAGCGGCCGGTCGCACGATGTTCGATTCCAGATCAGACTGTTTTTGTAGAAACGGCAAGATTTGAAAGAGCGAGACATCCGAGAACGGTTCTCCGACGACCCAGTTCGAATTTTTGCCCATCCGCGTTCAAGCGGTGATGAGTTTAGACAGCGAAAAAATCAAATGAGTAAATACGTTAAAGAATTGGTCACCCGTGACCTCAAGCGTCGATTCGATGGGGTCGCCGATGCGGTGCTAGTCACCTACACCGGCATGGACGCGAATACGACCAACGAATTGCGTGGCGAACTGAGCGAAAAAAACATCCACATGATGGTTGTGAAAAATTCGTTGGCTCGCCGAGCAACCGAGGGCTCCACCCTGCAACCCGTCTTCGAAGGCACGAGCGGACAGGTCGCGTTGATGTGGGGTTCAAGTGATTTCGTGTCGCTTGTCAAGGAAGCCGTCCGATTGGACAAGGATGCTGAGAAATACAGCAAATTCACCGCTTCCGGTGGTGTCATGGATGGTGAACGTCTCGACGAAGACGGCGTCAAGGCGATTAGCAAATGGCCGAGCCGCGAAGAACAGGTCTCCATGGTCGTTGGCCAAATCCTCGCTCCTGGGGCGAACCTCAGCGGCGCACTTCTCGGTCCCGGCCGAGCACTTAACAGCCAAATCAAGAGCAAGGGCGAAGGCGACGAGTCGTAACGTCTCCTTCATGTAGTCCGAGCACTTTCCTGAATTCAACTTTTCCGAATCACCCCTTCGTTTTTGAGGTAGTTTGACATGTCCGATGAAGCAACTGCGGTCGCCGAGTACAGCGCCGAAGCCAAAGAGATGGGCGACAAGATCGCCAATATGACCCTGAAGCAAGCCAAAGAATTGAGCGACTACCTCAAGGATGAGCATGGCATCGAGCCAGCCTCCGGTGGTGGTGGTATGATGATGGCCCCAGCCGATAGTGGTGCCGCCGTTGTAGTTGAGCAAACCGAGTTCGACGTCGTTCTGACCGCCTTCGGCGATAAGAAGTTGAACGTCGTCAAGGTCGTTAAGAACATCACCGGTGCCTCCCTGATGGAAGCCAAGAAGATGGTCGAAAGCTGCCCAGCGACACTCAAAGAAGGTGTCTCGAAAGAGGACGCCGAGAAAGTCAAAACCGAAGTCGAGGAAGCTGGCGGTTCGGTCGAACTCAAGTAGTTCGCCGTTGGTGGTTTCGGAAACCCATAACAAACGCTCGTCGAGCCGAATGGTTCGTTGAGCGTTTTTTGCTGCGCGATCCGGCGATTAGGTTTTGAAGTTGCCATTTCCTGCTGCGATGCCCCAGGCGAAACGCTGTCGTCACTACTTTGGCTAAACAGGTTCGGGAAAGTGTTTCGGTGTATTCGCCGTTCTGGCGTTAGCCACGGTTCTGACGCTTAACCAGGGCTAACGCCCGAACGGCGAATGGGGTTCGATGCAATGGATTACCCGAACCTGTTGAACAGTGTAACTTTAAAACGAGTGGGCGAGGGATTGGTAGTCGAACACCTTGCTATTGACACCTTTTGATTTGCCGCTGGTGGGTGAGCCCGTGCCGCTGCCCTCAGGTTTGTTGGCGCCGGCGGACGCATTTGCTTGGTCAGCGGCTGGCTTGCGTCTCCTAAAAAGAGGTTTTTGTTTGAGTGGTTTGGTGGGCACGGTCCGACGTTGCGTGAATGACAACTTGGCAGAATGGAAAGTCGCCGAACCACATGCATAACTTCCTTGCCAAAACCTGCTCGTTTTCGAGAAAAAATTAAATTTAAATGCGGTGCACGTTTCAGCAATTTTTTTGCCGAACACTCTTGATCACTTCCCCTTCAAACAAGGGCGAGATCGACAAATAGTGGGTCGTTGGCGGTGCGGGTTTTTCGGTTCATCCGACGCAAGCGTGCGCCGACCCCAGGGTCGAGGTTTTTCAAGGCCTGGCTCCCGTGTCCCATGATTTGATGAAAAATCGTCCTCGGTGAACCGAAATCCGCCGAAATCCGCTGAGGGCCGGCGGCACCATGGGCGGACCGCTTTTGCAGGAAGACGCTGGCGACCGAGATCTTCCTTGTCGAGTGGCACCTCTGCAGAGCTCGACTGCGTTTCGTCCGGCTTACATTGTCGACCAGCATCCCTACTCAGGCACCAATCTCGTTGGACACGGGAGTCATGCCTGAAAAACCTCCGGCGCACGCTGCCGCCGGATGAACCGGTTTTTCGACTTCGATCAATTGAATCGTCTCACGCCGGTTGCGGCCTTCCAGCGGCGGTCGTCCTGTCAGCATCGCGTATAGCGTCGCCCCTGAGCTGTACAGATCACTGCTAGCATCGATCGGTCGTTTACCAAGTCGCCACGATCGATTGAACCTCGTGATGCAGATAGGTCGATCCCAGTGACCGCAGCACATCATCATCGCGGGTCGAACGCTGATCAAACTCGAGTCGAGCACGACGCGGGTTGCGTTTCGCATTCCAACCCTGACACGCGGGCATCTTCCCCGGCAGCACCGTCTCAGCATCGTCTCAGCACCGAGCGGAAACCGAGTCGACTGCAACCCGTCCGCGGCCGACGCTACTAAAAACTCGGTCTCCCCCGCCAAGATCCGATTACCCACACCGACGATCTTCTCACCGATCGCAACAACATTGACGAACGTCCCCCAGCGGCTCGACGGATCCCGAATCACCAAACGTTCGGTCTACCCGGCAACACAAAAATGCTTCCGGGAGACCGAAAGATCTTGTAGTTAAAAATCACACTCCGGCGACCGACCAATCGTCCACTCGTTCGAGCGAGACACGCGAAGACGACGGCCCGTATCGTGGCCGCTGGTCAAAGTGAGTTCGCATGGATTCATCTGTTGATGAATAGACTAAAAACGATCCGTCACTATCTCACAATTGGGACAGGGCGATTGCACGGGGATTTACCTGCTAAATAGGACCTTCTCCATGTAGTCGTCGTCCCATCCGGCGGTCAGTCGCTTGTTTTTGATTCCACACTTGGCTGTCTTCTCTTGCTTGAGCAGGC
>Ga0163216_101099_pt1 | contig 21424 bp, 15 predicted proteins | sample SynspAceP_FD_167610 | JGI IMG/M metagenome (GOLD analysis project Ga0163216, IMG submission 167610) | Saline lake microbial communities from Ace Lake in Antarctica - Synechococcus sp. Ace-P (Illumina Assembly) | ecosystem: Environmental > Aquatic > Non-marine Saline and Alkaline > Saline ...
CGCTCAGCACGACGTTGTTACCGCAGTCGCACCTCCGCCGGAGGCCGAAGTAGTTGGCTAAACCTTTTTCGTAAGAAACTTTCATTCTCGATTCCAAACCGGTTTTATCCCGGCACTCCATGGCTCCAGTGTCCAATGATCTGATGAAAAATCGTCCTCGGCGAACCGAAATCCGCCGAAATCCGCCGAGGACCGTCGGCACCATGGGCGCACCGCTTTTGCAGGAAGACGCTGGCGACCGAAATCTCCCTTGTCGAGTGGCACCTCTGCAGAGCTCGACTGCGTTTCTTCCGGCGTACATAGTCGACCAGCATCACTACTCATGCACCAATCTCGTTGGACACTGCAGTCATGTCTTGAAAACCTCCAACGCACGCTGCCGCCGGATGAACCAAAAATCCAGCACGCCTACCAGCACAACTTGAAGGATTACAAGAACACGATTCCGCAAGTGTTTTGGTACAACGCGTTGGTCATTCTTTCCAATGGTTCCCAAGCCAAAATCGGCAGCGTGACGGCGGGCTGGGAGCACTTCGCGGACTGGAAACGAATCAATAGCGAAGGTGAACGCGGGGTCATCTCGTTGGAAACGTTGATCCGAGGAACGTGCAGCAAATCGGCTTTGATCGACCTGATTGAAAATTTCACGCTCTACGATGAATCCAAAGGTGGCGTGGCCAAGATCACCGCCAAAAATCATCAATTCCTGGGCGTGAACAATGCGGTCGATGCCCTGGCGGAGATCCAGAAGTTCGGCACCAAGCCAGGCGAAACGTATCCGGTGCTGTCGGATCGCAGCGACATTATCGTGATGACCGACGAAGCCCACCGCAGCCAGCACGACACGTTGGCGTTGAACATGCGAAACGCTCTCCCCAACGCAGCGTTCATCGGCTTCACCGGCTTCACCGGCACACCGTTGATGGCAGGCGAAGAGAAGACTAAAGAAGTCTTTGGCGACTACGTCAGCGTTGACAATTTCCAGCAGTCGATCGAGGGCGGTGCGACGGTCCCGCTGTTTTACGAGAACCGCATCCCCGAACTGCAACTCGCCAACGAACATTTCAAAGAAGACTTGGAGGCACTTGTCGAAGCTTCCAAGCTGAGCGAAGAGCAGGAAAATAAGCGGGAGTTTGCCCGAGAGTACCACCTGATCACCCGCGACGACCGCCCGGAGAAGGTTGCCGAGGACTTGGTCGACCATTTCATGGGACGTTTTGAATTCGGTTCCGATCAGCAAGCGTTCGCATCGGTTGGAGAAGTTCAAGAAGCTGATTGACGAGTACAACAAGGGGCTCGATGTTGATGGCTTTTTTGCGAAGCTAACGGACTTCGTCAAAGAGCTCAGTACCGAAGAGCAACGCGGCGTCTCGGAGCAGTTGAGCGAAGAAGAACTGGCTCTGTTTGACATTTTGACCAAGCCGGAAATTGACATGTCGGATGACGAGAATGTCGGCGTCAAGAAGGTGGCTCGAATGTTGTTGCAAACATTAAAAGAAGCCAAGCTCGTTCTCGAATGGCGGAAGAAGCAACGAACACGTGCTGACGTGTACACGACGGTGAAAACGGTTTTGGACGAACTACCGCGTGCCTATTCCACCGAGCTTTACCAGCAAAAGTGCGAGACGGTTGATCAACATGTCTACGACAGCTATCAAGACGAGGTAACGAGCATCTAATCGAAATCTGATCGGAGTATCGCTCGTGAATCAAGCGTCGATTCGCTGGGATTTAGTTTTGAAAGCGAAATGTAGCAGGACGACGCCAAGAGCAACTCTGCTGATAGCCGCGCGTGAGGCGGGACGTTACGATGGCCGCTTTTCGATCCAACGGATGCAGGATGAGCGACATGGAACCCACGCCCAACCCCCCCAACACGTTGTTCGTGGAAGTCTCCGGTGCGGGACTGCCGGAGGTCGATGGGGTGTTCGTGCCTTCGGTGGCGCCTCCGAGTGAGTCCGAATCGGGGACGGTATCGAGTCCCGGGTATTGGAACGGCAAAAGGGCCTGGGACCGGGCCGACGGGAAGAGCGAGCGCAGCCCGGCGCTGTCGTATTCCAATACCTATCGTTCGTGGCGAATTTGTCGTCTCGATGGACACCTCGCCTACGACATCACGAGCGAGGCCGAATTGCCGCCGACGGATCAGCAATGGCATGTTTATAAGAAGGGCGTCGCACCGGCGCCCCGGGTGACCGTTCATCACTGCGATCCACGCGAGCCCTGTCCGGCGCCGAATGTGGTGTTCGTTTTGGGCGGTCCGGGCGCGGGCAAGGGCACGATGTGCGAACTCGCGGAATTGCAACTCGGATGGACCCATTTATCGATGGGCGATTTGCTGCGGGCCGAGCGTGAATCGGGCAGCGAGCGGGCGGAGTTGATCAACGAGGTGATTTCAACGGGCCGGTTGGTGCCGAACGAAATCACCGTGCCGCTGCTCAGGGACGCGATGGAGCGGATCACGCGAACGACCGGCAAACGTAATTTTTTGTTAGACGGTTTCCCGCGTTCGATCGAGAATCTCGAAGGCTGGATGGAGGCGTTCGGTTCGGCGGCGGAGTTGCCGAAGATGCTGTATTTCGAATGCCCGTATGAAGTGCTCGAAAAACGCATTCTCGCGCGGGCGAAATACACCGGACGCGTCGATGATAACCTCGCCAGCATGCAGTTGCGGTTCGAAACCTTTCGCGCCGAAACGCTGCCAACGGTGGAGCATTTCCGTCGTCAAGGGAAATGCGTGGAGATCGACACGGGCCAAGACCGTCAAGCGGTTTTCGCGATCGTACGGTCGCACTTGGCGGAGTTCACTGACGACGTTTTGAAAACCCGTCCGTTGAGCGAACGGGCGGAGATGCTGCTCGGGGTCCGCCCGTTCCCGCAAGACTGAGCACTACGACGCTCCGCGTCGTGAGGACCTACGAATTCGCCTTGTTCTTTTTCTTTTTCGGTTTCCCGGCGAAAGAACGCTTCGCACCTTGGGTTGGGGCAGCTTTGCCGTGTTTCGGTTTGAAACCGCCGCTGCGTTCGGATTGGCCGCCGCGGTTGTACCCACCTCGATGTCCACCGCCGTGGCCGCCATCATGACCGTCGTCGTCACCACGGGAAACCTCAAGGTTGAGTCGTTTGCCCGACACCCAGGTCTTGCGAAGTTTTTGATAGATGTCCGACGGCATGCCTTCGGGCAAATCGACCGTGCTGAAATCATCACGAATGCTAATCGGGCCGATGTATTGACCTTCGATTCCCGCTTCGTTGGCGACCGCGCCGACGATGTTGCCCGGCTTCACGCCGTCTTGCCAGCCGACTTCGATTCGGTAACGCACCATGCCTTCTTCCGGCGGTCCGAGTTGACGTGGAGGTTTGCCGCCACGATGTCCTGAATTCTCACGATCACTGCGGGCGAAATGATCGCCACGGTCGAACCGACCCTCACCGTCATCCCCGCGTGACGAGCGCTCCGTTACCGGACGATCTTTCATCAGGAACGGACGCCCCTGCTGGCAAATTTCGGCAAGTGCGGCGGCAATGATCTCGAGCGGTTTGCCGGTTTCTTCAGCGTAGGTGGAGATCAGTTCTTTGAAATGCGTCAGGTCTTTCTCGGCAACCGTCTCGGTGATCGTTTCACCGAACCGTTTGATCCGCATCGCGTTGATGTCTTTCGCGGTCGGGGCGTTGACGATCTCGATCGGCTGTTTGGTCGCCCGTTCGATGTGCCGTAGTTTACTTCGCTGGGCATTGGTCAAAAAGATGATCGCTTCGCCGTCGCGTCCCGCACGTCCGGTCCGCCCGACCCGGTGGATGTACGATTCACTGTCGTGCGGCAAATCGAAGTTGAACACGTGACTGATCCGTGGCACGTCGAGACCGCGAGCGGCCACGTCGGTGGCGACGAGGATATCGAGTTTGCCGTTCTTCAATTGAGCGATCGTGCGCTCGCGGACTTTTTGCGGCATGTCACCGTTCAGAGCGACGGCGTTGAGTCCCTCGCGGGTCAACCCTTCGGCAACCGTGATGGTCGCGTCTTTGGTTTTGGTGAACACGATCACGCCGTCGGTCTCTTCGACTTCGAGCAACCGGACGAGCACGTCCATTTTTTCACGCAGCGGAACGAACAACGCACGTTGGCGGATCGACTCGGCGGTGACGGTTTTCTTCTTGATCGTGATCCGTGCCGGGTCGTTCAGATACTCGTCGGCGATGTTGCGGATCGGGCCGGGCAGGGTGGCCGAGAACAATGCGACCTGGCGAGTCGGCGGTGTTTTTTCGAGCAGGAATTGGACGTCTTCGAGGAATCCCATGTTCAACATCTCGTCGGCTTCGTCGAGCACGAGGCAATCGAGTTTACCCAAATCCAACGTGCCACGATTGACGTGATCGATCACGCGTCCGGGCGTGCCCACGACGACTTGAACGCCTCGGCGAAGTTGTTTGAGTTGCGGTTCGTAATCTTGGCCGCCGTAGATTGCCGCGACGGAGAAACCAGGGACTTTCGCGCCGTAGGTCGAAAACGATTTGGCGACTTGGATCGCGAGTTCACGCGTCGGGGCGAGCACGAGGACCTGCGGGTGGAATTTGCCGGTGTCGATCGTCGTTAAAATCGGCAACGCGAACGCGGCGGTTTTTCCGGTACCGGTTTGCGATTGAGCGAGCACGTCGCGTCCAGCGAGCATGTGAGGAATGATCTCAGATTGGATCGCCGTCGGGATGTCGTAACCCGATTTGATGACCGCTTCGAGCACTTCAGGGCGGAGCGCGAAGGCGGCAAAACCGGGGTCTGGAGCCGCCCCGGACTCGGGTTCCGACGCCGACTGCGTTTCGGCTTGTTGTTGAGTTGGGGTCGGCTCGACGGCAATTTTTTCGGCTACGACTGGTTCAGCAACAACAGTCTCAGCAACAACAGTCTCGGCAACGACAGTCTCGGCAACGACAGTCTCGGCAACAACAGTCTCAGCAACAACAGTCTCGGCAACGACAGTCTCGGCAACGGCAGTCTCAGCAACGACAGTCTCAGCAACGGCAGTCTCAGCAACGGCAGTCTCGGCAACGACAGTCTCAGCACCAACAGTCTCGGCAACGGCAGTCTCAGCAACGGCAGTCTCAGCAACGGCAGTCTCAGCAACAACAGTCTCAGCAACAACAGTCTCAGCAACAACAGTCTCGGCAACAACAGTCCCAGCAACGACAGTCTCGGCAACGACAGTCTCAGCAACGGCAGTCTCAGCAACAACGGGTTCGGAAATAACTGTTTCAGCAGCAACCGGCTCAGCAGCAACCGTTTCAGCAGCAACCGGCTCAGCAGCAATGGGATCAGGAACAGCAACCGGTTCAGTCGCAACAACGACGGCATCGATGACTGATTCCGCCGCCGCCAGCTCGTCGATTTCCCCGGCGGGCGACGAGCAAATGACTTCGACTTCGGGTTCGGACGACGTCGCGAGACACTCCAGACTGAAGTCTTCGGAGTAACACGCGAGCAGCAGATCGTGGGTCGCGGGCGTGGGATACATTGCGGACTCGTCGGAATACTCTGGGTCGGTGATCTCGGCATCGACCGACGTTTCGATCCGTTCCGGCTCCACCGTGACATCCATGACGTTCGAATTCATGATCGGTTCGATGGGTTTCGATTCGGTGGAAGCGTCAACATCCAAGGAAGCGATGCCCGAAGCGTCAACGTCCGAGGACGCGATTTCCGAGCCGGGCAGGCTTTCCGAAGTGGGTTCAGAGTCAGACAAAAGTGGATTCTCGGGGTGGAGGGTGGAGCTCGACATGATTACTTTCAGTGCGCAAAACAACCCATGACTGACAGACGGGTCGCCCGCTGCGTTGGGAGTTTTCAATCGGAGAGGGGAAGGAGGGCGTGGCGAAAATGTCGCGTCGGAATGCAGTCGATGGACGACCTGCCGAGGCAACAAAACACAGAATCGCGACGCTGCTTTCACTTCCAGGGAGGTAGACGAGAATGTCCCACCCGTTGGATGATCCACTCGCAACCTCGCTTTTACAAAACAGCGAGTGAGGGATCGTTAAAGACTTGTCGCGTGAACGAGCCGTTCTCATTCGGCCGGAGTTCTGTGGACCTCCGATGGCTCTTACGTCTGGGAAAGTCTAACCCAAACTCTCAAATTGCAATAGGAGTATTTTTGCAACTTGGGGCAAGTTACGTGGAGCAGGGGAAAACTCGCTGAAGCGAAGCCCAGGGCCGGCCTCCGATTCGATCAAAATCTGGTCCTCGTCATCGAGAGAATCGAGGTGCTCCTCTTGCAAAAATCGAAAATATCCAGACGCTGCCTACTCCACGTCCACGACCACGACCGATTCGTTCGGCGGACATCCGCGAAACACGAAGCCGCGCTGTATGGTAGTGGACGAGGCTAAGAGTCCCTGGGATTCCTGGAGTGCTATGGACTCGTAACCTCGTCCACTAAGCCAGTTATTGTTTCGCTGTCGCGAGCCGATTCGATCTCACTGATCACCGCCTTGTCTTTCTCCAAAGCCGTCTCTTTCTCGAAAGGTTGGCCAAACAAGATGCTGAGGGCTTTCGGATAGAAGTCCTTGCCGTACGTTAGTTCACCTCCTTGATGACCGACGGCCCCGACGAGACCGGCGACCAGTAGCAAGCCGATTTTCCAGACCGACGTCAAACGCGTCGAGTTTTTTCGCAGCGACACCAGCGCGACGACCGCAAAGAACGTCGCCGCCACCGTCACAACGACCGCACTCCAGCGGTGCCAAAAAATCGTGGCATCGAAATCAACGCGATCCCACGTCCCGTATCCTTTCTCGACACTAAACGCCCAACCCATCATCGTCGCGACAATCGAGGACGCCGCTCCGATCAGCAAACACGCCAGCGGAATCTGGGTGCCGAGGGCTTCCCATTTCCATCCCAGGACAACGAAGGCCGCGCCGAGGACCAGCAATGCGATCGGGAAGTGGACGGTTGCCGGATGCAAGAATCCTTGGAATGTCCAGACCCTCGAAACGAGACTCATCTCCTCGACCGAAATCGTATCAAGGATCGGCAGGGGAGCACCGCTACGATCGAGCATCGCGTCCTCGGGCCAATCGGCGCCCTCATCAATCCACAATCGCACGAGCGCTAACTCGCCGGAGTTCAGGGGCCCGCCATGGCTGCGCGGCGGCATCAGCATGTCGTCGTCTTCCGTGATCATGTAATCGGCGAACAAGGCACTGCCCATCGCGTCTTCCGCCTCAACGTAATCAAAAACAAGGTCGGGATCGTCGATACGAAAATCGTTCATGGCTTCGTCGGGACCGTGGCATTCCAAACAATGCTCACGGAAAATCGGCGCGATATCGCGTTGGAAATTCACCACCCGACCCTCCTCATCGACCGCCATCCGTGGTTCTGCCGGGGCGGTTAGGGCGGATACGGTTGGGTTTGCGGCGGTTTCTTCTGCGCCGCTTGGCTCCGCGAGGGTGTTCACCGCCTCCTCGACCGCTTCGGCATTCGCAGGCGAGATTGAAAGCGATAGCAGACAAACCATCGCGATCGCGGAGAGAACAAGGGAGTTGGACGTGGTGAGCATGGTGAATCCGTGCTGCCGGGGTGGCATCCGAGGTGGGAAGGCGGGCGGTTTCTCGATTGAGACTTCTATATTGTATTAAGAGGTCATCATTGTAGTGGAGTTCACCTTTCAAAACCAACCGCATTGGCTAGGCGCCTTCGCCACCCCGAAGACAATCATCTCGATTTTCCATCTCCACGCTTTCATCGCTGCCCGTACCGGCATTGAGGTCGTAGATCGGTTTGATTGGCGGGTTTTCGGCGTCCTCAACCCTCACGTCCGAATCGGGTTCATCGTCCGGCGAGGCCCCCGTCTCCTCGCCGCGAGAAGGCGTTTCACCCAGCGAAGTGTCGTTCTCAAACATCGAATCCGAAGAATCTGGTGGAGATGAGTCGAACGAATACTCCGTTGCGACTTGACCGTTGATGGTTTCGATCTCGCGTCGGCCGGGCAGATTGTCGCACCCAGCGGTGACGACTGCGGCACAGCAGATCGCGAGGAAAACATAGAAGGCTAGGATTCGGATTGATTGCTGTGACACGGCGAGGCTCCATGTAATTGTGGGAGACAAAACGCTGCTGAACGATTGAACGCTCGGCAAACGCTGGGCAAACGCTCGGCAAACGCTTGATTTGCAAACCCCATGCCGATCGCAAACCCCGTAACCAACCTCCGGCGAGAAAAATCAGCCCGACCTGAAAAAGATTCGGTGACCGCCATCGCATATCCCGTATTACTCGGGTACTCTAGTCCGCTCAAATTTGCTGCCGATGGATTTTTTGGGTGTCTCGCCAAAAGGCACCGCCGGGTAGGAAATGTTTGTTTTTTCACCAACAAAATTAGAAACCACATGGATTGGATCGCCGAGGACCAGATTGGATCGCTCGGGCTGCTGTTGGGCGAAGCGATTGAACGGTTAGTCGATTCCCACGACAAGGAGTTCGACAAACGGGCGGCCATGATGAACGTCAAGACACCGACCCTGACGCAAGGCGACGAGGGTGTTCGTTTCGATTTCCAAGTGCAGGCCAACCGGCAACGCGTGCAGAACGTCGCGATCACTGTTCACCCCCAGTTCGATCCCGACGATCCGGGAGCCGACGCGATGCAACTCCGCGCCGATTGCGTCTGCGAATGCGAATCGCAAAAACGCGACCTCCGCTGCCCGCACACGCTCGCGTCGGGTTGGTGGTTGCAAGAACAAATGGCACGGCGGCGCGGTAACGGCCAATTGATCGAGTTCCTCGGCGGTTTGAAAGCTGATGCGGTCGCAGCGGGAAAACAGTTTGTCGACGAATTGCTGCGACGTGCCAAGAACGCGCGTCCGGAAGTAATCGAAAGTGAACCGACGCGATTGCAATGGCGACTCCGCGTGAATCTCGCGTCCCAAACCACGCCGTTGATGATCACGCCCTACGAACAACGCCTTCGCAAAGGCGGCAAGGGATGGACGCGGGGTCGCGAAGTCCGCAGTTTCGATTTACTCGAGCAGAACCTGCTCTCCAATCCGCTCGACAGCCAAGTGGCGTCGCTGACATCGGTCCCAACCCACGGTTTCCGCGAAGATCATTACGGCATGTTCGGCGCTTTGCGTTTGCTCGCCGGTCACGAAAACGTGATGTGGGATGATGCCGATGCGGAACCAGTCGAGGTCTTCAGCAGCCAACTCAGCCTGACGTTGCACCCGGTCGAAATCGAACAGAAATCGAAATCGTCCGGCAGTGCGGTAAAAACGTCCAGCAGTGCCACGAACACGCCTGAAAAGAAAAACGGCACCAACAAACCCCCGGCGGCAAAAACCACCGGGACGAAAGTAAAAACCCGTACCAAAACCAAGAAAACCGCGCGATCGAGATCGTTGTCCGAACTCGTCGGCGACCCCGCCATGAATGCCCCCAACCGTGCTACAGACAGTGCCGCCGACCGTGTTTCAGACAGTGCCGCCGACAGTGTTACAGACAGTGCCGCCGACAGTGCTACAGACAGTGATCCCGACTCCTCAAGGGAGAGCCGTCTCGAAATCCCATTCCCATCGTCCACGGTCGGATCCTCCACGGCAACACGCCCCACCGAATCACCGCGACGCTCGACCATCGACACCCTGACGATCTCGCCGGAGGAAAACATCACGGTTCAATTCCAACCGCGACTCGCCGTCGAAGGCATCGATTTGAACGTGCGTGAATGTGAGGTCATTTTCGGTCACACCAGCCCCGTCGAGCCGGTCGTGGTGCTCGCCGATCACAAGCACAATCGCATCGTCGTATGCACGTTGATCGATTCCGCGGCCAGCGGTCTGGTGCAGTTTTTGTTGCGGGATGATTTCCGCGACACGATGCTCGATGAGCTCTCGGCGGCAAAACTCGCCTTGTCGGCTGGTGTGATCGATTCACTCATTCACGTCTCCTTGCCGCCGCAACTCGCCGGCCCGATCGAACCAACGCCGGTCGAACTGATCCTGCAAATGCGACCGCGTCCGGGTGCCGGTTTGAAAGTCGCGTTGCGGGTCCATGAATCACGGTTCCGGGACGCACCCGTGCCCGGCCAACCGCCCGAACTGGTGCCCTGTTTGAGTGACACTGGCCCGGTCCGATTGCAACGTAACCTCGCCGACGAACTCGAAGCCGCCCAATCGATCATCGAACGATTCGGATTGAACAAACTCTCCAGCGACGGGGATCACGAATGGGTCGCCGTCAGTGATCACGCCGCCCTCGATCTGCTCGGTCGATTGCACGACGCCGGTGAGGAGTCGCCACGGATTGTTTGGCCCGAGGGAGAGACGTTCCGCATTCGCGGCGAAATCACCCCGAAATCCCTCCGCGTCCAAATCGACGATTCGCCGGATTGGTTCGGCGTGACCGGGTCGGTGACCATCGATGGCGTCGACGTGCCGTTGCAGGATCTGTTGCTCGCCGTTCGCGAGGACCGGCAACTCGTTCGCGTCGGCGACCGCAAGTTTGCCAAAATCAGTGAGGCGTTTCGTCGTCGGCTAACCCTTTTGTCAGACACCTTGGTCGCCGAAAAAGGGCAGTTAAAACTCCCCAATGCGGCCGTGCCGTTGGCCCAAGAAGTACTCGGCGACGACGTTTCACTCGAAGCCACTGCGGCTTGGCACCAGTCGATCGAGCGGCTCGATTCGTTAGCGAACTGGAACCCGGACCGACCCGAGGGACTCGACGCGACGTTGCGTGATTACCAACTCGACGGATACCGATGGTTGTCCCGTTTGAGCCGTTGGGGTGTGGGCGGTGTGTTGGCCGACGACATGGGTTTAGGCAAAACCGTGCAAACGCTCGGCATCCTGCTCGACCGCGCCGAAGGTGGCCCGGCACTCGTGATCGCGCCCACGAGCGTGGGTGAAAACTGGGTCCGCGAAGCCGCCAAGTTCGCCCCCTCTCTCAACCCGTCGTTGTACCGTGATTGCGATCGCGATGAAGTGATCAAGAACTCCGGCAACGGCGATTTGTTGATCGTCAGTTACCAACTCATGCAACGCGATGCCAAACGGTTCGCCTCCCGATCGTGGAACACGTTGGTGCTCGACGAAGCCCAGTTCATTAAGAACTCGCAAACGAAAACCTCGCAAGCGATCCGAACGCTCGAAGCGGATTGGCGAATCGGGCTGTCGGGCACACCCTTGGAAAATCATCTCGGCGAGTTGTGGAGTTTGTTCCGCACGCTCAGCCCCGGGATGCTCGGGTCGTGGCAACGATTCCGCACTCGGTTTGCCGAACCGATCGAACGACACAACGATGCGGACCGGCGAGAGTCATTGGCCCGGTTGGTGCGTCCGTTCATCCTGCGACGGACCAAGGACAAAGTGCTCAAAGAATTGCCGCCGCGCACCGAAATTACCTTGCGTGCGGAACTCAGTGAGCCCGAGCGGAAACTGTACGAAGACGCCCGCTTGGCCGCACTCGCCGAACTGACCCAGGTCGCCGGCGATAGCGATAAACCGCACGAAGGTCGACGGCGGATTCAAACGCTCTCGTGGCTAACGCGATTGCGTCAACTCGCCTGCCACCCGGCGATGGTGGAACCGACATGGAAGGGCACGTCGGCGAAACTCGAATTGCTGCTCTCACTGATTGACGAACTGCGTGACGGTGATCACCGCGCGCTCGTGTTCAGTCAATTCGTCAAACACCTCGGCATTGTTCGTGAAGTTCTCGATCGACGTGGGATTCCCTATCAATACCTCGACGGTTCGACGCCCTCGCACGAACGTCAACGGCGCGTCGATGCGTTCCAAAACGGCGAAGGCGACCTCTTCCTGATTTCGCTCAAAGCCGGTGGTACGGGACTCAACCTCACCGCCGCCGACTACGTCCTGCACCTCGACCCGTGGTGGAATCCGGCGGTCGAGGATCAGGCCACCGACCGAGCCCACCGCATCGGCCAGGAACGCCCCGTCACGGTGTACCGGCTCGTCGCCGAACGCACGATCGAAGAACAGATTCTACAATTGCACGCGGATAAACGCGAACTCGTCGCCGGCGTCCTCGACGGCACCGACGCCGCCGCCCGATTGCAAACCAGCGATCTAATCAATTTGATCAAAACGGAGATGTCGTAGGTCAGCGTTAGCGACAGCGAAACAGTAACTGGCGTAGTGGAATCGCGGTAGGGACTGCCGTTGCCGGCAGCCCCCCGCACCGATCCGGACGTGAAGTTTTCCCTCATACGGCTCTTGCTCTGAGGCGAGCGTGATGCCGAATATTGGGGTAGGGATGGAGGATTTTCGCTTTGGCAATGTGGCGATCGTCTACCCGAGAAAGTCGAGCCCACGTCCAACCTTTGCGCCCGCGTTGACTGCGACGGCGAATCGGCACAAGCCAGAGACGCCGCACCGCATCGTCGAACTGCTCAAGGCGGTCAAAGTTGCCCGGCACACCGTAATACTGTCGCCAGCCACGCACCCCACTCCACAACCAACGCCCGGTGTTACCCAAGCGGTCGTGGTGGCGGCGTTTAAGTTGTTCCTTAAACGCTGCCAACGTGCCGGTCATGCGCTTCGCCATCGTGATCCACACAAGTTTGAAACGATTTCCTCGTCGGGTCTTTCCGCACGCATGCGTGAAGCCTAGAAAGTCAAACGTCTCGCACTTGCCGCGACCCTCCCGCTCGCGTCGGGCCGCACTTACCGCGACCGAACTCGATCAAGCGAGTCTTCTCGGGATGCAGGTTTAATCCAAAATCACCCATCCGTTGCTGCAATACTTCCGGACACGCGCGGACGTCGGCTTCATGCTCGAAGCCGATCACGAAGTCATCCGCATAGCGGACGACAATCATGTCACCTTGAGCGTGTCGTTTTCGCCACTGAATGACCCAGAGGTCAAACACATAGTGCAGAAAGAGGTTCGCTCGGATCGGTGAGAGAATCGCGGCTTGTGGCGTTCCCTTACCGTTGTCACTCCAATCGGTTCCTTCGATGATTCCGGCATTGAGCCTTTTGAGAATCAGTCGAACGATCCGTTTGTCGCCAACACGATGCTCGATGAACTTCACCAACCAGTCACGGTTGATATTGTCAAAGAAGCCTTCGATATCGGCATCCAATATCCAGTTCACTCGCTTTTCATCGATCCCGGTCGCCAACGCATCAAGGGCTTGATGCTGCGAGCGTCGGGGACGCCGTATTAACTGTGGTAGGGCATAGCTGAAACCGACACAGTCCTCTTCGTAGATGCATTCGATGACCGTTCGCACAGCGTGCTGAACGATTTTGTCTTCCAGCGAGGGGAAACCCAGAGGGCGTTTCTTGCCGTCAGACTTTTCGATGCACACCCGCTTGGATGGCTTCGCTCGGAAGGCTTCGCGGCCCGTGTTTCGTTGTTACTGGGCGACCGTGAAGATCGTCAATCCGATCTTCCAGATCTTTCTCGTCCCCCTGCCGTTACCACACCCAACGTGTTACCACGATCAGCGTACGACACAGGGCCCGCATTCCTGGTTAAGATCTCACTGGAAGACTCTTTCATTCTCTATCTCAGATCGGTTTATCCCGGCGTTTTCCGAGGCGACGAGTCCCTGTGATTCCCGGAGTGGATGGACTCGTCGCCTCGTCCACTACGCCAGTTATTTTTTTTGTGTCGCTTAGTAAGCTGATGGCGATACAAAACCTACCCGAATTCCAATCCATGAACCCAACCTCACTTCACACACGACGCGAGTTCCGCTTCGGTATCAGCAGCGGCTTGGCAGGCATCACGGCGTCCAAAATACGATTTCCTATCGCCACCGCCGGAACTTTTCGCCGTGGCTTGCTCGTCGTGATCCTCGTGGTCTTTGCTTTGACCTCGGCCACGTCCGTGGCGGTGGCTGCGCCGGCGGAGGAGCAGGATTTCGCGGCACCGCAGGCGGAGACGAAACAGGTTTTCAAGGATCGGGTGATGCCGTTTCTCAAACGCTACTGCGTGGAGTGTCATGGCTCCCGACCGGAAGCCGGCATCAACTTTCTCGCGACCGGCAAAGACCCCGGCAGTCCGGCTTTCCGGCAACAGTGGAATCAGGCGTTGGCCATTGTGAAGGCGCACGACATGCCGCCTGAGGATGCGGACAAGCAGCCGAGCGATGAGGAGCGGCAGATGTTCGTCGACTGGGTCGGGACGATCAAATTTCTCAGCCCGAAGGACCCGGGCGCGTTTGTGATCCGCCGCCTGACCAAAGTGGAGTATGGCAACACGCTGCGGGATCTCTTCGGCGTGGACCCGGCGGTCGCGGCGGAGTTGCCCGAGGAGGTCTTCGGCGCGGGGTATCTTAATACGCTGTCGCCGCTCCAGTCGGAACAGTATCTCGCAATCGCCAATGAAGTGCTGACTCGGATTCTGGCCGCGAAGGACGCGCCGCCGACGGAGGTGCAAAAGCAGCTCTTTGGCGACACGCCCGCATCCGGAAGTGATCTCCGCGCGGCGGCGAGAACGGTCGCGACTTCGCTGGCCCGAAACGCCTATCGCCGGCCCGCATCGGAAGCGGAGCTGGATCTTTTGGTGCGGGTTTTCGATCTGGCGCAGGAAAACAAACTCGACTACCCGGCGTCGTTGCGTTTGATGCTCAAGGCCGTCCTCGTTTCTCCGCAGTTCCTCTTCATCACACCGGGGCGGGAGCTGGAAGCGGGGCAGACGATCGCGCCGCTCGATGACTACCAACTGGCGTCGCGTCTGTCGTACCTGCTGTGGGCGACGATCCCCGATGAGGAGCTATCGGCGCTCGCCGACAACGGCACCCTTCACGAGCCTGCGGTCCTCCGAACGCAGGTACAACGGCTACTCGCCGATCCCAGGTCGCGGGCATTGTTCGATGGATTCGGTGCGCAGTGGCTCGGCCTGATCGGGCTGGAGAGCAAGACCTTCGACACCGCGATGTTCCCGCAAATGACCACCGAGATGCGAGCGGCGATGTACGACGAGGCGCGGCTGTTCTTCGACAGCATCGTCCGCGAAAACCGTAGCGTGGTCGGCTTCGTGGACAGCGATTACACCTTCCTCAACGGCACTCTGGCGGCGCTGTACGGTCTCGAGAAAACCGTTACCGGACCGGAGATGCGCAAAGTCAAACTGGAGGACGCCAATCGCGGCGGCATCCTCGGTATGCCCGGTATCCTGGCGACGACCTCCTTCCCGAATCGCACCAGCCCCGTGAAACGCGGCGTGTGGGTGCTCGAACAAGTGCTCGGCGAACACGTGCCGCCAGCGCCGCCGAACGTTCCGGCTTTGGAAAATCAAGACAAGCAAGCGGTCGAAAACCTGACCCTGCGGCAGCGCACCGAGCTGCATCGAACGAACGCCGCGTGCGCGAACTGCCACAAGATTCTCGACCCGATCGGCTTCGGTTTGGAGAACTTTGACGCCATCGGACGCTGGCGGGATCAGGACGACACGGGCGGAGTGATCGACGCTGCGGGCGAGTTGCCGGGCGAAAAACGCTTCTCCTCTCCCCGAGAGCTGAAAGCCATCATTGCGGGGCGCGAAGACGAACTGGCACGCAGCCTCACACGGAAACTGCTGGCCTATGCCCTCTGCCGCCAGCTCGAAGGCTATGATGAGATCGTGCTCGATCAACTGATGATGACCATCGCCGAGGATGGTTACCGCATGCAGACGCTCATTTCCGAAATCGTCACCAGTTATCCGTTCGTGAATCGCCGTATTCAGGAGCCCGAGACATCGTCCCGTAAGGAATCAACCAATGTTCAATAAATTTCGCATCGATCGTCGCACCTGCTTGACCGGGCTCGGCGCCACCCTCGCGCTGCCGCTTTTCGAAACCATGGGCTGGGCCGACCCAGGCAAGGAGCGGACGGCCAAACCACCGGTGCGTCTTGGTTTCATGTACATGCCGCACGGTGTTATCCCGGATCAGTTCTGGCCAGCCGACGCGGAGAGCTTTCTGACTTCGCCGCCGCCCGCTTTGGAATCGTTGCAGCCCGTGCTCGACCAGTGCCTGCTGATGAAGGGCATCTCGGGCGTGCCGATTTCACCTTTCAATGGTGCACCGCACGCGCTGGAACTCTCCACCTGGCTGACGGCGCAACTGCCCGATCCGGACAAGCGGAGCCAGATCAGCATTGCGATTTCCGCGGACCAGATCGCGGCCAACTACGTGGGCGGTTTCACCTCACTGCCTTCGCTGGAGTTGGCCACGATGCCGCAGACGCACAAGGAGAACCAGGAGGGGCTCAACGAAGGATACTACACGCACTGCAGTTTCCGTTCGCCGACGCAGGCCGTCCCCGCCGAGACGAATCCTCGCAGCGTGCTCAACCGGCTTTTCGGAAAAACCGATCAACCTGGACAACTCGCCCAAGCCGCCCCGCTCGATCGTCAGATGCTCGATCTGGTGCTCGACGGCGCCAAAGACCTACGCCGGAAACTCTCCCAGGACGACCAGCATAAACTGGATGAATACCTCGACAGCGTGCGCGCGGTGGAGCGCCGGATCGCCGCGATCGAGTATCGCCAAAAAGACGCCGCGTTGGAGAAGGTTGGAGTCGCGTCGAGCCAACGCAACGCCTCCGATTCCCCGCCGATCGAGATCAAGATTCCTGAGGGCGATAAACGCAGCGAATACATGCAGGTGATGTGCGACCTCAACGTGCTCGCGTTCCAGACCGACTCGACTCGCGTGAGCACCTACATCGGCTCCACGCCCAACGGCGTTTCCTATCCCGAGCTCGGGTTCAACGACGAGCATCACTCCCAGACGCATCATGAAAACAGGCCCGAGCAGGTCGCGAAAGTCGCCGCGATCACCGCGTTCAACATCGCCCAGTTCGCCTACATGGTGAAGAAGATGGCCAGCCTCCGCGAAGGCGGCGGCAGCCTGCTCGACAACTGCATCATGATGTGGGGCTCCGGCCTCGAAGACGGCAACAAACACTCCCGCGCCAACCTGCCCTTTCTGATCGCCGGCAAAGGCGGCGGCACGATCAACACGGGACGCTTCCTGCCTGACACCAACGGCAATCAAGGCGACCTGCTGAACACGATCCTGGCCTGCGCAGGCATCCCGCTCGATCGACCCATCGGCATCGCGACCAAGCAGATCCACGAGATGACCGCGCGTCCCGCGATCGGTGAACAGAAACACCAATAATATCGCGTAACCATCCGCTCTGCTGGCGTTGACGGCAATTCCCGGTAAATGCACTTGATTCCTCCATTGCGGTTGCTTGGTATCCTCTTGAAAGCCGAGTTAGTGATTTTTTTCGGTTCATCCGGCGGAAGCGTGCGCCGGAGGTTTTCAAGGCATGACTCCCGGATCGAACGAGATTGGTGCATGAGTAGGGATGCTGGTAGACAATGTAAGCCGGAAGAAACGCAGTCGAGCTCTGCAGAGGTGCCACTCGACAAGGGAGAGCTCCGTCGCCAGCGTCTTCCTGCAAAAGCGGTCCGCCCATGGTGCCGACGGTCCTCGGCGGATTTCGCCGGATTTCGGCGGATTTCGGTTCGCCGAGGACGATTTTTCATCAAATCATGGGACACTGCAGACATGCCTGGAATAACCTCGATCCTGGGGTCTACGCACGCTTCCGTCGGATGAACCTTTATTTCGGCGAAACGGGCAATCATAACCCTCCGCGTTAGCGAGGGATTCACGCTTGATCCCTCGCTAACGCGGAGGGTTATGAAAAACAAGTCGCTTGAGTTATGCCGAATCCATTGACAGCTCGCTGCCGCCATCCTGATCCCGGCTGATACCATCGTGACGTTCTATCTCAAAGACTTCCCGGGCGATGCCCTCATCGCGTATGGCATTGAGGCTCAGCAGCCCGATGAATTCATTCATTGTCAGCTTGATCTCGCTCCGAATGTGCTCTACTCCGCAGCTAAGAAGCACTGCGGCAGCCAAGAAGCACCGCGGCAGCTAAGAAGCACTGCGGCAGCTAAGAAGCATCGGGGCAGCTAAGACGCATCGGGGCAGCCTGAGGAACCCACCGATGGACGCCGAAGAGTATCTCGCGTCGCTGGCACGCCAGGGACTCGCTTAAACGGTTTCGAGCCTGCGCGAGTACGCGGAACTCATCTGACGTTGGATATCCAAAGCCAAGGACACAACCTCATTCACGCACGGGATTTCCGTTATCCATCCGCCGTCTCAAACCTGCATCATTTGTTCCTCGCTCTACTAACTCGCACGCCACGCTGTATGAAAACCTCCCTCCTACTATTGCTCGTTCTCGGCGCTTTTCCAGCCCCGGCGTGGGCCGGATCCAAGTCAGCCAACCCAGGGAATTATCGCGGGGTGATCCGCACGCTCGAAGCGGGTGACACACTGACGCTGGAGGCCGGGCTTTATCAAAGAGGGTTACCGCTGAGTGATTGCCGTGGCACGGCGGAGGCGTGGATCACCATTCAAGGCCCGGCCCATGGCGTGGCGGAGATCCGCCAATCGGCCTCGGCGAATTGCGTGGAGCTTTCTCAATGCCAGTTCGTGGCCCTGAAGTCGCTGACGATTCAAGGGCAGGGTGTGCAGGGACAGTTCGGCATCAGTGCGAAGAACGGACCGAAAAACTCGGTGCATCACATCCTGGTCCAGGACTGCACGATCAGCGATTTCAACACCTCCCAGCAAGCCGTGGGCATCTCCACCAAGACGCCGACCTGGGACTGGGTCATCCGCCGCAACGTCATCCGCAATTGTGGCACCGGCCTCTATCTCGGTAACTCCAACGGCGCGGAACCTTTCGTCAACGGCGTGATCGAATACAACCTCGTGCATGACACCATCGGCTACTGCATGGAGATCAAGTATCAGAATTCGCGTCCCGACATCGCCGGACTGCCGACCGCGCCCAGTCGCACGCACATTCGCCACAATGTCTTCATCAAAAACGACTCACCGAGTCCCGACGGTGACCGGCCGAATCTGCTCGTGGGCGGCTTCCCGAACAGCGGCCCCGGTTCCAGCGATCTGGTTGAGATCTACAGCAACTTTTTCTTTCACAACCCGCGTGAATCCCTGCTCCAAGCGTCGGGCCGCGTGATCATCCATGACAACGTTTTTGCCAATTGCCCCGATGCTCAATACGCCGCCATCACACTTCGTGATCACGATCAGCCGCTCAAGCTAGCTCAGGTTTATCACAATACGATCATCGCCTCGGCACGCGGCATCCGCGTGTCGGTGACGCCGCCCGAAGGGCACGCGATCCTCGGAAATGTGGTCTTTGCCGATCAGCCGCTGGTGCTGCACCCCGGCGTCAAGTCCGTCGCAGAAAACCTGACTGGCCCGATCAACGCCGCTGCGGATCATTTGATCCAGCCGACGCTCCAGCTTGGCAAAATGGACCTGCATCCCAAAGCGGGCCAATGTCAGGGACCGCCCATCGATCTCGCCTCGATCCAGACGCATGGGGACTCCGATCTCGATTTCCAGGTCGATTTCGACGGCCAATCCAAAGGTCCGGGCACGCATCGCGGCGCCTATGCGGGTCGAGGTGGCAAGCCCGGTTGGGTTTTACAGCGTGCGCGAAAGGAACAGTGACTGGCGAGACGCTGCGGTTGGCTAGGTTGGCTAGGTTGGCAATGGAGTGTTTCGGTTTTTCGATTGGCACACTGGCTGGCATCCTCTGCGTTTTTCATTGACCAACCGTGTACCGATTCGCACGATGAGTGCGCACGGGAGCACACCCGGTGGTCTATCGCGATCCAATGCGACCGGCATGGGGTTTGCGGCTTCATTGAAAACATCCACCTATTTCCCTTTGCAAGGATCTTTCAATGCCCGGCCAACTCGGAGTGACCTATCTCGGTCTCGAACTCAGCTCACCCGTCATCGTCGGGGCATGCCCCCTGACGATCCAGCCAGAAACGGTACGACAGTTGGTCGTTGCGGGAGCGGGAGCAATCGTGCTGCCGTCGATGCTGCAAGAGCAGATCGTGCATCGGATCATGAAGCCATCCGATCCGCTCGGTGCGATCGAGCGTAGCGGCTATCAACCGCAGCAAGACAAATACAACGGCGGTGCGGAGAACTACTTGCGGACGATCGCGTTGTTGAAAGAAACCAGCGGCGTGCCCGTCATCGGTAGTCTCAACGGAGCCTCCGACGGCGCGTGGTTGGATTACGCGACCGAGATCGAATCCGCAGGGGCGGACGCGATCGAGTTCAACCTGCAACATGCCGTCTTCGACGCTGATGAAACCGCCGATCACGTCGAGGCAAGATTCTGCAACATGATTCGGCAGGTGAAAGAGCGAGTGACGGTTCCCGTGGCTGCCAAGATTAGCCAACGCTACACCAATCTAGCTTCCATGGCCCGCCAACTCGCTGGCGTGGCAACCGGCGGGATTGTTCTGTTCACTCACTTGCCAAACTGGGACGTCAGCACCGACCGCATGCACTGGACGATTCACTGGGAACTGTCACCGCTCGATTCGCTGAGCGGAATCCTGGAAGGCATCGTGCGAATCCGGGGCGGCAAGTTTGGAATGTCGATTGCCGCCAGTGGCGGCGTGGCAACGAGCGACGATGCGATCAAAGCGATGATTGCCGGGGCCGATGTCGTGATGGTGACGTCGGCTGTTTATCGCGAAGGCCCCGACGCGATTCGCAACATGGTCGTTGGCATTGAGCGGTGCCTGGATCTCAGTCCCCATCAAACGCTCCGGGAATTTCAAAAGGCACGCCCCACGTCACACGTCGATGGGCAGCGGATGATGCGATTGGAGTACGTCGACCCACTCACCCGTCGTGATACCTATTTTGACCCCACGCCTGAGGTATCAAACGAAACCGGCGACGCCTACGGGCATAAAACCTAGGCCACGTCGCTTCGAGCGTCATTCGCCTCACTAATGCTACGGCGAAGGTGTCCGGTACCGAAAAGGAAGAATAGGTGGCATGTGAAATCCGCTAGATTGCCAATTTGGTACCTGACACCTTTACCAAGTCCTGACACCTTTACCAAGTCCCGGTCTTTCCTTCGTGGGGTCCGAAGTGATTCTGATGGTGCAGTGCACCCTTTTCGGCTCTGGCTCTGCGACAACTGACGCAATCGATCGAGTTCCTCGGCGTCAGTCCAGAAAACCCACACGCGACCGAACGGTCGCTGGTCCACTTGCACCCAATCGCGGCGGCCCCGGTCTTTCAGCTTCTTCGGAGCAATTCCGATTGCGGTCGCGAGGTCGTTGGTGAGCCATTGGTGCTCGTGAAGGCGTGGTGAAGTTAACACCTACCATAACGGCGTCAGCGAAACACGAGCGTCCAATAACGACAACACGCTCGCGAGCATCAATTTCACCGGCGCCCCGATCGACAATCTCAGCTACAATTGGGACGCGAACAAAAACAAAACGAGCGAGGGGATCACAGGCACGATGAGCGGTTACGGTTTCGATGTCGGCACCAGCGGCTACGACGACGAGGATCGCCTCGTCGCGTGG
>Ga0163216_101104_pt1 | contig 21235 bp, 19 predicted proteins | sample SynspAceP_FD_167610 | JGI IMG/M metagenome (GOLD analysis project Ga0163216, IMG submission 167610) | Saline lake microbial communities from Ace Lake in Antarctica - Synechococcus sp. Ace-P (Illumina Assembly) | ecosystem: Environmental > Aquatic > Non-marine Saline and Alkaline > Saline ...
ATCAACAATGTTAGTCGTTTCCATGGTGCCGTATCTCCTTTGGTTGGGCTGCTGTCTCGCAACAACAAATCAACCAGATACGCCGCCAACCTTCAAACCGCCCAAACACCAGATTCAGTCATAGCTCGCTCACATGTAGAACAAACTATAGTTGCCGTTTGGGGATGACGCAGCATTTGATAAAATGGGCTCCAAGCGGCCATTTAACGGAATTACCAATAGTGTTAAATCTACACTATTGTGCTCGCTTGAACGTCGCAGTTGCCACGCCCATTGCGACCAACGCAGTTCCACCAAAACGAGAGAACCAAGCCAATACGGACGGGCGAGCAATCTTCGCTCGTAGCTTGTCCGCCAAAAGCGCATAAGCGAGTGCGTTAATCGAAGCAAGGCCAACAAAAGTAGCTATCAGAATAGAAAACTGAGGAAAAAGCGGACTACCCACAACGATGAATTGTGGAACAAAGGCAATAAAAAACACAATTGATTTAGGGTTGAGAGCTGTCACGGCTGTTGCATGACCAAAAACATTTGCTGCACTGGTCTGCGCAACATCTTCGACATCACCAAGCGAAGCAGTGGATGCACTTCGAAACAGCTTTATTCCAAGATAGACGAGGTAAGCAGCGCCAACCCATTTCAAAGCAGTGAACAGCGTTGCAGAGGCGATAACTAATGCCCCAAGCCCAGCCAATGATGCAGACATAGCGATCAGGTCACCCAAGGCGACCCCTGCGACTGTGGCGAGGGCAACGCGTTTTCCTTGGCTAATTGCATAGCTGAGAACAAGCAGGACTGTCGGTCCCGGAATGAGAAGAAGTGCGGTTGAGGCGGCGACAAACGCCAGCCAGATTTGAAAATCCATGAGAATGCCTTTCTGAACTTGACAGAAACCAGCCATAACTCTCGCGGACAGTAAAGGGAAAAATGTCAACATGGTCGTGGCGGTGTAGCATCAGGCAAAAGGGCTCGTTGGTGCCCTTTGCGCAATTGGTAACAGTGTTAAACGGATTTGGCGCGAAGGGCGGCACTGCAAACACACCAGCCTTTGATCAAGGTCAGTTCAGCGATCGCTTTCAAAACGTGGTGATGAGTGGATACCGGCAAGCTCGTGGCAACTGGTGCTTGGCACTATCTGGTGTCAGGTACGTACAGGTCGGCAGGTCTCTGACGATGCGCAAAACGATCAGCTGGGGTTTCTAGCGGCTCGCCGGATTTATTGGAATTTGAAAGGCTATTCTTCATTTTAGCAAGGCTACCAAGAACCGCTTCACGGCGCTCATCCAAGTCAGCTCTGAGCCGTTCGATATGCGCAAGCTTTTCCATCAATTTCTCAATGCCACCTTCACAAGGGCCGGACCCTTTGTCTGACAGGCAGGCGCTCATCGCCCGGATTTCACGAGTGGAAAACCCAGTTGCAATAAAGTCACGGATGCGGCCTGCGCGACGCAGATCAGGTTCGTTATAATGACGGTATCCGTTGAGCATTCGATTCACCTCTATCAGGCCTTCTTTTTCATAGTGGCGCAACATGCGTTGCGTGACCCCAAGCCTTTCGGCAGCTTCTTTGGATTGCATTTTATTCCCTTTCCAGCTGCCCTTGACAGATATGTGAATGCTTCAAGCATTCATCAAGAGCAGAACTGGGGCATGATCTGTATCCCCCAGCCGATGTGTATCCTTAGATTCGTAGAGACCAACCGCCGTCAACGGTCAGGATTTGGCCCGTCAACCATGTGTTTTCAGAGCTTCCCAATCGCAAAATCCAAGGCACAATATCTGCGGTCAGGCCGCGACGCCCGAGAGGAACCTGAGCTGCTTCTTGTTCTTCGATTTGTTGCGCCATTTCCTTTGGCAGCCCCATCATTCCGGTCAGCGCCCCGCTTTTGACGGGACCGGGGGCAATCGCGTTCACACGAATGCCGTCGCCCGCAAGCTCAATGGCCCAAGATTTGGTTAAATGCTCTAGCGCTGCCTTAGTTGCAGCGTAATGCGCCAACATCGGTACCGCATTCTGGGACACAGCCGTTCCGATATTCACAATGGCCCCTTTGCTTTCGCTCAGGGCGGTGTGGCCGGCCTTCACTAACAAAGAAGGCCCAACGATATTCACCGCAGACATATTCGCGATGATATCTGCGTCATAGGCCGCCATGGGCAATGGCTGACCCGCTCCCGCGTTATTGACGATAAGGTCAAGGCGTCCCCACCGGTTGGTTGCCGCCTCAACGATGCGCTTGCCGCCATCGGCGTCAGAACTGTCTATCTGCAGTATTTCAACTGCATCTCTGGTCGCCGCCGCGTCCGCCAGTTTTTCGGCACTGCGCCCGGTGATCAGCACCTTCGCGCCTTCCTCGACAAGCTCCAGAGCCGTCGCTTTACCAATGCCTGAACTGCCGCCAGTCACAATCGCGACCTTATCTTGCCAAGTACTATTCTGTGTCATCCCGTGTTCTCTCCTGTCTGCGAATTTTTTTCATTCCAATGAGGAGACAGGTCTAGCAGCTTGACACTAGTGTCAGGGTCAAGCCCGATTTGGGTATGATCCGATGCGATATGCAATTGATGTGGTTGTCCTAAAAGGAGCATCTGTTGCGTTTCCGCGCTTGTGCATCACCCAGCACTTGTTATTTTGGCCTCGGAGCAGCCATTTAATACTGGTACCAATCGTGTAAATGGCCGCTATTGCACCGAAAGCTACCGTACTATTTTTCAGGATTCGATGCTGGGCTACTTTGCCCCAAGCGCGGCTCTGTGCCTGCCCGAAGCCGCTGAATGTTGGCATGATGGCGTGCAATCACGTAAATGCTGCCTGCGAGCACAAGCAGCCTGAAGGGTAATGGCTGCTCCACGCCAAAGATGAAGGCGACGGCAGCGAGCGCTGCCAACATTGAACTCAGGGACACAATTCGAAAAATTGCGAGCACGCTGCCAAAGACAATCGCAGCACCTAGACCCACAGGCCAGGACAACGCCAACAAAACGCCCAATCCAGTAGCCGCTGATTTGCCGCCTGCAAAACCCAACCAAATTGAGCGGCTATGCCCTAACAAGACGGCAAGCCCAGCCAGGGAGACAGCCCAAGGTACCCAACTGTGCAGACCGAATGATATCGGTGGCGTAATAGTCGAAAGTGTTGAAATTCCAGAGTAAAACCATTGGGCAAAGACGATTGCTCCGACACCTTTCAGCACGTCCACAATCAGCACCACGAAGGCAGGCCATTTCCCCAAGGTTCGCAACACGTTGGTTGCTCCAACTGATTTGGAGCCGTGCTCTCGGATATCAATGCCCTTAAGCAGCTTCCCCGCCAGATAGCCCGTGGGCATAGAACCGAAGAGATATGAAATCACCAATCCAACCGCACTGGCTATCCAGAAACTCACGAAATCCACCTCAATGTTCTAACTTCATGCAATCATCTCTGGCTTATCTACCTCTTTGAACGATGAGATACAAAACTGTAACTCTTTCAACGCAGCCTCTCTGCTCGGCGGTCATTAATGGCAGGCGATTTAGAATTATTGCTAAGACCGTGAAGGCAGCTTTGAGACCTAAGTTACAAGGATCCAATGTCCAGAGTCCGGTTGGCATAGTGCTGTTTGAAGACTAGTGTTGCAGGATGGAATTGGATCACGTAACTTTTCATGGCCCGAAGTTGGACGACCAAGAATTGTTGGAAGACATCCCAAGCAGTTTGAAAGGCCTTCTGACTTCTTTGAATGGATTTATTCAATTTGGCGGCGGACTACATGTGCGAGGTGCTTGTCTCAAGCCCGATTGGCACTCATTGCGCCGCGCGTGGCGTGGGCCAAACGCGTTTCACAAACTTTACCCTTCGGTTGAAGAGGATTGGGTTCCGTTTGCAGAAGACTGTGTGGGTGACCAATTTCTATTGAATGACAAGGAAGTATGTCGCCTTTTCGCGGAAACAGGTGTTATGGAAGAAATGGGTTTGACCCTCGGGGAGTTCCTAAGAAACGCAAATTCCAACCCGGTAGAGTTCCTGTCGATGCATCCACTCTTGCAGCTTCAAGAAGAACAAGGTGAATTGCCCGATGGGCATCTTGTGTATGCTTATCCGCCATTTTGTACGAAGGAAGCAGCCGACGGAGTGACATTGAATGCAGGGCCCGCTTGGGAACTCCACGAATTTCATTCAGAAATGGTAAAAATGCTTCCAGCGGAAAGTGGTCAGGTTCGCTTTTTGCTCTGCGATTAACGGAAGACTGTCCAACGACAGCTTTATACCCCGCTCTGCTGCCATCTAACACTGTTATCAAGGGCTTAAACGCTGATTTTTTCGAACCGATTTTGAAAGAAGTTTGGCCAAGGGATCACGTCATGGTGGTGTGATCTGCATTACGGGCTATCGCACGGCTGTGGCGTCTTTCACAAAATCAGCAGTTTCTATTGGTTTGGGCAACGTGTCTGTGACTGGTTGATATTCCGCTATTGCCAAATTAACAAACAGTCGAGCGGGGCGGCAATTTTTGAGGATATCTGTATAGTCAGACCCTCAAATGGAACGAAAACGAGGTCCTTGCCTGGTAGTGACTTGCACGGCAAAGCGCTGCCCGTTTTCGTTCCTGGAGATAGAACCAACCTGTGCCGGTTCGCGAAAGGCTGGGCCTATTTATGCCCAGCCGAGTTGCCGCATTGATTGCGCGTCATTCCAGATTTTGGTCACATGGCGGAGTTTGCCGCCGTCGAACTCCATCGAGTAAACGTAGTCGGCCGCCAGCGCTTTGCCCGTTGGTGGAACAGGTCCGCCTTCGCCCGTCTGGGTGCCGTGAAATACGGCAAAGGCCAGCACAGTGTTGCGGCCTTCATCGGCGGCAAATCCTTTGAGTTCGTAACGCCCATCAGGGATGGGGGTCAGCAATCCTGTCATCCAATTGGTGTAGCCCTCAATCGTCGTGGTATCGGCCAGTGCATCGGCCTGACAGGCGAAAGTTGCATCCTCATGACACCACTGCCGGCAAGTGTCCCAGCCTTTTCCGCTCTCGCAGGCATCAAAAAATTCCATTGCTGTCGCTTCCATAGTCATATGCAGGTCTCCATCAGTGAGGTTGGGATCTTGCCCATTTCGTTGCGTCTGATTGGGAGGATAGGGAGCGCTGAAAAGCAGAACATCTGCCAAGTGGCCTATACGGGTAAAATAAATCCCTGCCAGCCTAACTCGGAGATACACTGCAAGAAATATTGGGGACGGAGCAACAAATGCCAAAGACAAATCTTCCGCTAGACCTATCGTCACTTCTGGGACGCGACAAAGAGTTATCCGAATTTCGCGCCACGCTTGCGGAACGTCGGCTTGTAACTTTGACCGGAACTGGTGGCGCCGGCAAAACCCGCCTCGCAAAAAAGGTGGCGAGATCGGTTCTTGAAAATTTCGAACACGGCGTTTGGTTCATCGACCTTGCGGGTGTATCTCAACCCGCCGGGGTCGCAGGAGCCGTATCACGATTGCTGAATGTGCTGGAAGAAACTCAAGTGCCGTTGTCGGAAACCCTTGCTCGTCATCTTGTGAACCAGGAAACTTTGCTTGTTTTGGATAATTGTGAGCAGGTTCTTGACGGCTGCGCCGATTTTGTCGAAGTCCTTTTAACATCAGCTCCGAAAACGAAGATTCTGACAACCAGCCGTGAACCGCTTCACGTCAGTGGCGAATATGTCTGCCAGGTTTTACCACTGAGCATCGAAGACGGCATAAAGCTGTTTCATGAACGCGCCATGCAGGTTTCTTCAAGTCTCTCGTTGGACAGGACGATGGAAGGCACGATTGAGGAAATTGTGAAGCGCCTTGACGGAATCCCGCTTGCCATCGAATTGGCGGCGGCACGGCTTTCCATTATGAACCCGTCTCAGATTTTGTCCGGTCTTGATGAACGTTTTGCGCTTCTTACAGGTGGTCCACGGGATGCAATGACTCATCACAAATCCATGAGAGCTTCAATTGCATGGAGCTACGACCTTATGGAGCCAGACGAACAGAGGCTCGCAGAGCAATTATGCATGCTTCAGGGCTTCACGCTTGCCGCTGCCCGCTCAATTGGCGCTGATAAGAGTTTAAGCGGGGCCAATGTGCTGGACCTGCTTCAGCGTCTGGTTGATATGTCTATGTTGCAGGTCGACCGGTCGGGCGAAGAGCCACGCTACCGGTTTCTTGAATCCGTTCGCCACTTCCTGCTGCAAAAACTGGAGGATGCCAGCGCGCTTGAAGCGGCACGTGGGCGGCATCTGTACCATTTTGTTGACTTCGCAGAAATGTACGCTCCGCGACTTGTCTCTGGCAAGGGGCCGGAACTACTGTCGCAAATACAGGCGGAATTCGATAATCTTGAAAGTGCATTGACCTATGCGGACAGCTTGGCCGACCCCGGAAATCTACTACGGTTGCTGACGGCGCTCAGTGCCTTTTATGAATTGCGGGGTCAGTTTCAACATGGGATCAGATGGTTTGACCGTGCGATAGCAAAGGATCCAGCACCTGACGTTCTGCTGGCTCGTGCTTTATGGGGCGCTTCTCATGTTTGCGCCTATGGAGGGCGCATGGATTTGGCATTTCCGAAAGTACAACGGGCCTTGGAATTGGCGCAAGAATTGGGTGATAAGTGGACCGAAGCCCGGGCGTTGGAAATCATTGGCTTCGCGCAATCTGTGTCGCAGCCGGTTCTGGCACGCGAGTCACTGCTGAAGTGCATCGCGATTGGTCAACAAATCGGCGATGACTGGGCAGAATCCCATGGCAAGAAAATGATGACGGCTGTTTTCATGTTCTCTCACGATCGGGATGGCGCCAAACCGGCTATTTCCGATCTTGTTGCCTGCAGCGAGCAATTCGAAAGTCGTTACCTGCTTGCCTGGGCAAAAGCACTGACCGGGTATTTCGCTCGTGACAGCGGAGATTTTGGCGAAGCTGAACAAGCGCTGCAGCTTTCAATAGAAAACAGCGATTTCGTCGGGGACCCCGGGACCGGTGGTTTCGCGATGGCCTGGAATTCCGCCTTGAAAGCAGATCTGGGACAGGTGGACGTTGCGCGTGAGGAATTGCGGAACCTGATGGCCTCGGCGACGATTTCCGGGACATTCCTGGCGGTGCCCGAGGCGATGTTCCTGCTTGGCTCAATTGAAGTTGCTGCGGGAAATCCCGAAGAAGCCTTGAATTTGATCGGTACTCAGGTGGATGATTTGCGCAATGCCGGAATCCCGGTTTGGTCTGAACAGTTGGCCCTGGTCTCCGCGGCAGCTCATGTCGCTTTGAAGCAATTCACTGAAGCAGGAGAGCATTTGGATGCGTCAGAAAAACAAGCCGCGTCCTTGAATAACCCGCTGATCAACGGTCTGTCGCACTTTATACGTGGGCGGCTCGCATTGGCCAGAAACGACATCGGTGAAGCCGAGATACACCTGCATGAAGCGCTGGCAATACAAATCGCAGCCGGGCTGAAGCCGGGTCAGTTGCGCACGTTGGAATCTATTGCGGAAGTCCTGTTTGAAAAGGAAAAGTTCGATGATGCAGCACGGGTGCTGGCCGTTGTCGATCGTGAACGCACCAAAATGCGCTTGGTGCGCGGTTCTGCAGAAATGGCGGATTACCAGGGTCTGGTTGAAAAACTAGGGCAAGCCATGGGCAAAAGTGAATATGAGAATATCAAGGCTACGATGGTAAATGCCAGCTTGGACGAGGCTATTGAACTGATATCGCGTATGCGTGGCAAACGTGCCCGGCCGCTGACCGGCTGGGCAAGTCTGACCCCAACTGAGCGACGCGTGGTCACTCTTGCAACCGAAGGGCTGACAAATCCCGAAATCGCAGGGCGCATGTTCATCGCCCGTGGGACGGTCAAAATTCATCTATCCCATATTTTCGAAAAACTGGACGTCAGCTCACGAACCCAGTTGGCCACCAAAGCGGTAGCCGAAAATTTTGATGAATTGAGTCATTAGGAATGGTCAATGTGAAATGAAAAACTTTTGCAGACCATTGCAGCTTGGAATCACCGCTGAGACTTACGACCCAGTTATGTCCGCTTTTAGAACAAAGACTTAGCCGCTCGCGCGGCGATTGGTGATTGGCCAATTTTTGCACTACTATTCTTAGTGTTAGTGACTGGTTTGATCCAAAATTGGCTATGTTCAGCGCTGCGTTTAGTGTTTCGGCAAATCATTGTTTTGAAAATATTGTGAGAAAAAATTGAAAAATATTCTGGTCATTGGTGGATCGGGCTTCGTCGGAAGATCGCTCATCCCAACGCTTAACGCTACGGGCCATAAAGTGACGGTTTTGAACCGCGGTACCCACGGAATTAAAGGTGTTTCTCAGATCATTGCTGACCGCGATGACCCCCAAGATATGTCCCGCCATGTGGCAGCATTTGATGTTGTGATCGACACCAGCGGATACACAAGGCGGCAGGTGGAAACCGCTTTTACCGTGTTCGGAGAGACTGCAAGAAAATGGATACATCTGAGCAGTGCAGCGGTGTATCGTGAGACACCTGACCGCTTGCCTGCAGAAGATGATATCCTAGGTGGTGCTGAGATATGGAGCACCTATGGCGTAGACAAATCTGAGGCTGATGAATTCCTGACCGAGCAGGTTGGATACCCTCTTGTTATTTTGCGGCCACCTTATCTTTATGGCCCAAATAACGCTGATGACCGAGAAACCTTTATATGGTCTCGCGTGCTGAGCGCACGGCCAGTCATAGTTCCCGGCGATGGAACGGCACAAATTCAGTTTTTACATGTCCAAGACTTGGCAAACATAATCACGTATTTTGTCAACGCCGATGTTGGAGAACGCACCATCTACAATGTCGCGGAGCCTGAAACGATGAATGCTGAGACTTGGGTGAAACGAGTTGCGGCTGTGTCAGGTGGAGAATTGAAGATCATCTCTGGCGAGATTGAGGCCAAAGGTGTATCCGCGAGGAAATATTTTCCGTTTAGGGACTATCCTTGCGCTCTAAACGTCAGCCAGTTTGTTAGCGACCTAAACTGGACATTTCAATTTAGCTTTGATGATGGGATTGCCAACACATACACAAGCTATGATCTTGAAGCACTACAACAGCTCTCACCCAGCTCTGCAGATGAAGTGTACATCCTCGCAAATACATAGCGAGGCACGGTACGCCCGCAGTGCGGGCATTGGTGTAGCGCGTCAACTGATTGGCAGCCAAACTTGGTACATCAGGGAAATATTCTAGTTCGTTTGTGCCCGTTTTATTCGTAGCCAGGAATGAGATCAAAAACTGCGTCTTCTTGTATGTCGATCAGTTTCCCGGTTTGGCTGTATCCGGGAAGCATTGTCGCTACGATTTTTTCTGCAATTTCTGCTGGCGTTGGCAATGTGTCTGGATCTTCACCGGGCATGGCTTTGGCGCGCATGGCGGTTCGCGTGGCACCTGGATTGATGGCGTTGACGGACATGGATGTCTGGCGTGTTTCGCCAGCGTAGGTTTTGGCCAGGGCTTCAACCGCAGCTTTTGAGACGGAATAGACGCCCCAATAGGGTTTGCATTTCCAGGCAGCACCTGATGACAGGAGTAATACGCGCGCGGCGTCGGCGTGACGCAGCAGCGGATCAAGTGATCTTATGAGGCGGAAATTGGCCGTTACGTTGATGGCCATCACATTTTCCCATTCACTGGGTTTGATATGACCCAGCGGGGACAGAATGCCCAAAATGCCGCCATTGGCGACAAGACCGTCCAATTTTCCCCAGCGTTCATAAATGGCACCGCCAAGTCGGTCGATAGCCTCAAAGTCCTTAAGGTCCATCGGCACAAGCGTGGCTGAACCACCCTTGGCCTTTATGGCATCATCCAAATCCTCAAGGCCGCCCACTGTCCGAGCAACGGCAACGACATGCGCGCCACGTTCGGCCAGTTGCAGGGCGGTGAAGTAGCCGATACCGCGGGACGCGCCGGTGACGACGATGACTTGGCCTTCCAGCGTGCGCTGCACGTTTGATCCTTGATCAGATTTGTTCTCAGATGTCACTAGCTGGCCTCAACCAGTGTTGCAATTTGACTGCTGGCGCGCTCGTTTTCCTTATCAGTCAGACGCGTTGGATAGTCGCTGGTGAAGCAGGCGTCACAATATTGCGGTTGATTGTTGTTACGGGCATCTTCGCCAACGGCCCGGTAGAGGCCGTCAAGGCTGAGAAATGCCAATGAATCCACTTTTATGTAGTCCGCCATTTCGGCGATGGACATGCGGGATGCCAGCAGTTTTGATTTTTCCGGAGTATCGACCCCATAGTAGCAGGGGCTTTTTGTCGGTGGACTCGCAATCCGCATATGCACCTCTGAGGCACCGGCATCGCGTACCATCTGGACAATCTTGCTGGAGGTTGTGCCTCTGACAATGGAATCATCGACCAGCACTACACGGCGGCCTTTGAGCACTGAACTGTTTGCATTGTGTTTCAGCTTTACACCCATGTGCCGAATGGCGTCGGATGGCTGAATGAAAGTCCGGCCCACATAGTGATTGCGGATAATGCCAAGGTCGAACGGCAGGCCACTTTGCTCAGCATAACCAATGGCGGCAGGTGTTCCGGAATCGGGAACCGGAACCACGATGTCTGCGTCGGCAGGAAACTCTGTGGCCAGTTCCTTGCCGATCAATTTGCGCACATCATAAACGCTGGTGCCCTGAATGATGGAGTCGGGCCGAGCAAAGTAGACATGTTCAAAGATACAGGAACGTGACTTTTGGGTCTCGAACGGACGCAGGCATTCAATGCCGTCATTGGTAATGACAACCATCTCACCGGGGTCAATCTCGCGCACGAAACGCGCGCCGATAATATCCAGTGCACAGGTTTCCGAGGCCAGAATATAAGCACCATCAAGGTCGCCCAGAACAAGCGGGCGAACGCCCAGCGGATCGCGGCAGCCGATCATCTTTTTGCGGGAGAGGGCAACGAGTGAATAGGCCCCTTCAATCTGATTGAGCGAATCCACTATGCGGTCTACCAGCGGGCCTTTTTCGCTGGTGGCAATCAGGTGGATTATAACTTCGGTATCGGATGTCGATTGAAAGATGGAGCCACGCAGTTGCAACTCACGTTTCAGCGTGTGGGCATTTGTCAAATTGCCATTATGGGCAACGCCAAAGCCACCCCCGGCAAATTCCGCGAACAAGGGCTGAACATTGCGAAGGCCAGCACCGCCGGTTGTCGCATAACGGTTGTGGCCGATTGCCCGGTCACCGGAAAGCCGTTTGATAACAGCTGGCTTGGTAAAATTGTCGCCGACCAGACCGATATGGCGTTCGGTGTAAAACTGATGGCCGTCAAACGATACAATGCCCGCAGCTTCCTGGCCGCGATGTTGCAGCGCGTGAAGGCCCAGCGTTGTGATAGCGCCTGCATCTGAATGGCCAAACACACCGAAGACGCCACATTCTTCATGAAGTTTGTCGTCGTTCGGGAGCATGATCAGGTTTCCGGGCTGGCGTTGATAATGCGTTCTACGTTTCTGGTGTCGTCCTGAGGAATGCTTGTCGTATCGTCCAGAAGTGCAGGCAGTTCTTCACTATCCTGAATGGTCGGGTTTGCCGGTGTGGTCGTGCCATCGGCTGGTGCCGTGAAACCGGGAGTTCCGGATGTCGAATTATCAGGTGTGGAGGTGCCTGGGACGCTTGCACCGGACCCTGATGAATTCGGGGCCGGAACAGGAGAATCCGGATCATCATTTGGCAGAACCGTGTTATCCGGTTCAGAACTGCTGCCAAAGAATTCGGTAATTGTTTCCTGCATGTTTTCAGGCAATGCGGCGGTAATACGCCCACCAATTTCCATAAGAATTGGAAGGGACTGCGCATTGGTAACCCAGGTGGGACGCTTGTCGCGTTGCACAAGGCCGTTGAAAAGCATCATGGCCACAACCACGATTAGCAGGCCGCGCAGCGCGCCAAACATAAAGCCCAGAGTTCTGTCTATTGGCCCAACACCGCTGTCCAGAATGAAGTCTGAAATCCGGATTGTAATGAAGGACACAAGGATCAGCGTTATGAAAAACACAGCTGCAGCCGACAGGGCCTGCGACAATAAGTCATTGCCCACATAGGGTTCGACATAAGGCACGAGCAGGGAATGAAAAAACAGGGCTGCGGCTGCGGCGGCAATCCACGTTCCAATGGAGAAGACCTCGCGGATAAATCCGCGCATCATCGCCAGAAAGGCGGATATCAGCATTACGCCCAGCAGTACTCCGTCCAGAATTGTAATGGACATAGGGCAGGCTCCTGGCTTTCTTAAGTGACGATTTGCTTCTTAGCCTGATTATGCTGCATTGCCAAATGTTTCCATGGGTTTTCCAGCAATGTATGCATCAAGCCTCTCTTTGCGGCGCGGAGGCTGCAATCCTTGCCACCATGCCTGTCAGATCAGCGGTGGAGTTTATTGAGATTTCCTTCAACCCAGACGTGTTGTCCTGTGTTGCCTCAGGTGCGGTTGCCAAAGTGAAACCCAGCTTCTCTGCTTCTTTCAAACGTGCCTGTGTATGGGTGACTGACCGGATGGCTCCTGACAGGCTGACTTCGCCAAAATAGACACTGTTTTGAGGTAAAGGTGCGCCGGTGAGTGACGAGACCAGCGCTGCTGCCACGGCCAAGTCTGCTGCTGGCTCGGCTATTCGCAGGCCGCCCGCAATGTTCAGATAAACATCATTTGCGCCGATTTTTACCCCGCAATGGGTCTCCAACACCGCAATAACCATAGCTAAACGGCTGTTATCCCAGCCGACGACCGCGCGCCTTGGTGTGCCAAGAGAGGAGGGGGCGACCAGAGCCTGTATTTCAACAAGGACCGGTCTTGTGCCTTCCATTCCTGCAAAAACGGCCGTTCCGGGATTGTTGGCTTTGCGCTCGCCCAGAAATAGCTCAGATGGATTGGAGACTTCGCGCAAGCCACCGCCGGTCATTTCAAACACACCGATTTCATCGGTTGGACCAAAGCGGTTTTTGACAGCACGCATAATGCGGAACTGATGGCCGCCTTCACCTTCGAAATAAAACACCGCATCCACCATATGCTCGACCACACGAGGACCAGCAATTTGGCCATCCTTGGTGACGTGGCCGACAAGAATAATGGTCGTGCCAGTCTTTTTTGCATAGCGAATCATCGCCTGCGCCGCTGTGCGGACCTGAGTGACGGTGCCGGGGGCCGAATCAACCTGCGAGGTCCAGAGTGTCTGAATGGAATCCAGAATAACCAAATGCGGAGGCTCATCCGCTTCCAACGTGGTCAGAATGTCTTCGACACTGGTTTCAGCTGCCAGACGGACTGGCGCGTCTGCCAGCCCAAGACGCTGCGCGCGCATACGGACCTGGGCAATGGCTTCCTCACCGGAAATATATATAACCCGACGGCCCAACTTTGCCATGAGCGCAGCCGCTTGCAGCAGAATTGTTGATTTCCCGATGCCAGGATCACCACCGACCAAAAGAGCGGAGCCCGGCACAAACCCGCCACCAGTTACTCTGTCCAGTTCGGCAATGCCGCATAAAATGCGGGGAGCTTCCGGCGTCTCTCCTTCAAGCGGGACCAGTTCCATGACCCGGCCTTTTCCCACCATCCGTTTGGACGCGCCGCCAATACCGGAACCGGGGTTCTCTTCAATAATGGTGTTCCAGGCATTGCATGCCTCGCATTTGCCGCCCCAACGGGGCGTTACCGCACCACAATTCTGGCAGACATATTGAAGTTTCTGTTTGGCCAAGGAGGCTCCTGTCAAAGATCGTTGATGTAGGTGCGGTGATAGCGTGTGCCAAGACTGGTCAGCAACTCATATCCGATTGTTCCTGCGCTGCAAGCCACTTCATCCAGCGGAACCGTTGGGCCAATCAGCTCTATCCATTCATCCTGCCAGTTGTCGCCCATCAATTGATCAATGTCGGGGTGGTCTGTCACATCTACGGTTACAAGATCCATGGACACACGACCGATCAAAGGCACCCGAACGCCGCGCCAGGCAGCAAAGGCCCCCGACTGCTTATCGCTGCTGCCTGCGGAGCGCAGATATCCGTCTGAATAACCTGCCGAGAGTGTTGCCAGAATTCGTTCTTTTCCACCCGGTCGATCAGAGGGGCGTATTGTTTCCACACCGCCATAGCCAACGCTTGCACCCGGTAAGATAGATTTTACCTGCAGGATGCGGGCTTCGACGCAAATCACCGGTCGCATGGGATTGTTCTGCAAATGGCCCCCAGCAGCAGCCCCGCCATAAAGTGCGATGCCAGGGCGCACCAAATCATAGTGATAGTCTGGCCCAAGGAAAATTCCGGCAGAATTTGCCAGAGACGTGTTTTTGCAAGCGTAACGATCAACGGTCCTTTGAAACTCAGCTCTCTGCTTTTCGTTTAAAGGATGGTCCGGTGTATCCGCACAGGCCAGATGGCTGATGACAAGATCTGGCTGGTGAGGGGCAAGCAGCTCCGTTTCTTGCAATGCTTCGAACTTTGATATCGGCATTCCGAGCCGGTTCATGCCGGTTTCCAACTGGATGGCATAGGGGAGGCTGTCTTTGCCGGATGCTTCTACCCAGGAGTTGATTTCATCATTGATGACAGGGCGCAGGGCATAGTCTTTGTAAGTTTCGAGCGTTCTCGGCAAATAACCTGCCAAAACATAGATGATAGCGTCAGGCGCAGCTTTGCGCACCCGTATGCCTTCGTCCGGCAATGCGACAAAGAACGTGCGGCATCCAGCTTTCCAAAGAGTTGGGACAGCCTGTTCGATGCCAATGCCGTAAGCGTCTGCCTTGACAACAGCGCTGCATTCGCTCGAGCCTGACAGCTGATTAAGCAACTGCCAATTATCTGCGAGTGCGCCAAGGTCGACGGTTAGCCGTCCCCCGGCCAAATCGGGATTTTCTGACAGGCTATTCATATTGCTCCGGCAGTCGGTCTTCCTGCGCCAGATCGCTGAACCTTGTGAATTCGCCTTCGAACAACAGTCTAACCGATCCCGTTGGGCCGTGACGCTGCTTGCCGATAATGACCTCGGCAACGCCTGCTACATCTTCCATTTCAGCTTGCCATTTGAAAAACTCTTCTGTGCCTTCTTTGGGCATTTGGCGTTGCAGATAATATTCCTCACGATACACAAACATCACCACATCAGCGTCCTGCTCAATCGAGCCAGATTCACGCAGATCAGACAATTGTGGTCGTTTGTCATCCCGGTTTTCCACCTGCCGCGACAATTGCGAGAGCGCAAGAATTGGAACATTCAGCTCTTTTGCCAGCGCTTTCAGCCCGGTTGTAATCTCGGTCAGTTCCTGCACCCTGTTGTCAGATTTTTTGCCAGACCCCTGCAACAATTGCAGGTAATCAATGATGAGCATATCCAGCCCGCGCTGGCGCTTCAGTCGACGCGCGCGCGCGGTAAGCTGTGATATCGAAATGCCGCCGGTGTGATCGATGTAGAAGGGAATGCTTTGCATTTCCTGACTGGCAATCACAATGTCATTGAATTGCCGCTCGTCGATTGACCCGCGCCGGATTTCTGAGGACGACACGCCGGATTGCTCCGCAATGATACGTGTTGCCAATTGCTCGGACGACATTTCCAGCGAGAAAAAGCCAACAATGCCGCCATTCAACGCTTTTGTGGTGCCATCGGGTTGAGTTTCGCCCATATAGGCCTTGGCGATATTGAACGCGATGTTGGTTGCCAGCGCAGTCTTACCCATGGCCGGACGGCCAGCCAAGACAATCAGATCGGATGATTGCAGGCCGCCCATCTGCTTGTCGAGATCCCTCAAACCAGTCGCGACGCCGGACAGGTGGCCATCACGCTGATAGGCTGCGCTGGCCATGTCGATGGCGTCTTTCAGGGCATCGGTAAAGCTGTGAAACCCGCCATCATAGCGGCCTTGTTCTGCTAGCTCGTAGAGACGCTTTTCTGCATCTTCAATCTGATCGCGAGGGGCGTGATCAACCGCGGAATCAAACGCGACATTGACGAGATCTTCTCCGATGCCGATCAAAGATCGACGAATGGCAAGATCATAGATTGAACGCCCGTAATCGACCGCATTGATGATGGTGGTCGCCTGTGTGGCAAGACGGACCAGGTATTGACTGACCGTAATTTCGCCAACCTGCTCATCAGCAGGCAAAAAGGTTTTCAAAGTGATGGGTGTTGCGACCTTGCCCACACGAATCAATTGCGCAGCGGTCTCATAAACCTGACTGTGCAGACCCTCGTAAAAATGCTCCGGTTCGAGAAAATCGGACACTCGGTAAAAAGCCTCATTATTCACCAAAATGGCACCCAACAACGCTTGCTCAGCCTCGATGTTATGTGGGGCAAGCCGATAATTTTCATCCGCCGCTTCCGGCTGATTGGCTGCTGTGTTGATGCTCGTAAGTGCCGTTGTGTTCATTCTGGTCTCCGCTTCCAACGGGTTTTAACTTTTTCGTAACCAGAGCGGAAGGGAGTGTGTGCTTTTCCCCGTTACACACAAGATCATTTTTTGATGGATAATTGACGGAGGTGTTTTTTGTTGTCTCAGCTCGTGTTGACAGCAAGCGCTCCGATCAATTTACGGGTCAGTTGCAAGTCTTTGGCCCGACTCACTATCAAAGAAATGAAGGTTTTCAGTGTCAAATCTGAGATGGATCATTTCATTCGTCCGCAGTTGGATCGACGGTTCAAGCCGGGCTGTCATGTCCTGCTCACAAAAGCGGCAAATTGCCATTGTGTCGGATCCCAGTGGCTCAAACACTTCGACAACAGGGCTAAGTTTAGCGGTTTCCTGCGTTGACCAGAGCAAATGTTCCGGGCGGATGCCCACATCTACTCGCGTTCCATCTGCGACAGGTATTTCTCCGATTTCAATTGCATCCTCGCCAAGCAGCAATTGCGGCGTGTCGCCCGACCGGTCAACGGTGCCTTCAAAAATATTCATTTGAGGCGAGCCGATAAATTCACCGACAAATCTGCAATTGGGTTTTTCATAAAGCTCGATTGGGGGGCCGGCCTGGACGATATATCCGTCACGCATGACAACAACTCTGTCTGCCAGCGTCATGGCTTCAGTCTGATCATGTGTCACATAAATGGTCGTCGTGCCCAACATGGCGTGCAGACGCTTTATTTGCGTGCGCATCTCCACTCTCAGCTTGGCATCAAGGTTTGATAAGGGCTCGTCAAACAAGAACACTGATGGTTCACGGATAATGGCGCGGCCCATGGCAACACGTTGCCGCTGTCCACCCGACAACTGGCCGGGCTTGCGCTCCAGAAGCTGTTCGATTTGAAGCATTTTGGCAGTGCTTTTGACGCGGGGCGCAATATCAACCTTTTTCCAGCCCCGCATTTTAAGGCCGAAACCGATATTTTCCGCATTTGTCATGTGTGGGTAGAGGGCATAATCCTGAAACACCATCGCAACATCGCGATCGCGCGGTTCGACCTCATTCACAATGCGTCCGCCAATCCGCAAGGTTCCACCGGTTATATCTTCCAGCCCAGCGATCATCCGTAGAATTGTCGATTTTCCACAGCCCGATGGGCCGACAAAAGCAACGAAATCTCCGTCTTTCACCTGCAGGTCCACTCCATGCACGGCCGAGATCGAACCATACTTCTTGACGATTTTTTCGAGTTGGATGTCCGCCAAATTGTCCTCCTGGCTTGGTTTCTGTCGACCAAATTATATCTTGCAATATCGATAATTGCGATGTTATTAATATCGATAATACGGATATTATCAATAATGATAAGTGTTTTCTGCTAAAAAGCAGTATTTGGGAGTATAGCCACCAATGGCTGTGGAAAGCTTTTCGGCGCCATCCATCACTAATCTGTTGCCTCGGCAGTCAAGCCGCCGCAGCCACAATGTCTATGTGACCCTGCAAAAGGAGATTGTGCTGGGTCAGTTGATGCCGGAAGCGGTTCTTCTGGAACTTGAGATCGCCGAGCGGTTTCAGTGTAGCCAGGGCACCATTCGCGAAGCTTTGATGCAGTTGAGTGAAGAAGGTCTGGTAAAGCGGTTGCCGCATCGGGGAACCCATGTCGCCGCCTGTCGAGCTGCCGATGCCCGCGCGCTGATTGCCATTCGCCGCGACATAGAATGCGATTATCTTGAACGTGTTCTTGAGCGGGCTGGTCCCGAATTACACGCAGACTTGCACAATTACCTGAACGCCATGCGCAATGCTGCGCGTGACGGTGACGAATATCTGCTGTCCGTTCATGACCGGGCATTTCACACCCGCCTTTTTGCAGTTGCGGATTTACCGGTGATCACACCCATTCTGCTGCGCTGCCTGATCCATAATCACCGCTATAAAATTCTCAATTCGCAACCCAGCCGCGCGTTAGAGGAAACTGCAGAACGTCATGCTCCGATTCTGGCAGCGCTTGAAGCGCAGGACCTCGTGTCGTTGCAGCAGATTTTGAGCCATCACATATCGACGATTGTGGATTTCGGGCCTGATCTTACCGACGGTGCTACAGGATGAGTGAGCCGAGCGCGTCAATGAAAGCCATATTGGATCGGCTGATTGTTGAAGATGAAGGTCTGGTTGATCCGACCACACTGCCATCTGATGCGGGACGTGCTCTGGCCAATCTGACCAATCTGCGCTGGAACGAAGCCCTGCCAGATGTCGCTGAGGCCCGGACCGTCATGATTGACGATATGCTGGCGCGCTACATTGTTCCACATGATGATTGCGGGACCGATGCGATCTTGCATGTTCATGGAGGTGGTTGGGCTTTTTGTTCGGTCGCAACCCATGAGGGAGCAGCGCGCAGGCTAGCTATTCAATCCCGTGCGCCCGTTCTGACCTTCGAATATCGCCTTGCGCCGGAGCATCCATATCCGTGTGCGTTGGAGGATCTGCTGGATATCTGGCAAGCCAGAGATCGCAAGCGCAGATGGGGCATAGCTGGCGATAGTGCGGGGGCAAACCTTGCTCTTGCAGGCATGTTGCGGCTGCTGGAGGAGGGGGGCGACCTGCCTTCATGTGCTTTGCTCTTTTATGGTGTGTATGGCGCCGGTTTCACAACGCCATCCTACCGGGAATTTGCCAATGGCCCGGGTCTGACCCGAGGCAAAATGCAGAGATTTTGGGATTGGTACGCGCCTGAGGACGTTCGGCATTTGCCTAATGTCACGCCACTTCGCGCCGACGATTTGCAACTGCGTGCTCTGCCGCCGCTGTATCTCAATGCTGCAGAATTGGATCCACTGCGCAGTGACACCGATGCATTGATCCACCGATTGCGTGCTTTGGGACGGGATGATCGTTTCGATCTGTTCCAGGGGGTCGTGCACGGCTTTATGCAAATGGCTGCCGAATTGCCGGAGGCACAGAGTGCTTTCGATTTGGCAGGCGAATTTTTTAAACAGCAAACCGCTCAAAACGAGCATTTAAAATAGGGAGGTAAGACATTGAATATTATTGCAAAACTTGGCCTGGCAGCGAGCGTACTTGCTATGAGCTCCAGCATTGCGTCGGCCGAAAGCACGGTTCGCTTCTGGTATCATTTCGACAATGCCGACAATCCGATGAACGAGCTTGTCGAAAGCTTTGAGTCCCAAAATCCGGGCATTACCGTCGAAGCTGAAAACATTCCATGGAACAGCTATTACGATACGCTTTATACATCCATCATCGGCGGCAATGCACCCGATGCGGCCATGGTGAAAATGTTTGCGCAGCCCCGGTTGATCGAAATGGGTGCTTTGGAGCCCATTGGTGATCAGATTGATGCCTGGGCGGACAAGTCAGATGTTCAGGAAAACCTGTTTGAGTTGACCCGCGCTCAAGATGGAAGCTCATATTATCTGCCAGTGCAGTATGTGGTGCTCTATCTCTATTATCGTCCAGACATGTTTGAAGAACTCGGGCTGGACGTTCCCAAGACCTGTGATGAGTTCCGTGCTGCTGCCAAAGCGCTCACGCGTGATACCGACGGAGATGGTCGCACTGATGTCTATGGATTTGGCCTTCGCGGAAGCAAGGGCGGCCACGATCATTGGGCCAGTCTGACGCTGGGCCGGGATGGTGTAAGCCTGACCGATGGGATCGAATCTGACGCGGCTATTGCCGGCAGCCAATTCGTTGTTGATATGTTCCGAGAAGATGGTTCGTTCCCGCCATCTGCGCCCAATGATGGTTTTCAGGAAATCATCGGTGGCTTCAAAGCTGGTAAAACTGCGATGACCATTCACCATATCGGATCAGCAAACGGAATGGTTGAGGCACTTGGAGACAAGGTTTCCGCCACGACGGTTCCTGAATGTGGCGGTGGGCACTGGACGGCTTTTGGTGACGAAAGCACGGCCGTTATGTCCTCTGCTGAAGACAAGGATGCAGCGTGGAAATGGATTTCGTTCCTATCTACTGCTGGAAACAATGCCAAGTTCAACGAGGCCACAGGTCAGCTTCCTGTGACCAAAACAGACAGCGCAACTTGGACATTGCATCCTCAGCGGTTTGTCGAGGCAACAGTTGACTCCCTCCCATTTGCCAATTTGTTGCCAAACCGCACCGAAACGTCGGACTTTGTGAATACGGTCTGGCCGGTTTCAATGCAGCGCGCGCTGACCGGCGAAATAACTGCCGCTGAAATGAACGCTGAAATTGCCAAGCTTTACGGCAACTAAGCGTTACACATTGATTGGGGCGGCGTGTCTGCCGCCTCAATTCTCATTCAATCTTCCCGTTACCGGCAGTCTCCAAAACAAGTTTTCTGATGGCAATGCAAACTCACAACGGTCCGGAATCTGCTGACGATGTCGGGCGACAATCGCGTCGCAGGCTGGGCAAGCGGATCCTGCCATATGCGATGTTATCGCCTGCTGTTCTGGTAACGCTGACAATTGTATTTCTGCCGATGCTGCAGACCGCGTGGATGAGCTTGCACGAATATGTGCTGTTTCGCCCCAAAGAATTCAAATTTATTGGTTTCGACAATTTTGTTGTAGCGCTGCAGGACGAAGTTTTCTGGATATCCCTGAAGCACACAATCATCTGGATTGGGGTCACAATACCAGGTCAGATGCTTCTTGGCCTTGGAACAGCGCTTCTTTTGAATCAGGAGTTTCGCTGGCGGGCTCTGGCGCGTGCATTGATCATTATTCCCTGGGCGCTGCCCTCGGTTGTCATCGCGCTGATGTGGGTCTGGATTTATGACAGCAATTACGGCGTGCTCAACGACTTCATGCTGCGCCTTGGTCTGGTCGAGCAG
>Ga0163216_101105_pt1 | contig 21206 bp, 14 predicted proteins | sample SynspAceP_FD_167610 | JGI IMG/M metagenome (GOLD analysis project Ga0163216, IMG submission 167610) | Saline lake microbial communities from Ace Lake in Antarctica - Synechococcus sp. Ace-P (Illumina Assembly) | ecosystem: Environmental > Aquatic > Non-marine Saline and Alkaline > Saline ...
ATGCTGTCGAGCAAAAAATCGACCAATAATGGCTTTTCCGAAGTGATGAACGATCTATTTGCCATGCCCGTGGCGATGCGTCAGCTAGCGCTGGTACAATTTTTCTCGTGGTTTGCATTTTTTGCCATGTGGATATATATGACGTCCGGCGTCGCTTCGTATCATTTTGGTAGTAAAGATCCTAGTTCGCTTGCCTACAACGAGGGAGCAGATTGGGTTGGTGTGCTCTACGCGGTTTATAATGGCACCTCTATTTTTGCAGCAATATTAATTCCCGTTATTGTCAAGATGACTAATTTACGCTTTGCCCATTTAATTAACTTAGGTTTAGGTGGATTAGGCTTTATTTCTTTTATTCTGATTAAAGACCCCAACTGGCTAGTATTATCCATGGTTGGCGTTGGTTTTGCGTGGGCATCGGTATTGTCTGTGCCTTATGCACTATTATCCAATGCCTTACCGGTCAAAAAGTTGGGGGTTTATATGGGCATATTTAACTTCTTTATTGTTATTCCACAAATACTTGCAGCGAGTATTCTGGGCTTTTTGGTTACCAAAGTTTTTGACAATGAACCTATTTATGCACTAGTGGTTGGCGGTGGCAGTATGCTAATTGCAGGGTTAATGACCCTGCGTGTCAAAGTACCCACTGAGCTTTAAGGAAAAAATAATGCAGCAAAAAACAGTAAGCAAATTGGCCATCGCTTTATCCTTTGCACTAAGTGCCTGTGCAGCCACGACCGAGCCAGCAAAAAAACAGGATATGCAGGCGTTTTATGGCTCATCTCAGCCTTTCACCAAAGAAGCGATTTATTTTGTTATGACCGACCGTTTTGTTGACGGTGACCCATCGAACAATCAAGAGCAACAAGGCGGTGACTATCCTACTTTCGGTTTACCCATCAAGGGCGACAATGGAGAAGTAGCTTATGTGGGCTACATGGGGGGGGACTTTAAAGGCGTTTTAAATAATGCCGCTTACATTAAGAATATGGGTTTTACTGCAGTATGGTTAACGCCAATTTTGGATAATCCTGACGAAGCCTTTAGTGGTGGCGAACCTATCACCTTCGGCGGTGCCTTTAAAGATGGTGGTAAGACTGGATATCATGGCTATTGGGCAGATAATTTTTATCAAATTGATGAACATTTACCCTCTGAGGGCTTGTCTTACAAAGAATATACTCAGCAAATGCGTGAAAATTTTGGCTTAAAGTCGGTGTTAGATATTGTGGCCAATCATGGCACACCTTCTTTCTCTATGCCGGTTGATCAAGCCAAGTTTGGTGAGTTATATGACCAAGAGGGAAAACTGGTTGCTGATCACCAAAATTTAGCCACCGAAGATCTCGATCCCAATAATCCTTTGCATGACTTTTTCCATAAGTTTCCTGACATAATGCAGTTGTCGAATTTAGATGAAACTAATCCACGTTTGCGTGAATATTTGATTAACTCGTATTTGTATTGGATAGAGCAGGGCGCTGATGCGTTTCGTATCGATACCATAAAACATGTGCCACATGCATTTTGGCGAGAAATGTCAGATAAAATACGAGCTCAACATCCCAATTTTTACATGTTCGGCGAGAGTTTTGATTACAACCCTAATTTTCTGGCTCAACATACTTTGCCTAAAAACGGTGGCATTAGTGTATTAGATTTTCCGCAACAAAAAGCCATCGTGTCGGTATTTGAAAATCAAGACAGTGATTTTGCTGAGTTGGAAAAAGTCTTGTTTTTAAGCCACGGACCTTATGAGAATCCGTACGAGTTGGCCACTTTTTATGACAACCATGATATGCCTCGCATGAATGCCACTGACGAGGGTTTTATTGACGCCAACAACTGGTTGTTTACAAGTCGCGGTATCCCAGTAGTTTATCAAGGCTCTGAATTAGCTTTTATGCGCGGAAAGGCCGAACATCAAGGTAATCGAAATTATTTAGGTCAGGAGAATATTGAAGTAGCCAAACGTCATCCTATTCATGCTGCCTTAAGTCGCATCGCTAATGTGCGTAAGACAACACCGGCCTTGCAAAATGGTTTACAAGTTAATTTAGAACTCGCTGGTAATAAGGCCGCTTTTTATCGCGTACTGGTTAAAGATGAAGTGTCGCAAATAGCCTTAGTATTGCTTAATAAAGGTAATAATGTGGCCGAATTTGAGATTAAAAAATATTTGCAACAAGGACAGTGGCAGAGCCAGTTAAGTGATAAAAGTATTAGGGTAAGTGACACTACTTCATCATTAATTAGCCAAGTTGCCCCACATGATGTGCAAGTATGGCTTTATAATGGCGTCATAAGCCAAACTCAGTTGTTATATCAGTTAAGCGATTTAATGCGCAATAAGTAAATTGAGGCCTCAGAAATTAGCGATTCTGGGTCGCATGACCACAAGATTGACGAATGACTAAGTCCACAGGCATGAGATATTGTTCTACCTTTTCACCGTTTATCAGCTTGATCAAACTGTGTACTAATATCTCACCTGCTAATTTAGTATTTTGTTGCACTGTGGTTAAAGCGGGATTGGCAAAACTAGAAATAGGAATATTGTCATATCCTGCTATCGCTACTTGCTCAGGAATACTAATATGGTGATCTCGAAGGGCGCGCATCGCGCCCATTGCAATTAAATCACTGGCACACACCAAAGCATCAAAGGACCTTCCGCTGGCCAATAAAGAGCACGTTGCTTGATAGCCAGAATCTTCGGTTGATATGGCATCAATTTGCATTAGCGGATCATGTTTTAAATCAACTTGCTTTAAGGCTTTACTAAAGCCAATATAGCGGTCGAAAAACTCTGGACAGTGTTTATCTGCACCACCAATAAAAGCAAACTGTTTACGACCTAATTTAATCATGTGGTGGGTTATATCGTAGCCACCTTGAACATTGTCACTGCCAATTGACACGCCAGGATGTTCTACATCGTGGGCTCCCCACCTAACAAAGTGGGTTTGTTGTTCTTCTAACTTCGCTAACTTGTCACGGTAATCAACATAATCACCATAACCTAACAAGATAATGCCATCGGCTTTATTTGAGTCTTCATACTCAGCATGCCAATCATCGTTAAGATTTTGGAATGAAACCAAAAGATCATAGCCAGCCTTGGCACTAGCTTTAGTAATACTGCCTAACATTGATAAAAAAAACGGATTGATCAAAGAGTCGTCAGAAGTGGGATCTTCGAATAACAATAAAGCCAAGGTGCCGCTTTGTTGCCGACGCAAATTACTGGCGTTTTTGTCCACTTTGTAGTTAAGTTCGGCGGCAATGGCTTGAACTTTTTCTCTTGTTTCTTTATTTACCAAAGGACTATTTCGCAGTGCTCTGGAAACAGTTGATTGTGATACACCCGCCAGGTGGGCGATATCAAAAGATGTGGCTTTATCTCTCATAACTATGTGATTTTTTCCTGAAACGCGATTGGCATTTATATTTTCGTGGTGATACCAGTATGTTTATACACCAGCTTAAAATTTACTTCCTTAAAATTCGACAAAACGGCATAAAGATAATGCGTTTTTGAGTGAAAATTAAGCAAAACAAGTTAAGTCAATGCTTAACAAGCGGGCAGCCCAATGCCCCTTTGAAAAATCCTTATGCAGTCACTCTAACCTGTTATAATATGCGGCCTGTATTTTACCAATCATTGCTAAGAGGATATTCTTAATGGCCGAGACTGACAGTCGTCCGACCAACTTCATTCGTCAAATAATTGATAACGATCTTAAAAGTGGTTTACATACGGTGGTGCAAACACGATTTCCACCCGAACCCAATGGTTATTTGCATATTGGACATGCAAAATCGATCTGTTTAAATTTTGGTATTGCCCAAGATTATGCGGGTTATTGTAACCTACGCTTCGATGATACCAATCCTGAAAAAGAAGATATAGATTACGTCAACGCGATTCAACAAGATGTGAGTTGGTTAGGTTTCACCTGGCACGGTAAGGTGCGTTATTCTTCTGATTATTTTAGCCAGTTGCATGCTTTTGCGGTTGAACTTATCAGCAAAGGTTTAGCCTATGTTGATTTTTCAACGCCTGAAGAAGTACGTCAACTGCGCGGTTCGTTAAAAGCACCCGGCCAGAATAGCCCTTATCGCGATACGCCTATAGATGAAAATCTTGCCTGTTTTGAAAAAATGAAAAACGGTGAGTATCAAGAAGGGCAATGTTTATTGCGTGCCAAAATAGATATGACATCGCCGTTTATGTGTATGCGTGATCCTGCCCTTTATCGTGTTAAATACGCCCATCATCATCAAACGGGTGATACATGGTGTATTTATCCAATGTACGATTTTACGCATTGTATTTCTGATGCAATTGAAGGTGTTACCCATTCTTTATGCACCTTAGAGTTTCAAGATAACCGACGTTTGTATGATTGGGTACTCAGTAATATCACTATAGATGCTGTACCTCATCAATATGAATTTTCGCGCTTAAACCTTGAGTACACAGTCTTAAGTAAACGTAAACTTATTCAGCTTGTCGAAGAATCTCACGTAGCAGGATGGGACGACCCAAGAATGCCAACGATCGCTGGACTGCGTCGTCGTGGTTTTAGTGCAAGTTCAATTGTGGAGTTTTGTAAGCGCATTGGTGTTACTAAGATGGACAATTTAGTTGAAATGTCGATGTTAAATGCCTGCATTCGCGAAGAACTAAATGAGAGTGCCCCGCGAGCTATGGCGGTTCTTGATCCAGTTAAAGTGGTTATTGAAAACTATCCAACTGACAAAGTTGAGACCTTGTTTGCGCATAATCACCCTAATGATGAATCAATGGGTAGTCGAGATATTCCTTTTAGCCGCGAGATTTTTATTGAAGCTGAAGACTTCCGCGAAGAGGCGAATAAAAAATTCAAACGTTTAGTATTAGGTAAAGAAGTGCGTTTACGTAATGCCTATGTCATTAAGGCTGAACGTATTGAAAAAGATGTAGATGGAAATGTTATCTGCATCTATTGTTCTTTTGATGAGCAGACCTTAGGTAAAGATCCCGCTGATGGCCGCAAGGTAAAAGGGGTAATACATTGGGTTTCTGCCGCTCATGGCATCAAAGCTCAAGTTAATCTTTACGATAATTTGTTTTCGGTGGCAAACCCTGCAGCAGAAGATAACTTTCTAGCTACGTTAAACCCAGAATCACTGGTCGTTAAACAAGCTGTGGTTGAGCCCAGTTTACAATCGGCTCACATTGGCCAGTCTTTGCAATTTGAAAGAATGGGCTACTTTAGTCTAGATAAAAGCAGCAGTGCTGACAATTTGGTCTTTAATCGTACTGTTGGACTACGTGATTCTTGGACGAATACTGATCAAAACTAGTTAATCCGCTTAGGGTTTTATGTGTCAAAAAGCAGATCATCAGATCTGCTTTTTTTATGGCTAAATATTCATTTCATTTAAACTGTGGATATTAAGCCTGCGCATGCAAGGTCATGCCTCGTTCTGTTGATGCCTCACCGTCCATTAAGTACAAGTAATAGGGCATAATATCAGACGGGGTTTTCAACAAACTCGAATCTTCTGCCGGAAACGCTGATGCTCGCATAGCTGTTCTTGTTCCGCCTGGATTGAGGCAATTAAACCTCATCGAAGAATTTTCATACTCATCTGCCAAAACCTCCATCATACCTTGGGTGGCAAATTTTGAAATAGCATAGGGTCCCCAATAAGCACGGCCTTTAAGCCCTACACTAGAAGTGGTAAAAATGACGGATGCTGATTGTGATTTTTTCAAAAGTGGCAGGAGTGCCTGGGTTAAATAGAATTGACTATTAACATTGACTTGCATGACCGCTTGCCAATCTTCCACTGATATTTGTGCAAAAGGGCGGAGTTGACTGAGCATGGCAGCATTGTGCAATAAACCATCAAGTTGACCAAATTGATCTTCAATAGAACCCGCTAAACCAGCGTAATGATTGGGTGTCGCTCCGAGTAAATCCAAGGGCACTATGGCTGGTTCACAGCCACCCTCTGTGAGGATTTGGTCATAAACGCTTTCAAGTTTTTTAACGGTCTTGCCTAACAAAATAACACTAGCACCATAACGCGCATATTGCAGTGCCGCCTCTTTGCCTATACCAGCACCAGCACCTGTCACTAGAATAACTTTATCGCGTAAATAATTAGATTTTGGAATGTAATTAAGCATGAATTGACTTAGTAGATTTTAATATTCGCATAATATCATTGAAAAGCATTGTTTTGCACTTCTCGCTTTTTGCAGTTTTTCTTAAAGCCCAACTTACAAAATATTAACAAAGCTTTGCAAAACTCAAATAAAGTCAATAAGATTACATCATCTTTAACTGGTCTAACTTGTTTGCTTAAGTGGTGGCGTCGACTTCCATCTAGTGAGAAGTTTATTTTCCATATTCAAATAATAATTAAGTTATATGCAAGGTTTACGGGGAAACACAATGAAAAAATTACTTTTGAGTTCAAGCATTGCGGCTGTCATCGGATTGACAAGTTGTGGGGGAGGCGATTCAGTTTACGAACTTAATGCAAACACACCTAAAGAAAAACCATTTGCTAGGGTTGTTTTCGATCCAGCAAATAGTGATATAAACGTGCCTAACGATTTGTTGATGATCCCCAACAGTGATTTGTTTGATTTTACTTTGGCCACCGAAGGTGCAGCCACGTTTAACCCCGCTAATCCACAGCATGCTTTAAGCATGTTAGATGGTTGGTCGACCAGTCATCCTTTTCAAATTCGTGTGACCTTGCCTGCTGGGGTAGATATCAGTGCTGCTTCTGTTGGTCCAAGTTCAATTCGTATGTTTCAATCAACTCAAGCCTTAGAAGGGACTAGTGCGCAATGTCTAGCTATTGTGGCACAAGTACAAGCACCTGGCATCCCATGTGAGCTTGGCGATGAATTGCAATATGGCGTCGATTTTGTTGCAGCCTATACAGCAGGGTCAGGAGCCATATCAGTAGTGCCCTTGAAACCAATGAAATCTGCTCAAGGTTATATGGTCGTGGTCACTACCGACCTTCAAGACAATGACGGACGAGCCGTGCATGGTTCGAGCTCTTGGGAATTGGCACGTCAAGATATCAATACCTTACCTCTAAGTTCACCTGATCAGTTACAACTACAGGGTTTGGTTAATTTTATTGTCGGTGCTCTAGAGCCTGCCGGTCTTGAACCCAGCGAAGTCTCATATGCGGCTTATTTCTCAACCCAATCGACGACTTCAACCTTAGCGACAATCAAACAATTGCAAATCGCTCCTTTTGCGCAAGCTTTACAGGGCGCTTTAGCGTCTGGAGCAAGTTTGCCGGCAGCACAGCAATTTGCCGCCCAATATTTGCCTGCCATCGTTACATCTGCACCGACTAAAGGGGCAACTGCATTTGAATATTTGGCTCCATTGTTATTGCCTGCAGCACAACTTGCGCAATTACAAGCCGTTGGTTTGGATACTTGCGCTGGCCTAACTGCAACCTTAGCAACACCAAGTTCGCCTTTATACGCAACAGCAGTTGCAACCTTTAACACTGCAGGCCCTTTATGTGCGGCCAAGCGTGTTGAAGGGACGATCAACTTACCTTATTACTTAAATCCAAATAACCCTCTAGGTGACTGGTGGAGAGCGGCTTGTACTAGTGGCGCAATGTTGCAAGCAATGGGAGCTGAGCAAGTCGGTGCATTAATCGCAGCAGGGGCAGTTGGGCCAAATAATACTCTTTGCCAAGCCGCCTCGGGGGGACAGTTGTTTGACTTGAATTTAGCTGTAATCGGTATCGATGACCCACGTAATATTACTAAAGTTAATCCGATCCCGGTGGCACGTGGTCGCAACGTTGACAATCCAGATACTGTTTATAACGAAGCGGGTACCGAAACGCTTGGTGTGCAATTTACTATTCCTGATGAAGCGCTTATCGCTACTTTGTCAGTAGCTACCGGTGGAGCAGTAGCGGCAATAACTAAACCAGAAGGTGGATGGCCAGTTGTTGTATTTCAACACGGTATTACGGGCAGTAAAGAAAACGTATTAGCTATGTCTACCGCTTTGTCCTTAGCTGGATTTGCGTCTGTTGCCATTGACCACCCCTTACATGGTGAGCGAGAGTTCACCTTAGAAAATGGTTCAGTCGTTGGTGCTTCAAGCCATTCTCCTACCGATTTTATGAACTTACAAAGCTTACTGACCGCGCGCGATAATTCTCGCCAGAGTATTGTCGATACTATGGCTCTGCGTGTTGCTTTAAATGCCATCGTCGATACAACGGGCTCACTCGATCTTAATGTCAACGATGTTCATTTTATTGGTCAAAGTTTAGGTGCAATTACCGGTACGGCGGCTGTGGGCATATCCAATGCAAGCTTGCCTGAAAATTTGGCGAGTCTTAATAGTATGTATCACTTTAATTCAGCGGTACTAAATGTACCTGCCGGTGGTATATCCTCATTTTTGTTTGCCTCAGCAGATTTTGGACCTTTAATTAAAGGATCCTTATTAGCCGCATCTTCTGATGCATTTGTGCAATTTTTAACCCAATATGCGACTGAAAATCAAATCCCTGTAAATGATGCCATTCGTCCGGCGTTTACAGCTTTTGAAGCAAGTTTAGGTGCTAGTGATTTAGCTGCTATAAACGCTACATTTGCCGCCTTCGATTTTGCTGCACAAACGATTTTAGACAGTGGAGACCCCATTAATTTCGGTGGACTTACTGCTTCGAATACACCTACATTGGTGCAATTAGTTGTGGGCGGTGGGACTAATGACGATGGTACGCCGGGGCTAACCGACCAAGTTAACCCTGTTTTTGTACCAAGCGCACCAATGTCAGGAGGTAATGCCTTAGCTTCCATAATTATGGGTCTGCCTGCAGTTTCTTCTACCACCACAGGTAGCGGTGTTGTCGGGTTTACGGCGGGCGAACATCAATCTTTGTTGTTCCCTCAACCTAGTATGGCGGCGATGACTGAAATGCAAAAACAAGCAGTTATGTTCTTTGCTACTGACGGACAGAATATCGTCATCAGTGATCCGACGGTTGTTGCAAATTAAAAAGTTACATTGATAAACAAAGCCAAGTCTAAGACTTGGCTTTTTTTTTAAATATTCATCCCCATTAATTGGACAACTATATTAGGAGATTAACAATTTGGAATTTTTATATGAGTATGGCTTATTTATCGCCAAGGCAATCACCATTGTTATTGCGATACTAGTAGCCCTAGGGGGAGTCCTCAGTTTAGTGGTTAAACAAAAAACGAGTAAAGGCCATCTAGAAATTTCTTCTTTATCGGATAAGTTAGCGCATATTGCTGATTATTCTCGCAGCATGTTGTTGAATAAAGACCAGTTAAAGAAATTCAACAAAGAACAGAAAAAGACCCAGAAGCAACAAAAGAAAAGTGCCGATGATAAAGTAGACAGCCTTTTGTTTGTTATCGACTTTAAAGGCTCAATGGACGCCCATGAAGTTGATTATCTGCGCGAAGAAATTACCGCTATTATAACTGTTGCCAAACCTGAGGATGAGGTGTTAGTGCGTTTAGAAAGTGGTGGTGGGGTTGTGCATGGTTATGGCTTAGCAGCTTCTCAATTGCAACGATTACGAGACAAAAATATTAAGCTTACCGTCGCCGTTGATAAGGTCGCAGCAAGCGGTGGTTATATGATGGCTTGTGTTGCGGATAAAGTATTGGCTGCAAAATTTGCCATCATTGGTTCTATTGGTGTGATTGCACAATTACCCAATTTTAATAAATTGTTGAAAAAAAGTAATATTGAGTTTGAACAACACACTGCTGGCGCATTTAAGCGGACCCTGACCATGTTCGGTGAAAATAACGATCAAGGTCGCGAAAAGTTTAAAGAGGAACTGGAAGAAGTGCATGTCATGTTTAAAGGTTTTGTGCAAGATCATCGTCCCGAGTTAGACATTGCCAAAGTAGCAACGGGTGAATATTGGTATGGAAGTAGGGCCCTGGAGTTAGGTTTAGTGGATGAAATTCAAACCTCTGATGATTATCTATTGAAGGCCAATGAACAGCGTAAAATATATTCGGTTAAATATTCGATGAAAAAGAATCTTGCTGAACGTTTTGGTTTTGCTGCCAGTACGATGCTTGAATCCTTGTTTATGAAATTATGGACCTCGCAAAATAAGCTGTTTAAATAGTTCCTTACAAGATGTTAATAGCTGAGATACTCAGTAATACTAACTACTTCGGTGAATACCTTGCACTGATTTATGCAAACGCCTTATTGTCATGACAAGGCGTTTTTTGTTTTTAGTGAGGCGCCAACCAAGCTTTTTTAAACTTTTGGTATAAGCCATGATTGTTTAAACTCTTTATTCTTACCAAAGTCCTTCAAGCAACAAGATTGCAATGCGTAAACGTAAGGTTATAATCCGCGCTTTTGTTTTCTTTACTCATGGCTAAGTCCATCTTTACACGTCAAAGTTGGTAAATATGAAGTTTATTATCAAATTACACCCAGAAATAGTCATCAAAAGCAAAGCGGTGAGGAAACGCTTTACTCGTTTACTTGAAGGCAATATTCGTTTGGTATTTAAGCGCAATCAACTGTCGGTGGAAGTTAGGCATTCATGGGATAAATTACTGTTGTTGGTTAATCCCAGCGCTATCCATCGCATCGATGAAGTGACAGATTTGCTCAAACGTATACCGGGCATTAATCAAATCCTCGAGGTACAAGAAAGCGATTTTATCGACTTAGAAGATATCTACCAGCAAGTTAAACACGTTTGGCAGTACAAATTAGCTGGGCAAAGTTTTGCGGTGAAGGTAAAGCGCCGTGGTCAACACCCATTTACCTCTTTAGATGCAGCTGCTTATGTGGGGGGGCGGCTTTTTGAACATTGTGATACCGGCCCAATAAAACTGAATAATCCTCAAGTGACGATTGATTTGGAAATACACGAGCAAAAATTGGTGTTTAATCATCAACGTATCAAATGTTTGGGGGGGATGCCTCTACCTAGCCAAGAGGATGTATTATCACTGATATCTGGAGGCTTTGATTCGAGTGTAGCCAGTTATCAGCTCATTCGCCGGGGCGCGCGTACTCATTTCTGTTTTTTTAAGTTGGGTGGCAAAGAGCATGAAATTGGTGTTAAACAAGTCAGTTACTATTTATGGCAACGTTTTAGTGAGTCACACAAGGTAAAATTTGTCATGGTTGACTTTGTGCCTGTAGTGAATGAGATAGTCGAGAAAGTTGACAACAAGCAAATGGGAGTCGTGCTAAAACGTATGATGGTCCGTGCGGCATCTTTAGTTGCAGATAAACTAAGTATTAATGCTCTCGTGACAGGCGAATGTATTGGGCAGGTGGCTAGTCAAACCATAAGCAATTTACAAATCATTGACCAAGCGACTGACAAGTTAATTATCAGGCCACTAGTGTGTATGGATAAAAGTGACATTATTGATATTGCACGGCATATTGGCACCGAAGACTTTGCTAAAGTTATGCCCGAATATTGTGGCGTTGTTTCGCGCACACCCACGGTAAAAGCAATATTGAGCAACATTACAAAAGAAGAAACTAAGTTGGATTTTTCGATTGTAGAACAAGCCGTTGATGCAGCAGAATTTAAAGATATTCGTACTGTCGTGAACGACTGCACAGAAGAAGTTGAAACCCTAGTGAATGTGAGTGTTATACCAGAAGGCGCTGTGGTGATTGATATTCGCGCATATGAAGAACATGAGCATATGCCCCTGTCTTTGCCAAATATTGATATTGTAAATATTCCGTTTTTTAAATTAGCTAACCAGCTGAGTATGTTAGCGAGCGACAAAGTCTACTACCTTTATTGTGCAAAAGGGGTGATGAGCCAATTGCAGGCTTTACTCTTACATGAGCAAGGTTATAAAAATGTGCATGTTTACCGACCATAATTAGCATTTTTTTAAGCTTTTTGTGGGTCATTAGGCGTCGACTAACAATAAATATATTTTGTTTTATTAATGTTGTGTCTGTATAGATAAGTAAAATGGAAATGGAAGGTTTATACCCTAGCTAATTTGCTAAGGTAGATAATCTAAACACTAAGATGAAGACTAACATTGAGTATATATATTGAAAAATAGGAATCGTCGACGTCAGTCAAGTCCAAAACCTTTGGGGCCAATACGAGAATACACGATAACAGGGCTGACACATGATGCCAAAGGTGTGGCACGTATAGAAGGCAAGGTAAGCTTTATTGAAGGTGCTTTACCGGGCGAAGTAGTTGAAGCTCAAGTGGTAAAACCGGGCAAAAATTACGACCTTGCGTCCCTTAAACGACTGATAAGCCATAGCGATGATAGAATAGAGGCCCCGTGTAAACATTATGCCGTGTGCGGTGGATGTAGCTTTCAACATTTAGCTCCAGCACCGCAAATAGATGCCAAACATCAATGGCTCAGTGGGCAGTTGCGTAAAGTGATTGAAGATCAGCCTATTGAAGTTTTAAGTGACCGAGACTTTGCTTATCGGCGCCGCGCCAGAATTGCGGTGATTGCCACAGAGGGTAAAACCACTTTAGGTTTTCGTGGTAGGGGCTCAAACCGCATTGTGGCTATTGATAACTGCATTGTTTTGACCGAGCCTTTGCAACAATTATATGGGAAGCTAAAAGATAAAATCATTGCCGATCCCTTGGCATCTAAACTCGGTCATATTGAGTTGTTAGAGGATAACCAAGGTATAAGCTTGTTATTTCGCCTAATTGAGACCGTTAGTCCAGATTTAAAAAAACAATGGCAGACGTGGGCGCAGACAGTTAACGCCGACCTATATTGGCAGGACGCAGCGAGTTCACGGGCCGAGGTAGAAGAGGGGCAACTTCGTCATTATCTGCTTGATGGCATGTCTTTACGCTATCATCCGCAAGATTTTATACAAGTTAATGCCAATATGAATAACAAAATGGTCGCACTCGCTATGATGTGGTTGGCACCAAATAAACAAGATGTGGTATTGGACTTATTTTGTGGCGTGGGTAATTTTTCATTACCATTAGCCAAAAGGGCAAAACAGGTTATCGGCGTTGAGGTACAAGAGAGTATGGTGGCAGCAGGTCGATACAATGCCCAGCAAAACGGGCTAGTTAACTTGTCTTTTATTGCTGCTGATTTAAGCCAAGCTGTGGCGGATGAATTTAGTCAGTTTGGGGTCACTAAAATTTTACTTGATCCACCAAGAGCTGGTGCCAAAGAGTTTTTAGAGACCATAGTTGCTATTAATCCACAACAAATACTCTATGTTTCTTGTGATGCGGCTACCTTAGCGCGAGATGCGGAATATCTTGTATCAAAAGGCTTTGAAGTGCTACGCGTAACAATGATGAACATGTTTCCGCAAACATCCCATGTAGAAACCATGATGCTGTTGCAGCGCAAGTGATGTTGTGATGAGTAAATAAATTGTGCATCAATTGAGTTTGATCACTTCAGTGTCCAGTCACGTAATTAGCGCCATAATTGATAAAAAAGGGAAGAGAGTATGACCGCATTAGTTTGGCTACGCAGTGACTTGCGTGCGGAGTGGAACAGTCCATTAGACTATGCCATAGAGCACCATCAACAAGTGGTAGCATTATTTTGCCTGACACCAGAGCAATGGCAAAACTATCATTACGCAGCTTGTAAGATTAATCTGATTATCAATCGTTTATCAATGTTAAGAGATGAGTTAGCCAAACGTAATGTGCCTTTGTTCATTATCAATACAGAAAATTTTGAGCTAAGTCCTCAACTCATCGTCGAGTTTTGTCAGCAACACCAGATTGCCTCCGTGTATTTTAATGCCGAATATGAATGGGATGAACGTGTTCGAGATAAACAATTTAAACAACTCTGTGACCAACATCAAATACAAGTCGCTAAGTTTCATGATACTTGCGTCATTAAACCCGATCTTATTTTAAGTCAGCAGAACAGCCCTTATAAAATGTTTACGCCCTATTTTAAAGTCTGGTTGGCTGAATTATATCGAGCATTTCCCTTTCCTAGTGCAAGAACGCAAGCCCAAGCGCCTAAACTTGAGCCAGAAGCAATTGACCTAAAACCTTTTATGCAAGCATCAGAGGTGGAAGATTGGCCTGCCACTCTCGATCATATGCACCAACGTTTAGCGACATTTATTGCTGAGAGAGCCCCTGATTATGGGCATGCTAGAGATATCCCCTCAATTGACGGAACCAGTCAAATTTCGCATTTGCTGTCTATTGGTGGTTTAGGTGCCAAACAATGTGTATTTGCTTTGCAGCAGGAATACGCAGAAAAGCTAACTGAGCCACAACATGGTGTACATGTGTGGTTAAAAGAATTGGCATGGCGTGATTTTTATCGTTATGTGGCTTTTCACTTTACTCATATTAATAAAAATTATCCCTTTCAAAAGCAATATCACTATTTTAAGTGGGAAACGGATCAGGTGCTGTTTGACGCTTGGACCCAAGGTCAAACAGGATATCCTATTGTTGATGCCGCAATGCGTGCCTTGCAAGCCACAGGATGGATGCACAACCGTTTACGCATGATAGTGGCAAGCTTCTATTGTAAACATCTGTTATTGCCATGGCGCTGGGCTGAGGACTATTTTATGAGCCAGCTAATTGACGGTGACTTTGCCTCCAATAATGGAGGATGGCAGTGGAGTGCATCAGTGGGCACCGATGCTGCGCCGTACTTTAGGATATTCAACCCCACCGCACAAAGTGAGCGTTTTGATCCTCAGGGTGAGTTTATTAAACGCTGGGTCCCAGAGTTAAGCAAATTGAGCGCCAAACAGATTCATCAACCGAGTAAATTTGTTGATGTGCAAAAACTGGGGTATCGATTACCCATTGTTGACCATGCCAGTTCAGTGAGTCGAACCAAACAACAATTTAAACAATTTATTGAGCTTAATCAGCAGTAAGGTAAAGTGCTCTGTTATGAATATTCAAAAAATAGCGTTGATTAATTGATTATGCCCGTATCCAGAGTTGTCTTACTTGATACCCTAAACACACTTTTGCAACCCCAATTGATTGGGGATGGCTGCCCAAATGGTTTGCAAATTGAAGGTAAATCGATCATCACCAAAATAGTCACTGGGGTAACTGCGTCACAAGCTTTAATCGACCGGGCGGTTGAATGCAAGGCTGATGCAATTTTAGTGCATCATGGTTATTTTTGGAAAGGCGAAGATCCTTGCTTAACGGGCATGAAGAAAAAACGCATCGCTACTTTGCTTAAACATGACATCAACTTATTTGCTTACCACCTTCCCCTAGATATACACCCAAGCTTGGGTAATAACGCTCAACTGGCCGCACGTTTGGGCATTAGCGATATTCAGAACTTAGAAGCCGGTAAATACAGTATTGCTTTAAAGGGTGTCTTTACACCACCGATTACGCCACAAGCGCTTGCTGCAAGATTACAGCAAGTCTTAGGTAAAGTGCCCTTATTTGAACAGGTTGAAAAAGACCTAATCCATACCGTTGCATGGTGCACTGGGGGAGGGCAGAAATATATTGATTTGGCCGCGAATGAGGGCATTGATGCCTTTATAACAGGCGAAGTATCCGAACAAACTATCCATACTGCCCGAGAGATGAATATTCATTTTTATGCCGCGGGTCATCATGCTACTGAGCGATTTGGCGCACAAGCTGTGGGTGATTATCTGGCCAGTCAATTCGATCTTGAAGTTGACTTTATCGACATAGCTAACCCTGCCTGAGATCAATCTATACATGACTGCTGATCAAAATTTTGATGCCATTGCTGAAAAGTTTGAAACCAATATATATGGTTCAACTAAGGGTAGACTGCGCCAAGAATTGTTTTTATATCATCTGCATAACACCATTGATTTGCACTCAAGGCCATTACGTATTTTAGATGCGGGGGGCGGGACTGGCGAGATGACGCGGGCGATGTTAGCGCTAGGTCATCACGTTACTCTGACAGATATATCTGCAGAAACCTTAGCCATAGCTAAAGCAAAACTCGCCAACTTTGATCAGGTGAGCTTTTGCCATCAAGATATTATGAGTTTGCCTGAATCTCAGTATGATCTGGTTATTTGTCATGCGGTACTTGAGTGGTTGCAACAACCCTTAGGTGTTATTGAAAAGTTAGTGTCATTAATTAAACCTGCAGGTCACTTGTCGCTGAGTTTTTTCAATCAAGATGCCCAGCGTTTTAGTAATATATGTTATGGCAATTTTGATTATGTGGAGCAGGGCATGAAAGTAAAAAATCAGGTTAGACTCAGCCCCAATAATCCACAAAAGCCGCAGGTGATTTTGGACTTTATTGCTTCTTTATCCATGCAGATTATGCACAAAACAGGTATTCGTTGTTTTCACGATTATTTAAAAGATAAATCCCTGCAAACCAGTCATTTTGAGCAACTCAAACGTTTGGAAATACAATACGGTGACCAACATCCTTACCTGTGGCTAGGTAAGTACTTTATGTTAATTAGTCAAAAGGCCTAAACGGCAGAGTTTCACAATGAATATACTCTGCCAGATTGAGTTTGTGGTTTATTAATTACTTAGCGAGTTGGGCTTCGATATCAGAACGAATGTCTTCAGGTTTAGTGGTTGAGGCATAGCGTTTAATAACTTTGCCACTTTTACTCACTAAAAACTTAGTAAAATTCCATTTAATGCCTTTGCTGCCCAATAAGCCTGGTGCTTCATCCTTTAAAAAGGTGAAAAGGGGGCTAGCCTGAGTACCGTTGACGTCAATTTTTTTGAACAAGGGAAAATCGACATTAAATTTTAGGCTACAAAATTGTTCAATTTCACTATCACTGCCTGGTTCTTGGTGACCAAATTGATCACAGGGAAAACCCAGGACAACTAAGCCTTTTTCTTTCAAATCATTATAAAGGCTTTGTAAACCTTCGTATTGCGGTGTAAAACCACATTTACTCGCTGTATTGACAATCAATAGCACTTTGCCTTGGTAGGGTTCTAGTGTGGTATCTTGGCCATTGTTAAGCGTAAGGTTAAAATCATAGAGCTTATTAGTCATAGTGGTTCCAGCGTAAAGAGTATGCGTATATATTGTCAGTTTTAGCGATACATTCAAGTAATTAAGGACACAAAATGAAGCAAAATTTGGCCTTTATTGGTTTAGGTGTCATGGGCTATCCCATGGCGGGTCATTTAGCCAAAGCCGGACATCATGTTACGGTTTATAATCGCACTACCGCTAAAGCGCAGCAGTGGCTAGAGGAATATTCTGGCCAACTAGCGTATTCACCGGCAGAAGCGGCACAAGGAGCAGACATTATTTTTATGTGTGTTGGTAATGATGATGACCTTCGCGGCGTTATGAACGGTGATTCGGGCGTCCTAGCGGGGGTTAAATCAGGCTGTATGATAGTCGATCACACCACGACCTCTGCTAAAGTTGCTAGAGAAATGGCGCAACTTTGTGGGTCTCAAGAGGTGTTATTTTATGATGCGCCAGTATCAGGCGGGCAAATCGGTGCACAGAATGGCCAACTGACTATTATGCTCGGCGGCAGTGAATCACAGTTTACGAAGCTAAGGGATGTTATGAATGCCTATGCTAAATTTAGTCAGCTATTGGGACCAGTAGGCAGTGGTCAATTAGCTAAAATGATGAATCAAATCTGCATTGCTGGCATTGTCCAAGGTCTCGCTGAAGCCCTGCATTTCGGTGTTAATGCGGGTCTTGATTGTGCGGCAGTGATTGAGGTTATCTCAAAAGGAGCGGCGCAAAGTTGGCAAATGGAAAATCGTTCAGCTACGATGTTGCAGCAAAAATACGATTTTGGATTTGCCGTGGATTGGATGCGTAAAGATTTAGACATCGCTTTGCAAGAAGCTAAAAGCAACGGCAGTACTCTGCCGCTGACAGCCTTAGTCGACCAGTTTTATGCTGATGTACAAAAGCGAGGAGGCAGTCGTTGGGATACCTCTAGTTTACTAGCTCGACTGCAATAAAAATAATAGCTAAGTGAACAAAGGGCTTAAATCAATGGCTCATATTGCCATTGATGGCCCTGAAATGAGACTTTAGCTTTGTCATATTCTCGTTCTGCTCGCCATGTACGGTTATTTAATTTAATAGTCACCCCAGGATAAATACGTTTAGTGGCCAACAGTTTTATGTCGCTTTGATATCTATCTTTTGAACTTTTCATTTCTTCAGCTTTGCTTTCTAACCATTTCAGCAATTGCCATTCATTTTGTACTAATTCATTGGCCTCATCTACGCGAGCTTTCATATCGTCAGGAATATATTTAACGTTAATTAATTTCATGCGTTGCTGATGGCGAGAGTTATTTTGGCGGATCTGGCGTAATAACTCGTCAAGGGTATCTTTTCGTTCTAATAAACTATTAAAACCATCACTAAAATCTACACTTAAATTACTACCTGAAATGGCGCCAATTGTGCCCGCAGTTATCTTATTAGTGCACTTAATAATACAACCGAAGATATTACCGTTGGGTTTATCTATAGCCCCGACTGTTATTTCACCTTTACAAGTTATGCGGCTATACGCTAGCTGACGTCCGATGGTGACATTGCCATTGCAATTAATATCAAGGCCTTGTCCATGTTGCACATGTACACTGCCTTTAGCAATCAACTGGGTGCTATATTCGGTTACGTTGTCATTGACTTTGCCCATAGCGCCTTCAGTGATAATGATGTCGCCACCGGCTTGAATATGGGCTGATTCAACAAAGCCATTAATAGTGACATCTCCAGTGGCGATAATTCGCATTTTTTCAGTCACATCTCCATTGACTAATACTGCACCATCATAGTTGATATTCCCTGTACCTACGTTGACGCCCTTACATATGAAGGTGTCATCGACCCACATTTTCTGATCTTTAAATTTCGGCATGCCAGACATATCAGCCAGCAGCAAATTTTCATCACGCTCACTGATGATGGTACCTTCACCTGGCCTAAACGTTAACCACTCTCCTTGCTTAGGTGCTATTTTAGCGCCGGTAATCGTTAGGCCAGCGCGTCCTTTACTCGGAGCCAGTCTGCGCAGCAACTCTGTGCCTTTTTTAACACAGATAACATCGCCAAGATTTCGCATATCGACTCGGGCACTACCTACTACCTGAGGTCGTAAAATACGATCAAGGGCATTTTGCACTAAAGGTTGCAGTTTTGAGGGACGCCCATTGCGGGGGGGCAGTCCTTTGGCGATAAGATCTTGGTAAATTTGACCAGGCTCACCGTCATTACATTGGGACACGAGGGTATTGATGCGTTTTTTACTGATACCTCTGACGATATTAAGGCTTTTAAGTGTGGCTATCACCATGGCATAACTAATGGGCTGGCCGCCATAACCTCTAGTTAGGATTAAGTCTGCAGCCAATTCATCTTCCTGAATTTTACATTTAATCTCGGTTTCTCTGCGCTCACCGATACGATGGGTAAAATCCTCGGTATTGCCATTTTTTAAGGCGTTTTGATATTGACCTAAGGCATCTACAATATTTTGGTCGAATATAAACCATTGTTTATATTCACTATTCTGAATTAACCCCACAATTATTTTAGCATCAAGGGGTTTTTGAATGAGTTTGGGTGAGATACCTAAATCCAAATACAGCTTTTTGTCATCTACTTTTAGGGTAATACCTAACATTTAAACCACCTTTTTCATGGGTAAATCTTTATTCACAGCAAAATTATAGCGGTTTCTACTACTTAATCTAAAATATCGGCTTATTTGGCGTTTACCTTACCTGTATTGTTATAGGTTTTGTGCATATTTGTAAAGAGCCGTGATAATAGCAAGTTTTTTAGGGTTATTAGCCTGTTCAACACTCAACTGTTCTAATTGTTGGAAATACTCTGGCAATGTTATCGAAGTAGGCGACTGTGGGTCCATTAATCTGTTTTTCCTATGTTGTTGCCAACTTTCTATCTCTTTTTGACTAAGAGATTGCGGAAAATTTCTAGCGCGATATCTAAATAACAAAGTGGTGAGCCGTGCATCTTGAAAAGGTAGTACCAAATCAATCAATTGCTGCTCGTTAGCACTATTTACCTGTTTGATAAGCAGTTTATCTGCTTGACTAAAAAAGCCCCCACTATACAAGGCATGTTCAGCATCAAGTGGCGTCTCATTGTATTGTTCACTAAAGACGGCCTGTAGTTTGTCCACTAAGCCTTGGTTGGCTTTTATCCATTGCAAATTTTCCAGACATTGGGCGCGATCAATACCCAGTCGCGCGGCATTATCTTCGGTTAATGTTTTCGCTGGCGCAATAAAAGGGCATTTATTCAAATGAATAAGCTTGATAGGTAAGCGCTGTTCATTTTCTAACAACATACTAGAGGGCTGATACAACTTTTGTTTTATCTGTTCAACACTCAGTAAGTCAAGTGGCCTTGGATCTAAGGCTAAGTTCAGCACAATAACAGCATTTTTATTACTTGGATGATAGGCAACCGGACTTATCCATGTGCAACAGCCTTGTGCAGCGGGTAGTTTTGACGAAACATGTACCAAAGGCGTAAGATTTTCACAATCAATGAGCGCACCTACCTTCGCCTTAGTGCGGTTCTCATAGGCAAATTGATAAAGCTTAGTTTGTTTTTGTTTAATCAATTTAGCTAAGGCAATGGTGGCGTATACATCCGACATCGCATCATGGGCAGCTTTGTGCTCTAGTTCGTTAGCTGAACTTAGCTCCTGCAGCTTAAAACTGGGTATACCTTCGTCGTTTACTGGCCAGTTAATGCCTTCTGGACGCAAGGCATAACAGGCCCTAGCTAAGTCAATAATATCCCAGCGGCTATTACCGTTTTGCCATTCTCGAGCATAGGGATCATAAAAATTACGATATAAGGCGTAGCGCGTCACTTCGTCGTCAAAACGAATACTGTTATAACCGGCAACACAGGTATTCGCCTGACTGAATTGGGTATGGATCTTTTTAATAAAAGTGGCTTCGTTGACCCCATCACGCAAAGTTAACTGAGGTGTTATACCTGTGACCAAACATGCTTGCGGCTGAGGTATATAGTCATTGGGTATTTGACTATACAACATCAGAGGTTTATCGATGATATTGAGGTCTAAATCGGTTCTTACCCCAGCAAATTGACATGGGTAATCTTTTTGGGGATTAACCCCCCACGTTTCATAATCGTGCCA
>Ga0163216_101106_pt1 | contig 21163 bp, 22 predicted proteins | sample SynspAceP_FD_167610 | JGI IMG/M metagenome (GOLD analysis project Ga0163216, IMG submission 167610) | Saline lake microbial communities from Ace Lake in Antarctica - Synechococcus sp. Ace-P (Illumina Assembly) | ecosystem: Environmental > Aquatic > Non-marine Saline and Alkaline > Saline ...
CAGATAACCACGTCAGTGATGATGGAGTCGTCAAGATCATAAGCCTGAACTTAAGTGGCAAAGTAGTGGCTAAATCAACAATACGCCTAGCCAATTATGATCTGCGGGATCCCAAACTAAGTGTGACCCCAGATGGCAAATTATTATTAATCGCCCATGCGCGGGCAATAAATCAACAATTAACCCAGCAACCTTCACGGAATATGACTTGGGTATCCGCAGATGGACATAGTTGGTCTTCAGCCCATGTATTCGCTAAAGATAATTGGTGGTTATGGCGGGTTAGATGGCATAAATCACAAGCCTATGGTTTCGCTTATAATCGCGGAGCAAATTCAATTGATTTGTATCAAGGCGATCCTCGGCGTACTTTTCAGCAACAAGCCATTGGCGCCTTGAGTTTACAAAAACATCAACTGGCTTATCCTAATGAGTCAGATTTAGTGTTTCAGGATGATCGCTGTTTTGCTATTGTGCGAAGAGACGCTGGCAGCTACTCGGCGCAACTGGGTCAAAGTCGCTTTCCTTATAAAACCTGGCGCTGGCTTGACTTGAAATTTTATCTTGGCGGCCCAGTGATGCAATTATTGCATGATGATCTGGCGATTACTGCAGGAAGGGTGGTGCACAACAACAAATTGGTAACCGCGGTTTTTGGTCTACAATTATCCACTGGCAAGGTAGTACAAAAATTATTTTTACCCTCGGCGGGTGATAATAGTTATCCTGGCTTGGTCATTATGGGTTCACATATATACTTAAGTTATTATTCTTCCCATATTGACCATAAAGCACAGATTTATTTAGCCAAAATAGCACTGGTTTAACCATCAAATAATGTGGTGCCCCTAATACGACTAAATGTAATCAAATAATGAGGTGCCAGTAACACGACTAAAAGTCGCTTGTGCAGCTTGCAAGGCGGTTTCTTGTTTACTCAACTCCGACACCGCTTCAGCATAATCGACATCTTCGATATTAGAACGGGCAGATTTGATGGTGATTTCTAAATCTAAATTGGCTTCATAAACAGATTGTTTTACGTTTAAACGTCCACCAATAGCCGAGGTCGCATCGGCAATAGTAGACAAGGCATTGTCTGACCCAATTAAGGCATTATTCAGCGCTTCATCAAAACCGGTAGGGTTAATATTTTCATTACGTAGGGCAATAACAAAATTATTTAGTGTTTCAGCAATATTGGCTTTTTCAGGAGGATCCAGTTGAAAGTTGACGGTATCACCTGCGGCTCCTTCAATATCAAATGAAATACCTTTGAAACTAAACGGAACTCCGGAGGAAAAATCAATCGTCTCAACGACATTCCCACTGGACACATGGGTGACTTGAACTTGATTACTCGCAAGCAGCGTCAATTGATAAGCATTATTGGCATTATTGACCGCATCATAATTAGCCGAATGAAATTTATCATAACTACTTTGCTGCGTAACACTTGAACTGGCTGATGTAACGCCACTGCTACCCGTAATAGATGATTTCAATCTAGCGAGAACATCTTCAAATACCTCTTTACCGGAATTATTGGCTTGAATACTGACGGTATTTGAAATCTTTATTTTGTTTACACCTGCATCACCAGCAAAGGTATATTTATTACCGGTGGCACTTTGATTTAATTCAAAAGCCGGTGACTCTGACTGATAACCGGCAAAAATATACTCACCACCAGCGTTTCTAGTATTCATTAGATCAAAAACCTGATCGCGAATTTGTTCAATTTCAATCGCTATCGCTTTTTTATCACCACTGTTCAAGATGCCATTACCTGATTGCACCATCAATACTCGTGCACGGTTAACCGCGGTATTAATACTGCTTAACACCGTTTCTTCTTGCTCTAAGCTGTTGGTTAATACATTACTATTTTTTTTATATTGGGCAATTAAATCGACCTCTTCGGTCAAACGAATAACTTGTGCAGCGCCTACGGGATCGTCGGAAGGTCGTAACAGTTTTTTACCTGAGGATAACTGAGTTTGGATATCAGATAAATTACCCTGATTTTCCAATACAGCACTAATACTTCTCTCGTAAAGTTGACCTGTTGATATACGCATAGTTAGCTCTCGTTATTCCTTCTCAAACAATACTTAGGATGGTGTTAAACATATCTTGCGCGGTACCTAATAATTTTGCAGCCGCTGAATAAGACTGTTGAAACCTGACTAAATTTGCCGCCTCTTCGTCAAGACTCACACCTGATACTGACTCAAACCAGTCTTTAGACTGAGACTTTAATGCCTCGGCCGCTTTCAATGAAATGTCTGCACTGGCGGCCTTTTGGCCAATATCACTTACAATATTAGTATAGGCTTCGTGAAAACTAACCGGCTTTCCCGACCCACTGGTGTTCAACTGCACCGTAGACGCTTTTTGTAAATCAGCCATCGCCAAACCATTACGGTTATCGTTCAAACCGCCGGTATTATAAGCGAGGGTAAAACTGTCACCAGCTTTAGGCACACCCTGTAAGCTCAAATCAAAACCAGGATAATTGTCCAAAGCACTAAACGCTGCAGGCCAAGCAGGTGATGCCCCACTCGCTTCTGCTTGCGCTAACATATTAGTAAAATCGGTGACGCCTGACACCGTGGTGATCACAGTCCCCGCGCTATCCAACACCTGATATTCATCGATAGCAGTAAACAATATTTGAGCCGGTGCGCCTACACCTGCCGCACCTGTAGGTGAAGATCCAGGACCGTGGATGCCGCCTGCTCCATCAAAAGCAGAAGCTGCGCTATTGGCAAAGGTATTATCCACAGTCGTATTAGGCACTGTCGTTGAGACCAACTTAACATCACCTAAATTATTCAAGCTTGCTTCAACATGTAACGGAGAGGCAAAGGCTAAATCCTCGGGCCGAGTCATGCTGACAGTAATTTTATCTGCGGAGTTTTTTGTCGGTTGGACTAAAAATTTATCGCCTGCCACATAAGCTGCCCCACTACCAAACTCCAACTCTATGCCCCCAAGGATGGGGTTAAAAGTACCGCTTTGTGCGACTAAGCCGCTATAAGATTGGGTAATAGCGACACCATTAACATCCTTAATGGGTGAGCCATCAGGATTCAGCGCGGCAATCGTGACGTCAACTGTAGGGGGTGCACCAGCGGTAACTGCATCAAAGGTGACCTGATAATCTGCACTTGTCAGTTGACTGGCTTGGCCCTGCGTCACACGCCCTGTCACAACCGTAGACAGACTACTATTACTCGAGTAATTAAGAGCAGCAAATTTTGGTAACTTAAAAATGTCTGTACCCAATTGGCCGTCGTAGTCCATACCAAGTCGATTTTGGGTATTTAAGCTTTCCGTTACCGCCATGGCAAGTTGGCCCAGCTCTCTGCGACTACTTTCTAATACTTCATCACGATAACGGAACAAACCACCGATAGTACCACCCAAGTTGTTTTCTTTTAAATTAATGGTGATTGGCTTACCATTACTACTCAGTTTTAAGGACTTATATTGCGTATCGGCTGAATTATTAATGGTAAATAAATTAAACGAACCGTCTTGCAAAACTAAAGATTCGCCCGTCGTCAAATTTATCATTACCGAGCCATCATTGGTGTTTTCACGTGTTTCAATTGACATCAAACTGGCCAATTGTAATACCGCTTTATCCCTTTCATTTTTTAAGGTGCCGGGCTCGTCATATTGATTATTGGCTTGGCTGGCACGAATCGCCCCATTGAGATCAGAAATGTTTTTAACTAATGAATTAACTTCGTCAATGTTGCTTTGAATTTCATAATTCAGCTCCTCTTCTTTGTCCCTTAAGAAGCTCGTCATACTGCCTATTTGACCCACCAAAGAATTCGCTTCGCCCAAAGTCAGCTGGCGCGCCGCAATACTAGTAGGGTCGTCGGCAGCGGTTTGCACAGCAGCAAAAAAACGGCTCATACTGCTGGCAATGCTATTGGCTTCACTGGCGAATACATTGTCGACTACTGAGGTTTTATCCCAATATTCTTGGTAGTGACTTTCTAAGGTGGTATCGCGACGCAGCTGGTTCTGAGCAAAGGTATTAATCACCCGCTCAGTGGTTGAACGCCCCACTCCACCGGTTAATTGCGAAACAAAGTTAGTGCGCTCCCTAACATAACCTTCGGTATTGACATTGGCAATATTATGACCGGCCGTGTTTAACAACTGGGTACTGGCATCAACGCCACTGCGAGCGATAGACATTAAATCGGCAGTGCGCGTAACATTGTTGTTGTTTATCACTTGCCATTCTCCGTCATAAGGCTACTTTGTGGCTCAAACGTCGTGAGTAGCTCACTGTTTAACACCGACATTATCTTGTCGGCATAGTGAGGATCAGTCGCATAACCCGCCTGCTGTAATTCATTAAAATACTGTAAAGGCTGGCCACTTTTTTTAAGAGCATTTTCGTATCGCGGGCTTTGCTGCACAAAATTCACATAGTCTTGCAGCGCATCAGCAACATTATCATAGGCACGAAAAGGCGATTTACTGGTGGTCGCCACGCCTTGGTCAAATTCAATAGAATCAACCACGGCCTTGTTTCCTGTCCAATTCCTATCTGCTTTTATGCCAAACAAATTATGGGTATTTTGCCCATTGCCTGAATGGATCATGTATTTCCCCCAACCAGTTTCTACAGCGGCTTGCGCTAACATGGCTTTAGGATCTAAACCGATTTGCTCTGCGACTTTTTGAACCGCTGGAAACAAGCTTTCTAAAAACGCTTTTGGACTATCAAAACCACTGGCCTTAAACGCGGCAACAGCTTGTCCCAAAACTGGAATTTGGGTGGGTGCAGCAGCTTTTATCCGCTGGCGATGAATATTGGATAAGTTACCATCGTTTCGGATCACACTGGCGGGTGTATAGCCATCCTCCAACTGCCCTAATTGTTTAACGATAATATCTGCTAAACCTACACTACCATTAGTAGCTAAATCGTTAGCCAGTTGTTGGTCGTGCATATCGCGATAAAATTTAACTTGTTCAGAATTAAACGGGTTGTCTTGGTCAGATAATACGTCTTGCGCTTTCCGCATTGACTTAAGCATCATTTGCAAAAAAATACCTTCGAATTGTTTTGCAGCCTCTTCCAGCGCTCCTTTATCGCCACTTTGAGCGGCACGACGTAAGGTATCTAAGCCCTTAATATCATTAGCGTTACGCGACAACTCAAGGTTGCTGTGGAGAGTAGGAGAAAGATCCATCGACGTGCCTCTATATCACAATCAATTCACCTTGAAGCGCGCCGGCCTGGCGCAATGCTTCAAGGATCGCCATCAAATCACCTGGCGCGGCGCCCACTTCATTCACGGCGCGCACGAGTTCGTCTAAAGTGACGCCTGGGTCAAATTTAAACATGCGAGAATCGTCTAGACTGACATCTATAATCGACTGATTGGTGACCACGGTATCCCCCGCGGCAAGTGCATTAGGCTGTGAAACAGTTTGATTTTCGGCAATCGTTACCGTCAGTCCACCATGGGTAATCGCCGCAGGTAATAAACGCACGTCTTGACCAATAACAATAGTGCCAGTACGACTGTTTATCACCACACGAGCGGGAGCCTTTGCTGGGGTAAATTCGAAATTTTCAAGGGTGGCCAAAAAGCCGACTCGTTGCCCAACATCTCGAGGGGCGGAGACCCGAACAGATGCGGCATCAATAGGCGTAGCAATGATGTAGCCCTTGTCAGGATCCGCACCTAAACGCATATTAATGGTATCGGCTAAGATTTTAGCGGTAGAAAAATCGGGATAATTTAGATTCAAGGTCAAATAGTCGTTTTGCATAAAACCACTGACAACCGCACGCTCAACTAAGGCACCATTAGCAATACGGCCGACCGTAGGTGTATTGGAAACAATTTTTGAACCATCGGCCCCTTGCACTCCAAAACCACTGACGACTAAACTGCCCTGTGCAATTGCGTAAATATTGCCATCAAGACCTTTCAAAAAGGTCTGTAACAAGGTACCACCTTGTAAACTACCCGCTTCACCGATAGAAGACACGGTGACATCAATCGTCTGCCCTGGCTTGATAAAGGGGGGTAATTCGGCATGCACTGCCACTGCTGCTACATTCTTAATTTTAGGTTTAACATTACTCGCTAAACTAATACCAAAATTAGATAACATGGTACGAAAACTCTGTTCAGTAAACGGACTTTGCTCGCCCGTGCCGGGGAGACCCACCACTAAGCCATAACCCACCAGTTGATTGCTGCGCACTCCTTGCACGGAAGCCAAGTCTTTTATGCGCTGGGCCGAAGACACAGGAGTAAAAATCAAACAGGCAATTAGCCCAATATTTAACACAGTACGCATCATATTCTCCACGTTAAAACGGCCAATATTCAGATGAGAAGAATTGCGTCAGCCACCCTTCCTTTTGGGCTGAGGCGAAGCTACCAGTGCCACTGTATTGAATTCGGGCATTGGCTATTTTGGTAGATACTATTTCGTTACTTGGACTCACATCAGCGGGGCGAACAACCCCCGTTAGGCGAATATATTCATTGCCATTGTTGAGGGTTAACCACTTCTCTCCTCTCACTAACAAATTTTGATTGGGTAATACCTGCACCACTGTGACGGATATACTGCCGACTAGATTATTGCTTTGATTAGCGGAAGCGTCACCGGTAAAATCCTTACTCGCATCAACACCTAACTGGATAGACTGATTACCAATATTAAGAGCTTGCCCGCCTAAACCAATAATCGGATTTACGTTAGCTTGGCTACTTTTACTGTTTGTTGTGCCGGCAGATTTAGTTGCCGTGGTATTTTCTTGCAAATTCACGGTGATAATATCGCCGACCCGTCTCGCTTTAACATCGGAATACAGACTGTTGGCCATATCCGACTGAAAAATGGAGCCGTCATCCAGCACTTTTTCCTCCGGTACATCCGCAACAATAGGGGCGTAATACGGATCGTTGGGTGATATTTCATTGGGTGTGCTTTGACAGGCACACAAGGTGATTGATACCCCAATCACAAAAATCACTTTTTTCAAGCGCGGTGCCGTTAGCATCATGACCATCTCATTAAAGTTGTTGGATAACTTGGCCTAACATTTGGTCAACCGCTGAAATGACTTTTGAGTTCATTTCATATAAACGCTGACTTTCTATTAAGTTGACCAATTCCTCTGTCACATTGACATTCGACGTTTCCAAAGTGCCTTGGCTAATCGAACCAATACCCTGTAAACCCGGAATTCCCTGAATAGGCGTGCCACTCACCGCTGTCTCTACATACAAGTTTTGACCAATTGGTTGTAAACCTGTTGGATTAATAAAGTTAGACAAATTCAACTGGCCTAAGACAGTAGAAGCAGCAGAGCCAGCGGTAGATACTGAGACTTCACCATCTTGTGATACGGTTATCTGTTGAGCGTCTTCTGGCACTGTGATGGCTGGTTGCAACAGAAAGCCAGCACCTGGCGTGACGATTTGGCCTTGATCATTCAAGGTAAACTGCCCGTTGCGAGTATATGCTGTGGTGCCATCTGGCTGTAAAATTTCAAAAAAACCACTACCTTGAATCGATAGATCAAGGGAGTTATCAGTGGTTAGTAAATTACCCTGAGTGTGGGATTTTTGGGTGGCAACCACCTTGCTACCTGCACCTAGCATTAAACCAGAGGGTAGTTCCGTGTCGGCAGATGACCGTCCGCCCGGTTGATTAATATTTTGATAAAGTAAATCTTCAAATATAGCCCGATCTTTCTTAAAGCCCACCGTACTGGCGTTGGCTAAGTTGTTTGATATCACCGCTACATCGGTTTGTGCGGCATCTAAGCCGGTTTTACTGATCCATAAAGCTGGATGCATAACTTATCTCCTGTCTCAAATTTCTTGCAATTAGGCCTTTAAATTATGCGTAATAGCTGATTGCCACGCATATCGAGATCTTCTGCCTGCTTCATCAGTTTTACCTGCATTTCATAATGACGTTGCAAATTGATCATATTGACCATCTCTTCTACGGGATTCACATTACTGCCTTCCAACATGCCGGTGCGGATATTAACCACCGCATCTTCGGTCGCTAATTGCCCATCTTTACGTCGAAACAAACCATCTTGTCCACGCTCTAAGTCTCGAACGGCAGGATTGACTAACTTAAGGCGACCGACTTCTTCTAGTACGGTCTCTGGCGCGCCTTGCGGTCTGACAGAAATAGTGCCGTCACCGGCAATATTGATATTTGCCAAGGGAATAGGTAAAACCAAAGGTCCCCCATCGCCAATAATACTGCGCCCAAACGAATCTTTTAATTGACCATCGGGGCCAAGTTCAAAACTACCGTTGCGGCTATATGCTTCCTGGCCATTAGCATCTTGCACGGCAAACCAACCCTCGCCCTGAATAGCCACATCAAGTGCGCGATCAGTTTGGATCATGGCGCCACCAGCATAATTATTCGTGGGACTTTCGGTAATGGCAAACACGCGAGTCGCCAAGCCTTCGCCATAGGCTGGCATAGCGCGGGCTTGTTCTAACTGCGCTTTAAAGCCGTTGGTTTGAGCATTTGCCAAATTGTTGGCGCGTACTGCAGTGCCTAAAAAATCTTGAGAAGCGCCGCTGGCAGCGATATAAAGCATTTTGTCCATGACAGATTCTTGACTTAAAGGATAATTATTATTTACTGTGCAAATTAGATGCCATCAACAAGGATTGTGTTTAAGAGCAGCAAAAGGAAGGTAAAATAGCTGGGGTTTGGAGCACAAAAAAGGGCCAGAAATCTGACCCTCTTAACTAAAAACCTAATTATCGAATATTAAGGATATTCTGATTTAACTGGTTATTAACTTCCAAGGCTCTCGAGTTTGCTTGGAAGTTTCGCTGTGCAATGATTAAGTCAATTAGCTCAGTGGTTAAATTAACATTAGCTTGTTCTAATGCTGAAGAATTGATGTCACCAAAGGTACCGGTGGTGGCCTCACCCGCCAACGCTTCACCGGACAAAATACTCTCTTGCCACTGGGTATTACTTTGCTGGGTCAGACCTTGGTCATTGGCAAAACGAATGAGTGCAACACGTACAATAGGCTCAGATGTACCATTAGAATAGGTGGCTCGCACCAAACCGTCAGGACCAATGTCGATACCCGTCAAACGACCAACGGGCAAACCGTCTTGTTCGAGCGAGGTCACCTCAAAAGTAGAGGCATACTGAGTAGGTTCATCAGCTATGGCGTTTATTGGATCTAATGTGAAGTTAGTGGTTATGACTTGTGTTGGATCGGAACCATTCAATAATATCGTACCACCTAAAGGCAGAGAGGGAATATCACCTGTGGGCGACAAGGTTCCATCGGCATTTTGAATACCGGTAAAATCACCACCACTACTGAATATCATCCGGAATCCAGCGACGCCATTACCCGCACCAAGTGACGTTTCACCCGCTACGTTGGCACCTGTCACTGGCGGTGTATTTAGGGTATCACCTTCGGATTGAAGTGGTAGATCGTCCATATAAGTGACACTCACCCACTCATTGGTTGTGGTCACATCTTTCATAAAGTAATAGGTCATGGTGTGACTATCGCCCAATGAATCGAAAACCGTAACAGAAGTGGCAGCATTATAAGTCAGAGGATCATCGGGATTAAATAAATCAATATCAACACCGTCGTCGCCAGCGGGTAAATTCATTTTCAAGGACACTTCAGAAGTGGGCTGGGGCGAGCCTGATGAATCTGGAATACGCACCGGAATAGTGGTACTTAACGCAACTGATGAAGAAGTCCCGTCGGAGTTAACTGGAAAGCCCAATAAATGATCACCGGTGGTATTGACCACAAAGTTTTCAGAATTTAACTTAAACATACCCGCACGCGTAAACGAAAAGTCCCGTGAGCCAATTTCAGGTACCGTACCAAAATAACCATTACCGGTAATGGCAAGATCTAAGGCATTGTTGGTGAACTGCAAGCTGCCTTGCGAAAATTGCTGTGCGACTTCTTGGGTCAGCACACCGTCTCCTACTTTCGTTTTACCACCGGCCAATAATGACGATGCATAAACGTCACCAAATTCTACCCGCGATTCTTTAAATCCAACCGTATTAACGTTAGCAATGTTGTTTGCTGTTGTATCTAAATCTCGTTGTGCCGCATTTACGCCACTTAGTGCTATATTAAAAGACATTGTTTATGCTCTCCTATTAACCGCCGATTTGAATAACATCATCGAGCTTAACGCTGACTTCGCCATCCAAATTAAGAACTATACCTTGACTGCTTCCGCCCATACTGACGCTTTCGACATGTCTATTTACCGCGGTAGGCAATACCTGAGATTCGCCAAATACATCACCTTGAGCACGAACCACATAATTGCCAGGCGGCATAACTTTTCCGCTTGAGTTGGTGCCATCCCAATTAAATTGGATATTTCCTGCCGCTTGTGTGCCGGCATCAATCACCTTGATCAACTCACCTTTTTCATTCTCAATACTGATTTTAAGGTTTTGCACGGTTTGCTCATTAATAACAACACCCGATACGCCCTGACCTTCAGCCGACATAAAACCAATGTCGCCCTGCAATAAAACCTGTTGACCAATTAAACTTGAAGCTTGTAGTGCCTGATTTGAGGTCATTGAACTGGCAAAATTTTCAAATTTGGTATTTAGCTGTTCGATACCATCAGCCATAGTAAAGCTGGTCATTTGCGCCACCATTTGATCATTATCAACAGGCTTAGTTGGATCTTGATTGGCCAATTGCTCTGTAAGCAAAGAAAAGAAATCTTCTTGCGACAGTCGTTGATTGGCATCGTCTGCCACAGCTGGCGTTTCTGGTTGCCAGTAGTAGTCTGTACTAAGCCCTTTATTGATGAATGTATCCACGGTTTTTCCTCTGAATAACTTGGTCTACTGCAATACTAAAACTGAAAATTACGAACCTTGACCTAAACGCAGCACACTAGTAAATAGGCGCTTAGTCGTGTCTGTCATTTGTACATTTGTTTCATAAGCTTTTGATGCCGACATCATATCCGCCATCTCTTCAACAATATTAACGTTAGGTTTATAAATGTAGCCATTTTCGTCAGCCATTGGATGGCCTGGACTGTATTCGATTTGCAGCGGCTTTTGGCTTTCAACTATGCCTAAGACCTGAACCTTTGAGCCCACGTTGCCCTCTTGTGCTGCCGAGGCAGATTTCAATTCAGCGGCAAATACCGGATGGCGAGCCTTGTAAGTTGTATCGTAACTGCTGCTGACACTGTTCGCGTTGGCAACATTACTGGCTGTGGTATTTAGGCGCACATTTTCAGCACTCATACCTGAACTGGCGATATCCATTACATTAAATAAACTCATTATTATGCGCCTCCACTTAACGCTTTTTTCATGCCTTTAATTTTGCCATCTAAGAATTGCACCCCTGCTTGATAGCGCAGGGTATTATCCAAAAAGGTATTTCGCTCAACTTGCGTATCCACGGTATTTCCGTCGCCGGTGTCAGGCTGATCGGGAATGCGATACTGAACTTGGTCAATACCTTGCATAGACCCTTGCAAATGCTTTTCATTGGTTCGAACTAAATTATGTTGTTGCGCATACTGGGCGCCTTTCATAACCTTTTGAAAGTCTAAATCTCGAGCTTTGTAACCTGGGGTATTAGCATTAGCGAGATTTCCAGCGATCAGTTCCATACGATCGGTGCGCACTTGCATCGCTTTTTGATGAAATCCCATTAATTTATCTAAACTAATTGCCATTTTACTCTCCTCAGTTGCAAGAGATAAAGCAAGGTTTATGCCATAAACTAAATGTGGGTGAATTGAAAGACGAGATGATTCCTAGAGCTAGGATTTATTTGGACTTTTTGAGGTAGTACAAACCAGGATTACAACGAACCATAGAGAAATGTTCAATCAAATCGGAGATTGATTCTGACGCACCGACAAATAATATGCCGCCATCTTGCAGGCAAGCGGCAATTTTCTGCAGTATCTGTTTTTTGACTTCTGGCGAAAAATAGATCAACACGTTTCGACAAAAGATAATGTCAAACTGCCCCATCGAAGCATAACTGTCTAATAAATTGAACTGGCGAAATGTGGCCATTGCTTTGAGATGAGCTTTAACTCGAAATTTAGCATCGTCGGCGGGCTCAAAATATTCATGTTTTAATGATTCTGATAGGCCCCGTGACAAAGCCAAAGGTTCGTATTCAGCCATACGGCATTTTTGCAACATTTCTTCCGAAATATCGGTACCTAATATTTGCGCACCGGCTCGTAAACTCGTCGGGTTTTTCTTTTTATAATTAGCGATAGTCATCGCAATGGAATAGGCTTCTTGACCAGAAGAGCAAGCAGCGCTCCATATTTTGAGGGCTGATGTCTTATTTTGAAATTGGGGTAAGATTGTATTTTCAAGCAAGCTAAAGGGATAGCTATCACGAAACCACAGCGTTTCATTGGTTGTCATGGCTTCAATTGCCACTAACTGAGCTCTACGGTCCTGTCGAAGGACAATCTTTTCAATCAGCTCATCGAGTGTTTGTGTGCCCTGTGATTTAACATGGGACGAAAGGCGACTTTTAACTAAGTATTGCTTGTTATCCCCCAGTACTATGCCACTGGCTTTTTCCAAAAACTGGCTGAACAAACGATAATTTTGATCACTGAATTGGTTTTCGGACACCTGACTTCCTTCTAATACAACTTTTGTTTCAATGCCACAAACCCACTATATACAGCCACACTTGTGCTTTCTTTTGTGTTCAATGTTTATTATCGAACAAAAATTAACACGTGGGGCTGGCCACAAACCGATGCTAGCAAAAAACGAGTAATAGAATTACTCGTTACCAAACCATTTTAATACAGAAGTCGCTAATTCATCAGGGTTAAATTTTGCAATAAAGTCGTCTGCGCCGACTTTTTGTACCATGGCATGGTTAAACACACCACTTAAAGATGTATGCAAAATGACGTGTAAATTCTTTAATTCGGGGGTGTTGCGAATTTCAGCTGTCAGGGTATAACCATCCATCTCTGGCATTTCTATATCTGAAACTAACACTCCGACTCGATTAGTAATATCGCCATATTCTGCTGCGATTTCCTTGAGGCGATTTAGAGCCTCTAAGCCATTTTTAGCTAATTCAATTTCAAGGCCAAGTGCAGATAAGGCTTTCTTGACTTGATTACGTGCCACTGACGAGTCATCGGCAATGAATATAATTTTTTGTTGTTTAGCTTCGTCTTCAACTTTCCATTTTTCATTATTGTCATCACTTAAGTTGGTGTTGACTGGAGAAATATCGTTGAGAATTTTTTCTACATCTAAAATTTCAATTAATTCATTTTCAATTTCGGTCACTGCTGTTAGATAACTCGCGCGACCACTGCCCTTAGGCGGCGGCATAATAGAAGCCCAGTTAGTATTGATGATTCGTTCAACCGAGCCCACCAAAAATCCTTGTACCGAGCCGTTATATTCAGCAATGATCACAAAGGCTGTTTTTAAATCTTCAATTCTTTTACCACCCGTGGCTAAACTCATATCGATCACGGAAATGGTCTGGCCACGAATATGCGCAATCCCTCGGACCAAACTATTGAGTCTGGGCATGGACGTCAGAGGCGGACACTGCAGTACTTCTCTTACCTTAAAAACGTTAATCCCAAATCGCTGTCTGGAATTGAGCTTAAAAAGTAATAGCTCTAATCTGTTTTCACCAACCAACTGAGTACGTTGGTTAACCGAGTTTAGAATTTCAGACATGTAAGACTCCAATAAGAATTAAAACGGCTCAACTTTTGCAACTATTCATGAAAACAGTCAGTTTTTAGGTATTTAAGACATATTTTCTAATAATTGTCACCTAAGTGCCCAAATATTGACACTCGTAGTTGCTGGCCAACTTCTCCTAGCATAGACAACTTGACAACAAGTGAACATGAAAAAATTAAATAAATACCGAGTATTTGTGAAAATAATCACAATTGTGATTTCACTGCCTAGCTTTATAGCGGCGGCAGATGAAAATTATTTAGATAATCAGCTGTTAGTCTCGCAAGCTGAGCAGTTTATTATAGCGCAACTGCAAATCGATACGGCCAATCAAATAAAAGTAGAGGGTATGCCTGTTGATGAACGTATCACCATTCCAGCCTGTGGCCAAGCAATTGAATTTTTGGTCAGCCCTGAAGCCCTTTTCCAATCGAATATTACTGTAAAAGCCCAATGTCCCGTCAGCAATTGGTATATGTTTTTAATGGTAAAGGCCACAGAAATTCAACCCGTTGTGGTCGTTACCAGCGCCTTGAGTCCAGGCACCTTGCTTAATGAAGATAATTTGCAAATAGTTGATATGGATAAAAAGCGCATGAGAAATACCACTTTTTCTGACATCTCAAGCCTCGTCGGCGCCAGAGTAAAACGCCGTTTGGTGTCAGGTCGTCCTCTAGAGCCTAATGACCTATGTTTTGTCTGTGAAGGTGACAATGTGGTGATTAGTGCAGAGTCCCCCAACATGCAAATAAAAACCAATGGTATTGCCTTAGAAGATGGTAATATTGGCGAAACTATCAGGGTTAAAAACAGCCGTTCAAACATCAATTTGATGGCTCAAGTGATGGCAACCAACCAAGTTCGCATTAATTTATGATCTTTCTTTATCTGCCGATAAAGCTACTAGGTACATAAGTCAAAAAATACGCTATTATCTCAAAATAAACACTAAAGAAACCAGCTTGCTGGTCGATACAGTGGATAAGGATAGGATAAGGTAGATGGGGAGTAACTAATTATGACGATAAACAATGTAAACAACGGTGGCTCAAAAACGCCCATCGACAATCAAAAGTTGAGTCAGCAGCAAACGCTCAACAACGCCACCACTCAGGCCGAGAGCCAGAAAGTGGCAGCGCCAGCTGTGCGTCAAGATTCAGTATCATTGACTCAGTCTGCGCAGCAACTAGTGCAAGTACAGCGTAAAGGTACCGAAGCACCCGTTAATCAAGAAAGAATCGAAAAGCTTAAGAAAGCGATTCTAGACGGTCAATACACGGTTAACCCTGAAGCATTAGCGAAAAAGATTGCAACTTTAGAGGCAGAATTATTTGGTACTAAGGCGTAATAGCTGCATACTGAAAATTCGATGACACCACTGCGTCTAGGCCGATGAAAAAATTAAAAGAAGCAATATCAGTCCAAATAAATCAACTTGAGCAACTGCAATTGGTGCTCGAAAATGAGCTTCATCTCATTAGTACGCGCGATCCGGAGTCTTTACTTAACCTTTTGAAAAGTAAAGAAAGCCTACTTGATTTGATTCAAAGCCAAGATAACATCATTGCTCAAGGTTATAGCCAACTAAGTGATGAAGAAAAACAAGATGAAACATTAGTCGAGTTGTTTGATGTCGCCAAAAGCATGCTTAATCAATGTAAGTATCGCACTTCTATTAATCAGACGGCCGTTGAACAAGGCCAACTTCGATTAGAACACCTACGCAATTTGTTGTTAGAATCAAGAGCTAAAGAGTCTTTGACCTATGATAAAAGCGGTCGTACTCGGGGTGGCACTTCAGGTAAGGGCATTAACGCTTAGTTAACTGCCAAACAAAGAATACGTCTAAAACTCAATGCCATTGAATGGTCAATGGCATATATGCCTGTTAGTAATAACGCACTTTCTTGACTCGCTGGGGTTTGGCCGTTGACAAATACAGGTCATGCACTAATTTAAAGTCTAATTCTAATTCAGTTGCATAAGTATCATCACCGACCGGATAGCTTTTAGTCACTTTTGCGCCACGGATCACACCTTGAACCGAGCTACTCAGACGGGCATCATCCAGTACAAGATTCTGCAAAGACTGTTCTCCGTCCACTTTTTGGCCAAACACTTGCTCAGCTAATTCTCGATAGGCATCTAATTTCGAGGCCTTTAATGCCATCAACATTTTACTCGCTTCATTTTGACCTTTTTGCGCTGAAATAGGCGCATAGCCCACAGCAGTGATCACCGGATACTCAGTAGGCTCAATAGTTTCCCACTCAACTTGCTTAGTGAATAAACTGGAACACGACATAGTTGTTAAAGCAAACACCAGACAAGTAATTTTTAAAGGGTTATTCATAATATTTCCGTTATAGCTAACAGCACACACTTACTTGGCGCTGTTATTATCTAAACAACAGCCAATAGTTTGTCGAATGCCCGCACCAGAATAAACTATCTGCAAAAATTATACCCAAACCACCACCATAAGACGCGTTTTTATAAGCTGCCAAAAAAACCACATAATAAAGGTACGATTTGTGCTTAGTTATCCGCATAGTCGTATTGTTAAAATACGAGCGTCATTCTTAGGGTGAGATAAACTCAAAATGCCAATAAAACGCTTACTTAAACCGATATTAATATTAGCGACACTGCTAAGCAGTTTCACTTCAAACGCAAGCTGGTATGAAAGCAGTGGTCAAGCCGTTGTGCGCAATGGCAACATTAAACAAGCCCGCCAAGCTGCAACGCAAGAAGCCATAAAACAAGCCCTGCTGTTTGCCGGCGCTTCCATTAGTAGTGTGCAAAGTTTAACCAATGGATTACTGCAAGACGATAGCCTTGAAATCCGCAGCTCTGGCGAAGTTGAAAACATCGAATTGATTGACGAAAAATATGACGGCGATATTTTAACGGTCAGCATTAGAGCCGATATTTTTCCGCAAGCCATTAATTGTCGGGCCGCTGACTACCAAAAATCTATTGTCACTGCATGGTATCCCATTAAATATCGCCAGCAAGCGGCAGTGGGCCAACTGTTTAGTTTTGGCCAGCACGTCGCCTCTCAGTTGCAAAAACAGTTTAATCAACAAGCACAGAGTTCGATGATTGCCAAGATAGAGCCCTATTATCTTTCTTTGAAAAATCGCGGCACAACCGCCATTGAATTGGCCAAGAAAACTAACTCACAGTATGTGCTTATTGGTGAGATCCTTGAATTTTCTACCATCGAAAATGCCAGTAGTGGTTTAGCGTTTTGGCAAAACCCCAGTCACCGTCGAGATTTCACCTTGTCACTTACCGTCTATGATGGCAACACGGGTGACTCAGTGTTTAAGCAAGAAAAATCCATGACAGCCAGTTGGGATTTTGACACCCATCAAGTCATTGATCCTAACAGTTCACAATTGTGGCAATCTGAATTTGGCTCACAAGTAATTTCCATGTTGCAAACCTTTAGCAATGAAATTGACTCCAGTTTAAGTTGCATACCCGCCTATGGCCGTGTGCTATTTGTCAATAATGATCAAATCAATATCAACCTTGGTCAGCAAAATGGTATTCAAAAGGGCGACAAGCTGACCTTATTTCAAATGAATCAATTTTTTGACACCTCCGGCAATATACATCAACAATATCGACTCCACCCTGAGTCCGTAGTGGTAAGGCAAGTGTTTACCGATAGTGCCATTATTACCTCTCAATCAGGTGCACCATTGCCTAATATTCAAGCAAACGACTTTGTCGCACGCAGGTAAAGGTGTTAATCACAGGGTGCCTAATACATAATGGTTAGGCAACTATCGCGTCCCTGTAGTTTAATGGATAAAACGAGCCCCTCCTAAGGGCTAGATCTGGGTTCGATTCCCGGTGGGGACGCCATTAAAAGTTTTAAGATATTAATACATAAAGTTTTATTCTGCTTTCATCGAGTTTTTTACACCTAGTTTTACCCCCTGGGACATTATCACCATTAAACTTACTGTCATTCTCCCCCCATAATTATTCTCTCGTAGAACCACGTAGGACCGATCTCCCCAACGGAGTTGTCAGTCGGGAAGCTCTTAACAACCCAAAACCAAATCATCCACCATAATCAACCAAAAAATTTAATGTTACTCTGACCCGATTATTCCTATTGTTTCGGTCGATATAGGTAAAATATTTTCTATTTAGTAATTTTTTACTACAATCGGATTGCAACTACTTAAAAATTATATTTTGGTGCAGGGAGTGAGAGGCACCGTCAACTTTTTTAGGGAAAAAATAATATGAATCTACGAATCTTGATCCTCGCTTTATCTACCTTAATGCCTTTTCATGTGTTTGCTGACTCACTCCAGCTTTTTGGCAAATCAAGTAATTTAGTTGTTCCTGAATCAGATGCCCCACGATTTACACCATATGGTGTTAATTATTTGCTCTTCCAAAAAACGCAAAATGATGATGATTCGCTGGAGGGACACTATTCATTTAGATATACCCTGTTTGATTGTCGAAGAGGCAATGAACAAGAAAGTTGGGATACTTGCAAACCTATGGGCAATGACCGACTACAATTTCTTTTGCATTTCACGATGACTGGAGAGTTTGATTTTTATGCTGGTACGAGGGACTCCGGGCCCGTAGTAAATCGGACCAGCAATCCAGCACTACATTTTCAATGGATATGGGCGCAGAAAAAATTTGGTGTAGATTATCTTGATATTGGTCTTGAACACCGCTCCGATGGTCAGGTAGTTGAAATAGATGAGGTTAATGAAGACGGCAGATTGCGCACACAAGTTGCCCATGAAAACAATGACCATGCGTATTTCGATGGTTTAAGCCGAGGGTCAAATTACATTTCATTTAATACCGGTTCGTCCTACTTACAGAATTGGACCTGGAAGGCCAGTGCAAAGCTTTATCTGACTAAAGATACTGATGTTAATTGGGGGACGTTGGCTGACAAGGAGGTTGATTTATCTGATTACGACATCGTTAACATTTCTGTAAATAAAAGCTTATCCATAGGAAATTTTGAGACGAAATTGGTTGCTACGTATACTGCCGGCAAGAAGCTGTTTAAAACAGACTCTCTGGATCTATCTTTTGGTTTCCCCATTGAGCATGGTAGATCGGATATACCCTTGTTCTTAAACATGCACATTGGTCCAATGGACACTTTATCCAATTACACTAAATCTGTATTTACAATTGGCTTTGGCCTAGCATTTAGTTGGTATTAGCACAGAACTTTCACCCTCACCACCATGACTGGTTGGGGGTGAAGATATTTAATTAGTAAACCCATGTAAATATGTGTAGTAGCTAAAATCTAAACTGACTCCCAAACGCATGTAGCACACAATTTAAAATTTTAATATTAACCCTAATTTTCAATCACTTAACACTATATTAAAAATCTTGGTGGGAACGCCAAATTGTTAATCTCCATCTAAGTCGATTAATCAAAAACTATTAGTTTTTATAAACAGCGGCCTAGGGCCAAACATCCATCAATAATCAGATTAATATCAATGAGTCAATATTAACCAGAATAGTCTGAATTTTATGACTGTTGTTACACATAAGATGCACAGGATTTACGGCACTAATAATCGGCAATTTAATGAGCCCGTAAACAACTAGAAATTGAGTCGTTGCCGAACAACACCGTGTATAATACAATGACATTACACGCAAATTGGGGCTTTTTATGAGTAAAGTAAAATCAACAAAACCCATTACTAAGAGCATGATTTATCGTTCTGTAGCTAGCTCTACAGCTATTGAGACTGGCATTGCAGTTAGTGAAATTGAACGTAAACTCAAAAATAGTCGAAGTAAGTTTAGTTATTTAGCACTTGCTAGTTAATTTGGCAGTACATCCCTGACAAGGCGAGCAATATATTGGTAATCACGATCTACTCCGGCCTGAATTGATTTAAAATAATACTCTTTATTTTCATCCCACAAACTGTAATCCAATAGACCATAACCCGCTTTTTGAGACATCATATCAATCAACAATCTGGACAACCGGCCGTTTCATTCTCTCACAGGATGTATCAGAATAAATTCAACGTGACTCGCAGCGATGTATTGAACTAGTTCCTCACGTGTCATTTGGTTTAACACATGAAACCTTTGCAGATATGTAACTTCAAAATCAGTTATTAGACCATCCAATAAACTGGATGACGCAAATTGAAAGTTTCCCTTACCAATGTTTGCAGATCTAATCTTTCCAGCCCATTCATAGACGTTACCTAGCCACTGCCTATGCCAGCTAAGAACATCATTAAAAGATAATACGCTTGGAAGAGTGGAATCAATAAAAAGCTTTTGATAAATTTTGAGTAGTAGCTCACTTTCTGCATCATCAATATCGGTAGGCTCAGTTATGTTGAGTTTATTTTTCAATACAAGGTCATTTGACCCAGGCTCATATTGTGCCTCAGTTGTATCAATTTCATAGCGACTCAATTTTTTAGCCTTTAAAATGTGGTCTTTTGCTATTGTATTTTCGGATATATCTATGGCAAGTGTTGAAGAACTAAATATAACAATATTGTCTATCTTGGAATTAGTTTAGGTTAAAAATAGCGCGTTTATTTAATCCATTTCAGTAGTAGGAATACAGAGTGTTGAATTCTTAATCCCAAAAAATGGTATATATTGCAAGGTAAAAACTAAAATTACACATTTGATACACAGAATTTTAAGATTTAAAATTATCTATAAATTTCAAACACATAGAAATTAATCTCGCAAGTTGGTGGGAACGCAATTAAAAACTTTAAGATATTGATACATAAAGTTTTATTCTGCTTTCATCGAGTTTTTTACACCTAGTTTTACCCCCTGGGACATTATCACCATTAAACTTACTGTCATTCTCCCCCCACAATTATTCTCTCGTAGAACCACATAGGACCTCGTAGGACCGATCTCCCCAACTCCGTTGCGGCAACGGAGTTGTCAGTCGGGAAGCCCTTAACAACCCAAAACCAAATCAACCACCACAATCAACCAAAAAATTTAATGTTGCTCTGACCCGATTATTCCGATTATTCTCTCGTAGGACCTCGTAGGACCGATCTCCCCAACGGAGTTGTCAGTCGGGAAGCTCTTAACAACCCAAAACCAAATCAACCACCACAATCACCCCACCAAATTTTAATGTAGTTCTAACCCCGATATTTTAGGACCCGTAGGACCGTTCTCCCCAAATCTGTTGCCCCAATGGAGTTGTCAGTCGGGAAGCCCTCAACCATTTAACCACAGCCTATTTAACCGATATTGATAACATACCGAGTCGATCGCCCGCCACCTGCTAGCTGAACCAAACATTGCTTAGCCACTAAATCTGCAAGGTCGCGAG
>Ga0163216_101108_pt1 | contig 21135 bp, 23 predicted proteins | sample SynspAceP_FD_167610 | JGI IMG/M metagenome (GOLD analysis project Ga0163216, IMG submission 167610) | Saline lake microbial communities from Ace Lake in Antarctica - Synechococcus sp. Ace-P (Illumina Assembly) | ecosystem: Environmental > Aquatic > Non-marine Saline and Alkaline > Saline ...
GGGTCATCCGCAGTGAATCCAGCACCGCGATTGAGCTGCAAATGCAAGAAGGGAAACTTCGAAGCATCTTACGAGATGATATCGAGTGGATTCGAAGCACGGGGATTTCGCTGATGCCCGAGGGTTTCGAGAAAGCAATTTCACCAGGAGACATGCGTGCTCTACTGACATATTTAAACGCTCCTGATCTCATCCCAAAACCTAGCCCCGCCCCAAATTAAACTCCCCGGGGAAAGTATTGTGATGTCCGTGCTCTATCACAATTTAAGCTTGGAATCACACGACGGACCCCACACACGAGCACCGCGAATCCAGCGACCCCGTCGTGGTCACGAGCAATACCGCGGTTGGTCGAGATCCGATTGATCGCGAGGAAATCGTCACGGACGCTGATCGTCAGTCGCTGCTCAGTAGGGGTTCGATCCTCGCGGGGCTGTTCGTTTTAATCGCCACCAGCTGGCTGCTTTAATTGCTCGGCCTCGCGCTGGGCGTCAGCATTGCCGACGCCACCGAGGGAGGCGCGATTGGTGAAGGGCTCGGTATCGGTGCCCTCATTTGGATGCTGATCAGTTCGCTCATCGCCTACTTCCTGGGCTCGCTGCGGGCGGCTCGGTTGGCTGGCAAAACCGATCGCACCGTCGGGATGCTGCACGGTTTGACGCTGTGGGGAGTGGCAACCACGTTGCTGGTCGTTTTCAGCTCCATGGGCGTGATGAGCCTGCTGCAAACCGGTGCTGACGGCGTGAAAGCACAAGAGGTGCGTGCAGCGATCGAAGCCATCGACACACAAACGATGACCGCGATCGCGACCCACGTGACCCAGGGCGAACTGCGATCGGCTCGCGAAGCACTCGCGGAGGGAACGAATCTGTTGAGCGAAGAGGTTCGCGAGATCATCGACAGTCTTTCAAGCGAATTTGAAGAGCAAATCGGCACGGAGTCGACGCGGACCATCGAAGTCGAACGGCGACGTAAACTTGGCGGCACGACGAAGCTGTAAATCGAATTTCCGTGGGATAGGCTTCCAGCCAGCCGTAACGGCGATGACAGGCTGGAAGCCAATTCCACGCCAATCACCATTCCACTTAGCGACAGCGAAATAATAATGTGCGTAGTGGACGAGGCTACGAGTCCATGCACTCCGGCAATCACAGGGACTCGTAGCCTCGTCCACTACCATTCAGCGCGTCTTATTGTTTCGCTGTCGCTTAAGAGAGAAATCATCATGCGTTTTGGAATCATCGGACTTGTCATACTTGTGCTCATCATTGCGGCACTCTTGCAGAACGTTTACATCGGCGGGCTGGGCGGTCTCGTTTAAGTCGTCCTGGTTGTCCTGCTGATCGCGGGCAAACTGTGACCTCGATCCCGCGATTGGTGAACCATCGAAGCCGCTGAGCCAGAAATGGCTGGGCGGCTGTGAGGTTGGGTTCGTCTTAATTTTGAAACTTTCCCGTTAGGTCCCCCGAGGATAGGGTTATCGTTGATCGGGCATTTGATACAATAGACTTTGGTTTCCGACCCGTCTGCCCCATTGTTAACACCGACACCAAACTTGAGCCACGAGAACGAGAACGAGCAACCGCGAATCGCCGATGCCGACCAGTCTGACGGTGCTCCGCCAGCCCAGCAACACTCCGGCCCGACGGTTGTGGGGATCGGGGCATCGGCGGGCGGACTGGCGGCGCTCAAGGCGTTTTTTGCCAAAGTGCCTGCCGATAGCCAACTGGCTTTCGTTGTCGTGGTCCACTTGTCGCCCGAGCACGAAAGCCATCTTTCGGACTTGCTCCGCACGGAAGCTTCCCTGCCGGTCGAGCAAATCACTCAAGACACGCCGCTTAAGCCGGGGCATGTCTACGTCATCCCGCCGGCATGCAATCTCAACTCGATCGACTCCCATCTGCGATTGTCGGAAATGGAACCCGATCGTGCCCAGCGAGCACCCATCGATCATTTTTTTCGCACGCTGGCCGCCACGAACGACGGTAATTCGATCGGTGTGATCCTGACCGGTACCGGCACCGACGGCACGTTGGGCATCCGCGAGATCAAAGCCAGGGGCGGATTGACCGTCGTGCAAGCCCCCAATGAAGCCGAGTACGATGGGATGCCGCAAAGCGCGATCTCCACCGGCATGATCGACTTGGTCCTGCCGATTGCCGAAATTCCCGATGCGATCGCTCGGTACGTGCAAGTCCGACCGCGATTGTCCCAGCCCGGCGAGGATGGGCCCGGCGAGGATGGGCCCGGCGAGGATGGGCCCGGCGGAGATGGGCCCGGCGAGAATGGGCAGGTTGACGCCGATGATCAACAATCCATTCGGCAGATTTTCAATCAGTTGCGAACCCGCACCGGTCGTGACTTCAGCCGCTACAAGCGATCAACGATCCTCCGCCGGATCGCTCGCCGAATGCAATTGCGAAACGTGGAAGAGATCGACGAGTACCTGGAGGTGTTACAACAACATCCCGATGAGGTGACGACACTTGCCGACGACATGCTGATTACGGTCACTAACTTCTTTCGCGACCCGCTGGTGTTCGAGCGGCTAGAGAAGCACATCATTCCGGAATTGCTCAAGCATAAAACCGCCGAGGATGACTTCCGCGTGTGGAGTGTGGGATGTGCTACCGGTGAAGAACCGTATTCGCTGGCGATGTTGTTGATTGAAGCCACCGCGCACCTGGATTCGCCCCCCAGGCTGCATGTGTTCGCGTCGGACATGCACGAACAATCACTCGTCAAGGCACGCAGCGGGATTTACACCAGCGACATCCAATCGGAGGTCAACCCCCAGCGGTTGAAGCGATTCTTTCACCAGGAAAACGGTGGCTTTCGGATTTGCAACGAGGTCCGCGAATTGGTGGTCTTTGTGCCGCACAACCTGTTGGGTGATCCGCCGTTTTCGAAGCTCGACTTGATCACCTGCCGCAACGTGATGATCTATTTGCAGCGGGATGTTCAGCGGGACGTGATCGACTTGTTCCATTATTCATTGCTGCCCGATGGCGGCTTGGTATTGGGCACCTCCGAAACGATTGACGCGAGCGAGCTATTCCGTGCCGACGACAAGAAACTAGCAATTTATCGTCGGCGGAACGTCCCCGCCCCCGAGACTCGATTGCCGGTCTTTCCGCTCAGTCATCGCGCCGGACGAGTCACTCATCCCTACGAAAAGCAGGTATCATCGCCGACCGAGTATCGCGCCCTGCATCACTCGATCGTCGAACGTTATGGGCCGCCAAGTGTGCTGATCACGCCCGATGACAAGGCCGTGTATCTGGCCGAATTGGCGGGGCGATTCCTCAATCTGCCCGGCGGCGAAATCACTCAAAACATCTTCAAACTGGCCCGCGAAGAGCTGCGGATGGAGCTGCGAGCGGTCGTGCATGACGCACGCAAACAAAACACGGTGCAGCACAGTCGAGTGATCTCGATCACTCGCGAGGGCCAACCACACCAAGTCGTGATGAGTGCTTATCCGGTCCTGGGCGGCGACCACGACGGCTTCGTATTGCTGGTCTTCGACGAACGTGAAAAAAGTGAGCCGCAAGACGCTAGCCTCGAGTTCCAAAATGACGGGGAATGGCAGCACGAGGAACCCGCAGCTAGCGCCGCGCGGCTCACATCTTCATCGGAGTCCGCCCGAGCGGACGAGCTGCAAGCTGAACTGGATACCACGCGGAATCGCATGCAGGGGCTGGTCGAAGAATACGACACCACTCGCGAGGAAATGAAGGCGTCCAATGAGGAACTGCAATCGTCCAACGAAGAACTTCGTTCAACGATGGAGGAATTGGAGACCAGCAAGGAAGAATTGCAGAGCATGAACGAAGAGCTGCGGACGCTCGACCAGGAAAACCGCCATCGACTCGATGAGTTGAAACAATTGTCTGGCGACCTGCAAAACTTGCTCACCTCGACCAATGTCGCGACATTGTTTCTTGATCGTGAACTACGGATTGTGTGGTTCACTCCCAAAGTGGGTGAATTGTTCAGCATTCAAACCGCCGATCGCGGGCGATCCCTGGGCGATTACACCAGCCAATTGGGCAACAAAGAATTGCTCGCCGACGCCAAGCAGGTACTCAAACTCCTGGTGCCGATCACCCGCGAAGTTTGCGACGAACAAGGGCGCTGGTACGCTAGCCGCGTGTCGCCCTATCGCAGCACCGATGATCGAATCGAGGGCGTCGTGCTCACATTCGTCGACTTCTCGGATCGTAGGAAAGCCGAGAAAACGCTTCGACAAACTCAGGAGCGGTTGGAAGTCGCTCTGGAAGCGGCCCAAATGGGTATCTGGGAACTGGACATCGCCAGCGGTATGGCCCAGACCAACACGCGGCACAATCAGATTTTCGGACACTCGGCTGGAGACATTGAGTGGGGCTTGGAGGCGTTCAAGCGACAGTTGCTGCCGGAGGACCTACCGGTTTTTGACGTGGCGTTCGAGTCGGCACTGCGAACCGGAGTGCTTGAGGTGGAGTTTCGTATTCGCTGGCCCGATGGCAGCGTTCACTGGGTCTACGATCGCGGGCGAGTGGCGTTTGAGGCCGACGGTCAACCGAGAACGATGTCGGGTGTGACGTTGGAAACGACCGAACACCGTCGTTTCGAGCAACGTTATCGGTCGCTGTTCGAATCCATCGACGAAGGCTTCTGCATGATCGAAGTTCTCTTCGATGAAAATGACAAACCGGTCGATTTTCAATACCTGGAGGCCAACGTGGCTTTTGAAACTCACTCGGGCTTGACCGACGCGGTGGGCAAAAAGGCCAGCGAACTGATGCCGGAACTCGAAGAACACTGGTTCGAGATCTATGGTCGAGTCGCCAAGACGGGCACATCCGAACGATTCACCCATCGTGCCGCGTCGCTAAATAATAGTGACTTCGACGTCTTCGCTTTTCGAATCGATGAGCCGGGCGAAAATCATGTCGCGTTGCTATTCGAGAACGTCACCGAGCGAATGGATTTTGAGCGATCGCTGAAGAAAGCCAAACGGATTGCCGATGAAGCGAACCGTTCGCGTGGCGATTTCCTGGCCAACATGAGCCACGAGATTCGCACTCCGATGACCGCCATTCTTGGCCATGCTGATATACTCGCCGAACAACTCACCGACACGGGGCACTTGGCAAGCCTGGAGACGATCCGTCGCAACGGCGGCTTTCTACTGGAGATCATCAACGACATTCTCGACCTGTCCAAGATCGATGCCGGGCACATGCAGGTCAATATCGAACCAGCTCGCTTAGATATCCTGCTGGGCGACGTGGCAAGATTGATGGAATTGAAAGCCAAGGAAAAAAGCTTGGAGTTGCACTTCGAGTTCGACGGCAAATTGCCCAGGGTGATTGAAACCGATCTGCTGCGTCTGCGACAGATCTTAGTGAATCTGATTGGCAACGCGATCAAATTCACCAGCGAAGGTTCGATCCGCATTGTGATCCGGTATCTATCGAAAACTGAGCCGACGGCGTTAGCCGCGGGCCTCGCCAATGGCACGAATCAAGGTCCAAGGCCCGAGGCTAGCACCGACGGCTCACGAGAAAACGAACTGAATGTCTGCCAAATTCAGTTCGACGTCATCGATACTGGCATTGGAATTTCACCCGAACAGATCGCACGCCTGTTTCAACCCTTTGTGCAGGCCGACGCGTCGCTCACTCGCCAGTATGGCGGGACCGGCTTGGGGCTGACGATCAGCGGTCGGTTGGCCCAGTCGCTGGGCGGCAATCTCAGCGTGCGAAGCGTCCATGGCGAGGGCAGCACGTTCACGGTCGTCGTCGATTGCGGAAACGTAGACGACAACGTGCTGGAGGAATTACAAGTCGTTGCACCGGAACCCGCCATCAAGCCGACGGTTCCCGTCAGGCTGGATGCGACCATCGTGGTGGTCGATGATCGCCGAGACATTCGCTTCCTAGCCCAGCATTTCATCGAGCGGTCCGGCGGCACCGTCGTCACGGCCGACAACGGTTTGGATGCGATCGAGCTGATCGCCAGGCGTTTGCAGAATAGCGAACCGGTGGACGCCGTCTTGATGGATATGCAGATGCCGGTCATGGACGGTTACGAAGCGGCCCGCACACTGCGAGAGCGTGGCTTCACCGCCCCGATCATCGCGTTGACGGCCAACGCGATGAGCAGCGACCGCGACGAATGCCTGCAAGCCGGCTGCACCGACCATCTGCCCAAACCGATTGACGGCCACCATCTAATCCAACTGATCGCCAAGCATTTGTCATCCGCGGGCCAAGATTCCACTAGTCCTGGTTTTCGCGGATCAGCTCGTTGATTCGCGCCGGATTCGGCAAACGTTTGGCCACCACTTCCATGTCATCTTGGCCGGAGCTGGAAATGGCGATATCACCGACCTTCAACAGCCGTTGAAGAAACGACTGGTCCAGTTGGATGTTTCGAACGTCGTCGTGTTGCACTTCGGACGTCTCACGCGAGATGATTCCTTCCTGGTAAATCGTGCGGTCATCTGTCACCGTCAGAGTCGTGAATTGACTTAGCAGCATCCAGTATCCGACAATGGCGGCAATGACCAACAATGTGATCGCGCACACCCAGGTCAACAGCGATGCGGGCCCCAGGGTCATCGTTTCGCCGAGTGGATAGCCCGCCACCGCCACGCCAGTTAGCGACATAATCATCGCAACGGCGGCGACCAGAAAGACGAGTCCCAAAATGAGCGTTGCGATCGGTCGGGCGCGAAAGACGACGGGATGGACGTTCGCCAGCGTGCGCTCATCCGGCTCGGTGGTCATGCGATCCTTGTTCGCTTTCTTTTCACCGACGTCGTGAACCGATGTGACTACGGCCGTTGGCATTTCAATCTCGAACGGTTTCTTGCAACTTGGACAAGCCACGGGTCCATCGAGGTGGTCGATCGTGCTGTCGACTTCGTGTTGGCAATAAGGGCATTTAGTGGTGAGGACTTGCATCTAAATGGGTTCCGAGGTCAGAGAAGACGAATGCTGGCGACGTTTGCCACAACAATCGTGCACGTTGCATACCGTTTGCCACGCCGGCCACAATCATTCATCGCGTTTTACTGTCTCGCTGTCGCTTACTGTTCGATGACCACGCATGTTGTGATGACCCTAGACCGCGGTGCCGACGTTGTCTGGACGGCGCCGAACAGAAGTTCACGTTCGGCATGAGCACGAGCATCCGATAACTTCTCGTTGATCGCAAACGGTGGGCCGCTGAGCGGTACTGCGTTTGCACTGAGTTAGATGTCAAGACGTCCCAACCAATCCACTCGATGTAAGAAAAAACATGACTGCGACGACCAGCGAAACCACCTTCCAAGCTCTCAAACCCGGCGATTTGAAGGACTTAGCCGCCATCGACGGCCAGCCGTGCGTGTCGATCCTGATGCGAACTCACCGAAAAGGCCGCGAAACGCAACAGGGCCCAATTCGTTTGAAGAATCTGCTCGGCGAGGTCGCAGAAAAGTTGAAAGAGGCCGGCCACGACGACAGCATTTTGGATCGGATCGCGTCAAAACCCAACGAACAGGAATTTTGGCAGCACCAGGGCGAAGGCCTGGCGATTTATCTGACGCCCAGCGATTGCCGCATGTTCCGGCTCAATCGACGCGTCGCTGAGCGTGTGCTTGTCGGCAAATCGTTCTTGGTTCAGCCGCTGATTCGCGAGTCAAACGCCGGTGGCAGCTACTTTGTGCTTTCCCTCTCGTGGGGCGAAGCCAGCCTGTTTCGCGTTAACGGCGAGGGACTCGAATTGGTCGAGACTGCTCGTTTGCCGGCCAAGTTTGACGAACTGGTTTTGCCGCGTGATCCAGAGGAAAGCCTGCAAAACACCAGCCATCGCAGCGTTGGCAACGCGGTCGGCACCTCGACCGCGATGTTCCATGGCCAGGGCGAAGGCGAGGAAAAAATCGAAGCGGATCGAGACCAGTATTTGTCATTGGTTGGCGATGAAGTGGCCGCCGAGATCTACAACACGGGTCTGCCGCTGGTGGTGGTCGCGACCGGCGAGGTCAGCGGACATTTTGAAGCGACAACGAAGGTCAAGATCGAGGCGAAAGTCGACGGGAGCCCGTCTGAATGGAGCGGCGACGAACTGCGAGAATACGCTCAAAAAGCCATTGCACCTCATTTAAAAGCAGACCAAAACGAGTTTACTGAACGCTTTGGCACCGCGATGGCGAACTCGCAGGGTGCGGACAACATCGACGACGTTTTGAAGGCTGCGAAGAACGGTCGCGTTGACTCGTTGATGGTTTGCCGTCGCGACGATCTTTGCGAACAGACCAATCAAGCCGTGATTGAAACGCTCCGTGGCGGAGGCGACGTGTTTCAATGCGATCTCGAATCCATCACCGGTAGCAACGCAAAGGTCGCTGCCATTTTCCGCTACTAGACGATTGGGCTTTGGCCGGCGTGATCTGGAGTGACGTTAGCGAACCCTAGCCGTCAAACGATTACACAACAAATCCTCTCAAAAGACCACAAGGCAATTATCTCTGGTGAGCCCGAACAAGCGCGCATCGCCGCCGGCACGACGAGGGAAGTCGAACCCAATCTGCGGATGGACGCTAAGCAAGTCGTTATCGCTGTCGAAAGCGGAAACTACACCGAGTTCCGCAAAGCGATGTATCCGATTGAAGAAAATTTGCGAGATCGAGTCGGACGTTGGGTCCAGCGATACCCGTAGATCCAAGCCAAAATCGGTAGCCGCTTTACGATCGCGGACATCGTCGAAGAAACCTTCATGTTGGCGTTCGATCGTTACCACGACTGGCAGCCGGAAATGTTTTTCGGCCAATGGGTCGAAACACTGATTGATCCCGCGATGAAAGCGATCCAGAAGGCGAAATGGAAACCATCAGCTTCCAGCGAACCTGGAACGAAATGTAAGTCTCATCGCCAACGGTATCACGCCCGCTTTCGGTTTTGAACGTCGCGGAAGTGATTGAATTGATCCAGGGCGATGCCCCTGGCTACGATGAACAATGGTTCTGGCGTAAGGCGGCAAAGCCGCAATTCGTAGTGGACGAGGTAACAAGTCCTCGCGCTGAAGGACTCGTTACCTCGTCCACTACAAAACATCGCAAGATAACATCAATCGCGGCGATAACTGATTAGACAACGAAAATACATGAAATTGCCATGCTCAAAAGCGAAGCTTTTGAGCGGACCAGACCCACCCTCCGTTCACTCCACATCGATCGGTTCGCGGTCGATGCTGGCGTCAATGCTCTGGGCCGCCTGGTCGATGTTTTTCTTCGCGTCGCCCGCAATCTCTTTCGATTTCTCAACGATCGACGAGGTGTCTTGCTTCACCTTGTCGGTATCGACCCGGATGGTAGGGTCGCCGTCGGGCGTACTGAACTGGAGCCAGCCGACCACGCCAAAAATCAGGACGAGGACCACAACCACTATGAGAACGCGCATCTTTTTGCCTTTCGTATTGCGTTAGAAAACAGCACGGTCAATCGCCGCATTCGTCTTCTGATCGAGTAATACAGGTCCCCTGACGCAATCCCTGGGCCGTTGTCATTGGAATTGCCGGAATCTTCGGCATAAAGAATGCATTGGACATGCTGGCCGTTCGAATCCTCGCGTAGGAAGCCCCTTTTAACTTCGCTCGCGATCGTTCAGCTGACTTGCACAGCACCCCGCAATTGCTTTGGAAGTCTGCTCATCCCTCAGCATCCCGGAAACGCAGCATATCCGGCATCTCACGCACCCTGGGCAGCGAATTGCAAATCAGTGATTCCGTCGCGATCTCGCTCGGGGACGCTGCATCGCAAACGATCCGTGGCGGCAATGCGTCTCGCCAGCCTTGGCGGGCGGCGGCATCTACAACGATGAAACCGCACCATTGGCGGAACAGATGTTTGCGTTGGACTTTCAAGCGTTGAACGATTCCGGTGTCAGCGGCACGGGGATGGTTGTCGTCAGTTCGCCAACCGAAACGAGTCGCACGGTTCGTGTGGTGATCGACGCCGAAGGTTTGCAAGACCTGTCGGGCATCGCTGGTGCCGTTCACGTCGCGCACATCCACGGACAGTTCGCGGGCAACGCCAGTAAGCCGATTTTGGAACAAGGCGATGGACCGTTCTTCGATGCCGCTAAGCAAGAACTGCAGGGCGATTGGAATACGATCGCTGGCAACGTTTTTACCAACTGCGCGACCATCCAACGGAAATAACCATGAGTACAAAAATTACGGAATCAAAACCAACCTCACCCGGTTATCAAACACAAAACCGAGATCGCGGCGCGGCATGTGCTCTCACTTTGCGTCACGATCAATCACCATTCTAGACTTGCTCGCTCCGTGAGCGTCTATTCTTCCAAACCGTATGTTAAATAAAAGGCACACCATGAAAACTCGACTGCAGCACACATCGGCTATCTCGATTGCTCTGGCATCGCTGTTGATACTGGGCGGTCGGTACGATCGAGGCGTTGTCAACGCGCAAGAATCGCAAACCGAAGTCCCGCCCAATGACACGGCGTCCAGTGACACGGCGACGGATCAAGACTTCTCCGACGATGAATCGCCCTCGCTCGGCGTGCTAGTCGGTCCCTGTCCTGGCGGAGGTGTCTGTGTGATCGAAACAATGCCAGGTGGTCCCGCCCAGAGCAATGGGATTCAAGCCGACGACTACATCTTGGCGATTAACGACCAAGACGTTTCGTCACCAAAAGAGTTGAAGCAGATGATCGAAAAGCTCAAAGCCTCCGACACGATCAACGTAAGTATCTGGCGGCGTGGTCAGAAATTGACCAAGCAGGTTGCTTTGGCCTCAGAGGCCAGGGAACTTCCCGGCAGTCATCGCAGTTGGCTAGGCGTGAGGTTGTCAGGGGATTCCGACCAGCAAGCCGGCATCGTGATTGAAGACATACAAGGCAACAGCCCCGCGGACCGTGCGGGAATTCGATCCGGCGACGGTGTGACTAAGATCAACGGCGAAGAGGTGAAGTCGATGGATCAGTTCGTCGAGATGGTCCAAGACTATGAACCTGGGGCTGAATTGAAGCTGGTGATTCGTCGTGGCGAACGGGACATTGAGTTGCCTGTCGTTTTGGGTGAAGTTGATGAAGCTCCCATGCAGTGGTTTCGGAAATCATTCCGAATGCCAATGGATGACGGCGGTTTTTCCATGCCGCTGTCGCCTGGCATGGGCATGATGGACGAGGCAATCGACGATCTTCGCCAGCAAATTCGATCGTTACAAAAACAAATCGACGAGCTGAAGAGTCCTGTACCTCCGCCGATCAGCAGTTCGCTCGACGGGGTCGACGAAAATCCGGCCGGGCAACCCGACGAGGATGGCGTTTCAAGTAGCGACGGATTCTCTTCAAGGTTCACGACACTCGTTCAGTACGATGGTCGTCGTGGATTTCGTCCAAACTTCAGCAACGACTGGACGGGTTCACGGTACGGTAATCGGGGATACCGCGATCGCGGTGATCGCTATTCAGGACGCTACCAATCGAACTACGGAAATCGTGGCTATCAATCCTACCCTTATCGCTACTTCGGATATGGAGGACGTCCGTCCTACTACGGTGGTCGCTCGTCATTTGGATATCGGGGCGGCGTCCGCATCGGCCCCAACTTCAACGTTTGGTGGTAGTTGGTTTCCTCGCTGAAAGAACTCAAGACTGTCGATCAGGAAAATGAAACACAATGAAACCCGTGAATGACTCCGAAATACTGTAAACAATTTTGAAGAAAAGCAAACCATGAGCATTACGAGTATCAATCCCGCGACCAATGAAACGCTGGAAACCTTCATGTCCTTGACCAAAGACATCACCCGGGGTCGTCGTGTGGCCGAGCGAATTGAAACCGGAATGATATTCGTGAATCAGCCCACCAACTCACAAGCGGAATTGCTGTTTGGCGGAATGAAGAACTCGGGTTACGAACGCGAACGATCGCATTGAGGTATTCTTGAATTTGTCAACAAAAAAATGGTCCACCTCGGGCCGAAGGAAACGAAATGAGCATCAAAACATCTCAGGCTGTTCAAAGCCAGCAAATTGAACTTTCGTCGCGACCCGATGGGGTTCCCACGAAAGACAACTTCTCACTCGCGACTGTCGAATTGTCGCCAATCAATGACGGTGAAATTCTCGTCCGCAATCAATGGATGTCGGTCGATCCCTACATGCGAGGACGAATGAAATCAAGTGACAGCTACGTGCCCGCGTTCGAGATCAGCGAACCGCTGGAAGGTGGCTGCATCGGCAAAGTCGTCGAATCGAACAACGCTCGGTTTGCCGAGGGCGATCATGTTCTCGGCAATTTGGGTTGGCGGGAATACTGGAAGTCCGACGGCGAAGGCGTGCAGAAACTCGATCCCGAACTCGCTCCGATTCAGGCTTACTTGGGCGCACTCGGTATGACAGGCATGACCGCGTGGGTCGGACTTAAACAAATCGCAAAATTGCGTCCCGGCAGCACCGTGTTCGTGTCGGCTGCATCGGGGGCTGTCGGTTCAATGGTTTGCCAGATTGCCAAGGCCAATGATTGCAAAGTAATCGGCAGCGCTGGCAAAGATGAGAAGATCAAGTGGCTCAAACAGAAAGCCGGCGTCGACGCGGTGATCAATTACAAGACCACTGGTAATCTCACCGAAGAACTTGGCAACCTTGCACCGGACGGCATCGACGTCTATTTCGATAACGTCGGCAGCGACCATCTCGAAGCGGCCATTGATCACATGAACGATTTCGGTTGCATCGTCTGTTGTGGCATGATTTCGACGTATAACGCGACCGAGCCGCCTGCGGCACCACATAATCTGTTCAAGATCATTGGCAAGCGTCTACGGATGCAAGGCTTCATCGTTCGCGATCACACGGATGATTTTGACTCGTTCATCAAGGATATTTCGCCGTTGATTAAATCGGGCCAGATTGTCTGGGAAGAAACAGTCACCGAAGGCTTGGAAAACGCACCCGACGCGTTCATTGGTCTGTTCGACGGAGACAATTTGGGCAAGGCGCTTGTTCACATTCAGTAAACGACCACTTCTTCGGAGGTGATAACACGACGAGATTGCCACACGCGGAACCTCACGTCGGCGAGTCTCTCTGAGACTCGCAATTTCCAGCACCTTAGAGAGACGCTGCTACGTGGTTCCACCGAATGAATTGTTTCGCTGTCGCTTACCACGCGATGAAGATCGCCGACGCGGGATTGAGCGTCATCAGTTATGACCGTTGTGGTTTTGGAAGGTCGGATCAACGGTTTGGCAATGACGAATACGATTGCATCTCGGACGACCTCAGCGATGTCATGAAGGCGACCAAGGCCGAAGACGCATCGCTGTCGGTTTCTCGATGGGCGGTGGCGAGGTCGTTCGTGGTATGTGGTGACATGCGGGACGCGGCGTCCGACAATGCGGTTTGATTTCGTCGGTCGTGCCCTACATGTTGGTTACGAGTCCATCGCACTACGGGAATCAAGGGACTCGCAGCCTCATCCACTACCATTCAACGCGTCTTATTGTTTCTCTGTCGCCTAGCGATCAATAAATTGCAAGGATTTACACTACTTATTGCTGCACCAACTAACCGAGTTGAAAATGCTTAAGTCATGACTAATTCAAAGAAGCCTTTTTAAAGCCCGCCCAATGACGCTGTTGATACGTTGCGGCGGATTCGGTTGATCTCGTCGCGTTCCTGCGCTGTCTGGTATGACAACGATGTGTCAACGCGGTCAACGGGATTCCGTTCGTGCAAACGGTTCGCTCGAAATCGGTGCTGGGACTCTCCGGTGTGCGGATGATTTCTGAACCCGGCATGGATCTTTTGATCGCTCGGCAGCTTGTTCAAGAACGGTTGGCACTCGCGTCACGCACCTTGCCGATGGTTGCTCGGCCGCCCGTGATCCTGCCGCCGCTGTCATCGCTAAGTCGTTGTTTGAAGATCGGGTTGTGGTCGGATACGCAATCGCAGATAGATGTGACCGTCCTTACGAAATGGACGATCCGTCCGCGGTTGATGTCGATCGCCGGCGTTGCCAACGTCGCGGTGTGGGGCGAGAAAGAACCGCAGCTGTAAGTCGTCGTCGATCCCGGTTGCGAGCGAGCAGCATCACGCGCGACGCGGTCTTGCAAACCGTCCGCGACGCCACCGCCGTGGGCGCGGGCGGTTTCGTCGACACGACCAACCAGCGTTTAGCTCTGCGCCACGTGCCCGCCGTCTACACGCCCGAGCAACTCGGTGAGATCGTGATTGGGTTCCGCGCAGGCACGCAGACGCCAGCGGTCACGAACGCAGCAGCCGTGATTCCGACTCCTTCGACGCCGATGCGGATCAAGGACGTCGCCGAAGTCACCTACGACTACGCTCCTCCAATCGGTGATGCGATCATCAACAGCCGGTTGGGTTTGCTGCCGAGCGTCGCAGCACCGATGGGCCGCTCGTTCGCTTGTTTAAACGCATTTACCGATCCGTGCTGGGACTTGCATTGCGTTTGAAATGAGGAACGCTGGTCGTCACGGGACTGCTGTTCGCTTCGCTCGTGGCCACGATTCCGATGCTTGGCGAACAATTGATGCCCAAGTTCCGCGAAACCGATTTTCTGATCCACTGGGGCGAAAAGCCCGGCATCGGCATCGACGCGATGAACCGAATCACGATTCGTGCCAGCGACGAATTGATGGCCGTCAAAGGCGTTCGCAACTTCGGGTCATACATCGGCCGGGCCACCGTGGCGGACGAAGTCGTCGGTCTTAACTTCACCGAGCTATGGATCAGCATCGACGACGATTAGGACTACGACACGAGAGTCGCCGAAGTCCAAGAGATCGTCGACGGCTACCCCGGTTTGTATCGCGATTTACTGACGTATTTGACCGAACGCATCAAAGAGGTTCTCATCGGAACGAGTGCGTCGATCGTCGTGCGTGTCTACGGTCCAGATCTGGAACAACTGCGCAAGACCGCGGTCGAGATTGAGTCCATCATCAAGCCGATCGAAGGCGTGACGACGTTGAAGGTCGAGCCGCAACTGCTGGTGCCTCCAATTGCGATCGACCTGAAACCCGAAGCCGCCTCACAGTTCGGCCTGACGCCGGGCATGCTGATGAACAGCGTCACGACGCTCGTAAACGGAATGCAGGTCGGCGAAATGTACCGCGACCAAGCGATCTTCCCGGTCGTGGTCGTCGGCGAGAAGAAGCTGAGAGCCGGGCTAGCCACGCTTGGGAACCTGATGATCGACACGCCATCAGGAGCCCAAGTGCCACTGAGCAGCGTTGCCTCGCTGACGATCGTTCCCGCACCCAACGTGATTGCCCGCGAAAGTGCCTCGCGAAAACTCGACGTGACCTACAACGTCGACGGTCGCGATCTCGCATCGGTCGCCAGTGAAATTGAAGCGGCAGTACTCGCCAACGTCCAATTCAAGGCCGGCTATCACCCCGAGTTCCTGGGTGAGTACGCCGAAGCGAAAGCCTCACGCCAACGCTTGCTATTGCGGTCTCGGGGCAGCATCCTCGCCATCACGATCATCCTCTACATCGACTTTGAAAGTTAACGTTTGGTGCTGTTGATCCTGCTCGCTCTACCACTGGCACTCGCCAGCGGACTGATCGGCGTGTTCGCCGGTGGCGGAATCATTTCACTGGGGTCACTCGTCGGTTTCGTTACCGTTCTCGGCATCGCGGCCCGCAACGCGATCATGTTGATCAGCCACTACCGGCACCTCGCCGTGGAAGAACCCAGCATCACCGCCAAGGAACTGATCCTCCGTGGAGCCGAACAACGCCTCGCCCCGATCTGATGACCGCCCTGACCACCGGCCTGACGCTGGTCCCGTTGATCTACACCGGCGAACTGCCTGGCCAGGAAATCGAATACCCGATGGCCTTGGTCATCCTCACGGGTTTGGCCGGTGCGACGTTCGTGAACCTGTTCGTCCTGCCGGTGATGGACGGTGTGTTTGCGCTAAAGTCAGCGTAGCCGAAACCAAAGGTGGTAGATTGACACCAACGGGGTCGAAGAGTACGTTTGTTTCAATGAGGCCATTTTTTATCCTGCTGTTGATCGTCAATATGATGACGTGTCCGTTGCGTTGCATTTCGTGTGAAGCGAATGCGACAGGCGGAGAAAATGTGGCGGCATGGGCTTGCTCATGTTGCCATGCCGAAGAGTGCCCGACAGGGTTTCCCGTGCCGGAAGCTCCCCTGCCTTGTGACAACGGTTGCGATTGCCAGAACTGCTTTTGTGATGGTGCCGTTGTCGAAAATGGCCCGGAATTGCTGGTTGCCGCATTGGAGCTGATGTCGTGGGATTTCTTTGCGGTCGATTTGGACCAGTCCGGTGACTCGACCTTCTTGTTTGCCAAGCCAGGCCGAGTTGCCCTGCATGGGCGGTTTATTTGCGGTCGCGATGCGCGCATTGGGCTGCAATCTCTGCTGATTTAACCCAGCGATCTTCTTAGCGCACTGCTTGCGCTCTCCAATCGGAAGTTGCTCTCACTTCCGTCGTTCTGCGTGGCCGAAACTCTTGAGGAGTTCCGCTACCGGTCAATCTTTATTCTTCAATCTGAAATCGTCAATCAATTGCTTCTTCCCTGGGAATACGGTGTTCGCAATCTGGCTCGGCGGCCGGTTCGGACGGCATTGACGCTCGTTGCGTTGGCGACGGTCGTGATGTTGGTGCTTGTCGTCGTGGGGTTCATTCGCGGATTGGAGCAATCGTTGTCGGTCAGCGGAGATGAGGACGTGGTGTTGGTTTATTCGGTGAACTCGGAAGAGAACATCGAGAACTCGTCGATCGCCGCCCGCACGCCTTCGTTACTCACGGCCAGTTTGAATGGCACGGTGATGCGGTATGGCGTCGCGCACGTTTCGCCGGAGTTGTATTTGGGAACTCGCGTCAAAACACATTCAGATGACGGCGGATTGGGGTTGGTTCGAGGCGTGACGTTGACGGCACCGCTGGTTCGCCGCGACGTCAAGTTGATCGCGGGTGACTGGCCGGGTGAGGACGAAGTAATAGTGGGGAGATTGGCGGCGGCGAAATTGGGTTGTGAGGATTCCGCTTTGGCAATGGGTCAGAGCATCTCATTTGAAGGCAGAGACTGGACCATCAGTGGACGTTTTGTTGCGGGCGGTGCCGCGTATGAATCGGAGGTGTGGTGCCGACTGAGCGATTTCCAAACGGCGACAAAACGACAAGACTTAAGTTTGGCGGCGATGTTGTTATCGCCGGGAAGTTCAGCGACGGACGTGTCATTGTTCTGCAAAGAACGCACGGATTTGGAGCTGCGTGCGATCCGCGAAACCGACTACTACGCTTCGCTCCAGCAACACTACAAACCCGTTCGATTGCTGGCGTGGTTCGTCGTCGTGCTGGTATCCGGTGCGGGTATTTTCGCTGGGTTGAACATGATGTACGGCGCGGTCGCCGGGCGGATTCGCGAGATTGCGACCTTACAGGCGATTGGGTATCGCCGACGAGCGATCCTGATCAGCATCGTTCAAGAAGGTGTCCTCTTATCGGCAGCGGGTTCGTTGCTTGCAGGCGTTCTTGCGCTGACGATGCTCAATGGCATCGCGGTGCGGTTCACAATGGGTGCGTTCACGCTGCGAATTGATAGTGTCGCAATCCTGATCGGTTGCGGTGTTGGATTGGTGTTAGGAGTCTTGGGCGCGCTGCCACCGGCGCTGAAGGCTCTTCGTGAATCGGTGGCGATCAGTTTGAAGGCAATCTGAAGTGATAGAAGATTGCTGATTTTCGATTGAATATTTAACCAAGGAGATTGAAGATGAAGAGTTTGAAATGGATGACGGTCGCGTTTGCTTGCTTGACCATTTGTGTGGCTGGATGTGGAAGTTCACAGACGGCACAGGATTCGGAATCGACGGCTGTTGATTCGCGGTATGTGGTTCAAACGGAACCGGAGGGTGCGATTGCGGTGGGCGACGCTCGGCAATCGGTGGAGGACGATCAAGCGATTACGTTGGTCGGAACCATTGGCGGATCGACAGAGCCGTTTGTTGAAGGAATCGCCGCGTTCACGATCGTCGATGCGAAGGTTCCGTATTGCGCAGCCGAGGAAGGTTGTCCGACACCTTGGGATTATTGCTGCACTCAGGACCAAGTCAAGGACAACATCGCCACGGTGAAAGTCGTTGATGAGAGCGGCAACCCGGTCGGCAAGGACGCTCGTGGATTGCTAGGTGTCAAGGAACTTTCGACAGTCGTGGTCAAAGGGAAAGCCAGTCGCGATGAGCAGGGCAACTTGACCGTCATTGCCGACACAGTTTTCGTAAAGAAGTAGTAATTATGAGAGTGGGGGAGAAGGGAGAAGGGAGAAGGGAGAAGGGGAGTCGGGGAGTCGGGGAGTCGGGGAGTCGGGAGTCGGGAGAAGAGGAGCAATAAATTGACTCCCAGCTCCCAGCTCCCAGCTCCCAGCTCCCAACTCCCAACTCCCAACTCCCAACTCCCAACTCCCAACTCCCAACTCCCAACTCCCAACTCCCAACTCCCAACTCCCAGCTCCCAACTCCCAACTCCCAACTCCCAACTCCCAACTCCCAACTCCCAACTCCCAACTCCCAACTCCCAACTCCCAACTCCCAACTCCCAGCTCCCAGCTCCCAGCTCCCAGCTCCCAGCTCCCAGCTCCCAGCTCCCAGCTCCCAACTCCCAGCTCCCAGCTCCCAACTCCCAACTCCCAGCTCCCAACTCCCAACTCCCAACTCCCAGCTCCCAACTCCCAACTCCCAACTCCTTTCTAAAAAAGCCATGAGCGAACCGAAGCTCGACCTGAGCCAGCTTGCACTCGATCGTTCACCTGGAGGTGAATCGTACGCGAAGAAGCCCCGCCGAAGACGCTGGGTTTCTCGTTACTTCGTGCCGTTTGGCATTCTACTGGGCTTTGTCGCTTTGCTGGGTGCAGCGGCAGGGCGACAGTGGTTGCCTGCGCAGGCGGTGACGGTATTGCCGGTGATTATTAAACGAAGCACCGTTCAGCAGGCGGGAACCACTTTGTTCCAGTCGCCCGGTTGGATTGAACCAAGACCAATCGCGATTGCGGTTGCGTCACTTGCGCCAGGCGTGATCGAAGAATTGTTGGTGGTCGAGGGTCAAACCGTTGAAAAGAACGAACCGATCGCTCGATTGATTTCGATCGACGCGGAACTGGACGTCGAGCAGGCCGAGAACTCACTCGCGATCCGCGAAGGTGAACTCAATCGCGCGATAGCAGAACGCGACGCAGCACAAATTCGTCGGGACAACCCGGTTCACTTGCAAGTGCAGTTTGCAGAGGCAGAAAGTCAACTAGCGAAGTCAGAGACCGAACTCGCTAAAGTGCCATTTCTAATCAAAGCCTCCGAGGCAAATGTCGATTTCACTCGCGACAGCATGCAGCAACGGCGTGCCGCACAGGAAGCAATTGCGGGGCGAATTGTTCAGCAATCGGTCAACGCACACGCTTCCGCTCAAGCCAATTTGCAAGAGTTGCAACAGCGTGGGCCAAACCTTCGCCGTGAAGCCGATGCGTTGCAAAACAAGGTCAATGCGATCGAAAAGCAACTGCAACTGTTGATCGAAGAGACGCGGCAGTTGAACGAGGCCCATGCGAAGGTGCAATCATCAACGGCGCTGCGTGATGAAGCCAAACTGCAAGTTCGACAAGCTGAATTGATGTTGCAGCGAAACACGGTTCGAGCACCTGTGTCGGGTCGAATCTTGCGCCTCGTCGCAGCACCAGGCACACGGGTGATGGGGCTGGATGCTAGCGCGGGGCAGAGTTCGAGCACCGTCGTCGAAATGTATGATCCGAAACGATTGCAAGTACGGGCCGATGTCCGGTTGGAGGATGTGCCCATGGTGACTCGTGGCCAACCTGTTGAGATCGAAACGGCGTCATCGGCTAAAGTGATTCAGGGGCGAGTGTTGCAGGCGACCAGTTCGGCGAACATTCAAAAGAATACGCTGGAAGTAAAAGTTGAATTGATCGACCCGCCATTGAACGTCAGTCCAGAGATGTTGGTCACAGCGACGTTCTTGGCACCCGCGATGGACGTGTTCGCCAATGAGCCGACCGAAACCGAACGCATGTTTGTACCGAGCGAACTGATTCAATCGAGCGACTCGGGTGCATTTGTGTGGGTCGTGGACGCGGACCAACTCTCGCGACAACGTCCGGTGACAATTGGTGGCGAAACCGGCGATGGACTTGTCGAAGTTCGATCGGGTCTCAACGTCACCGATAAACTGATTGCGAGTGGAGTTGAAGAACTCACTGATAGTAGTTCGGTCATGGTGACCGGCGATGACCGGACGATTGGTTTTTAAGACGATGGGGAGTCGGGAGTGTGGGAATATTGAGTCTCCCATTCTCCCCCACTCCCAGCTCCCAACTAATTTTCCTGGAGGAAAAAAATGGCATTGGTAGAACTGCGCGGCGTCTGCAAGAGCTTTCGCAAAGGCGATGAAACGATCACTCCGCTTGACAACATTGATTTGGATATCGAGGCGGGTGAGTTCGTTTCCTTGATGGGACCGAGCGGAACCGGCAAGAGCACACTGCTAAACCTTGTTGCCGGTATTGATCGACCGGAGACGGGAAAGATCACGGTGGCGGGCACCGAGGTCACACGATTGTCCCGCGGAAAACTGGCCGATTGGCGGGCGGCGAATCTAGGCTACATTTTTCAAACACACAATTTGATTCCCGTCCTGACTGCCTACGAAAACGTCGAGCTTCCAACGTTGCTGCTAAAACTAACATCATCGCAGCGTCGCCAGCGTGTTGAATTAGCTCTCGAAGCGGTCGGGTTGAGTGATCGAGCCGACCACTACCCTCGACAGCTCTCCGGAGGTCAAGAACAACGGGTCGGAATCGCCCGAGCGATCGTTGCTCACCCCAAAATCGTTGTCGCCGACGAACCGACCGGCAGCCTGGATACGGAAACGAGCGAGCAGGTGCAGGACTTGTTGCAACGTCTCAACAAGGAACTCGACATCACGATGCTGATGGTTACGCACGACAGCAACGTGGCTGCGATTGCGTCACGACAATTGGTACTAGATCGCGGTAAGTTTTTAGAATAAGGGGGACACAAGGAGTGGGGGAGTCTGGGAGTGGGGGAGTGGGAGTGGGGGAGCG
>Ga0163216_101110_pt1 | contig 21063 bp, 15 predicted proteins | sample SynspAceP_FD_167610 | JGI IMG/M metagenome (GOLD analysis project Ga0163216, IMG submission 167610) | Saline lake microbial communities from Ace Lake in Antarctica - Synechococcus sp. Ace-P (Illumina Assembly) | ecosystem: Environmental > Aquatic > Non-marine Saline and Alkaline > Saline ...
ATCACGTTGTGAACGCTTGACTTCGTTGTGTAACTTTTCAAGGTGGGTATCAAAATACCGTCGATTAAAAACGCTGGTTAGGCCATCTATATAAACCATTTTTAATAATAAATCCCGTTGATATTTTAGCGTCAAATGGGCTCTTACTCGGTTTTTAATCGTCATTGGGTTGACGGGTTTGGTAATAAAATCGATACCACCACTGCGCCAACACTCATCCTCTTCGTGTTGTTCGTTGTAAGTGGTCACAAATATAACTGGAATGCTTTTAGTGTCTGCACGTTGCTTGAGTTCGTGACACAATTCTAAGCCTGTCATGCCAGGCATCAACAAATCTAATAAGATCAAATCAGGCGGGTTTTTTTTACACACTTCTAAGGCGTCTTGGGCACTGGTTGCGGCCAATATCGTATAATCTGCTGCCAAGATATTATAAATAGTTTGAATATTGATAGCTTGATCATCAACTACCAAAATCTTGGAATGAGCTAAATCAACCTCAGCCTCTTCATTTAATCTATCAATTGACATACTACTCCTTGTCGATTAACGCATCAAAGCGCACTAATATCTCAGTGGCAGTTTTAAATTTTAATTTATTCAAGGCAGTTGTTAATTCATTGGCCAATTCAGTAGACACTGATTTGAGTGAACCTGAAATTTTTTGGAAGGAATCAATCGCATGCATATTAAAGTTTTCAACTTCAGTCTTTAGTTGCTTGTAGGTCTCTAAAAAAACGTCGGCATCGGCTTCTTGTACAGGTTCACTAAGTCCTCCTTGCAGCAACTCCATCAGTCTTGACACAGTCAATAAATTTGTGCGACAAACCTCTGCAAAACCAATGTACTTTTTAATATCGAAATTTTCAATGCCGTCGTCTATTAGTTTTTTATCTTTTGATTTTGCTTGTTTGCTCAGTTCGGTAAAACCCAGTGCAGCCGCTGTACTTTTTAGAGTATGAAAAATTAATTTTAAGTGGTCGTAGGTACTATTTTCGTCTTCTAGTTGAAGTATATAATTTTGCAAATCTGCTCTAAATAGCGCTAGAGATTTAAGATATAGTCTCTCAAGCTGATTAAATCGTTGCATTGCCTGTTGTATGTCAATTTTTGCTTCTTTGCAAAAGTCAGTGAGGTTTGCACTTTGCTGTGGATGACTTTGAGTCTCGCTTTTGGCTGAGTTATACACGTGGTCAAATTTATTGGTGATGAGTAAAATTTGCTTAACGACATGACTCAATTCAAAGGGCTTGCCAATGTGTCCATTCATACCTGCAGCAAAGCAACGCTCTTTATCTGAGGGCATGACGTTGGCAGTCATCGCTAATATAGGTAATTGTGTAAATTTTACATTTTCCCTAATACGTTTGGTGGTTTCATAACCATCAATACCTGGCATTTGTATGTCCATGAGTACGACATCAAAAGGCAGTAGGCTGTTTTCTAATTCAAATAAAGCGTCTAGCCCACTATTACTGATGGTGGTACTGGCCCCTTGGCTCTCCAATAATTGCTTTACAATACTTTGATTGGTTGGATTATCTTCCACTACTAATACGCGCATTTTTAACAGTGGTTTGTCATTCTTATCGAATGTTTGTTTTATAGACGCTTGTTTGGTGGTGGCAACTGCATCATAAAATGCATTGATTAATTGCGCTCGAGTAATCGGTTTGGTTAAAAAGCCATTTAATAACTTGGGATTTTTATGGTGATTTTGCACTAATATTTCTTTGCTATGTGCAGTGATCATAATAAGCAAAGGCATCATCTCAACCGGTGTCTGCTGTCTAATTAACTCAGATAGGGCCCAGCCGTCTGTATTAGGCATTACCCAATCAATTAATGCCAAATCAAAGGGGGAATTATGCTCAAGTGCTGACTGAAATAAGCCGAGCGCATCTTTTGCATTACTGGCTGTTTTTACCTGCCATCCGAGTTGAGTGATCGTTTCACTCAATATGCTCAAACTGGTATGGTTATCATCAACCAACAATACTTTAATGGGGGATTCGTTTGTAAAGGATAACTTAGTATTTTTAGGCTGCACGGCGGGTTGCATTAAAACAGTAAAGCAAAATTCTGAACCTTCATTGAGCTCACTACTGGCTTCAATCGTACCGCCAAGGAAATTGATGTACTGGCTGGCAATGGTTAGCCCAATACCAAGGCCGCCGTATTGCCTATTGTCAGCATTATTGGCCTGAGTAAACATTTCGAAAATATAACTGAGCTTATTTTTATCAATACCGATACCACTATCTTTGACTTTGACTTGCAAACAAATATGTTTAGCCCCCTGTTGTTGTGCTGAGAGTTCTATTAAAACTTCTCCTTTATTTGAAAACTTAACGGCGTTGCTACCCAAATTTAATAAAATACGTTTTAGTTTATTTTTATCGCCATACATTACATAGGGAGTGTCTGGTGATACCTTGAAATGAATCTCTAGGGGTTTGTCTCCTGCCATTTCATATAAAAACAAACCAACTTCAGCGAGTAATTCATCAAGTACAAAATCACTTTGTTCAAGCCTTAGTTGATTTTGCTCGGCGTAGGTCACTTCCAATATTTCATCAATGATTTGGGTTAAAGATGAAATGGCAATTTTGGTTTGGGCGATATGTTTTTGTTGAATATCGTCAATGTGGGTTAATTGCAGTAGTTGCAAAAAACCATTAGCGCTATTTAGGGGGGTACGAAGTTCATGGCTCATATTAGTAATAAATTCTGTTTTGGCTTTATTCGCCGTTTCCGCCCTATTAAGTGCTGATTTTACTTCATTTTCATCTTTGATACGCTGAGTGATATCTGTGGCGGTTAAATAGATAAACTGCTGGTTTTCAAAGTTTATTCGGCAAGCGGATACGAGTTTTAGCAACCATTCGCCCTTGGCATTTCTGAAACTGACTTCAAAGGTATATTGTTGCTTTTTTATCACTTCACTGACCACAGCTTCCCAAGAAATGGCTGCTTTAAAATCGACTAAGTCACTGATATTTAGCTTTGTTAACGCGCTTTCTGAGTAGTTGAGTCGTTGATACGCATAAGGGTTTGCCTTACAAATAGAGCCATCGATATTTACCCATAGGAGTAACTCTTTGGTGTTATTAATGGCGGCATTAATTAAGGCAATGTTATTTTCAAGTTCTTGTTTTTCACTTAGATCGTGGGCAATCAGCACAAAACCATTTGAATCTATCAAACTGGTTATCGTCATTTTCACTTTAACGGATTCACCGTTTTTGCGCAGTAGTAGACTAATAGTAGGGATCTTTTTGTTTTTTTCCGCTTGCTTCATTTCTATCTCAAACATTTGTGCTGAGACTGGCTCACTAGTGAATATCTGTTTTAAACAGCTTGGCTCCATTAGATCTAGTATGTTTAATTTGCCAACAGCCTCTGTAGCGTCAAATCCGAGTAAATTGATGGCACTGTTATTGAGTAGTGAAATGAGCCCTGACTTATTAAAAGCGATAATGGCTGAATTATCACTTTCTATAATGCTCTGCTGAAAATTCAGTTCTTTGCTGAGTCGGGCCGTGGCTTCGCTTATTTTTTGACTTAATACCAAATTTGTTTTTTCAACCACATTAGCAAAATCTGCTCTTTGCTTCAGTTTTTGTAAACGACTGGATGAGAAAACCCTCAGTAAATAGAAACCAAGTGCAGTCAAAAAGGCCAAACCTAAAACGGACCAAAATTTATGATTGGCATTTTGTAGATGCAGTGAATCAATAGAGTTGGCCGTGGGCGTTATAGTAATTTGCCAATTGCGGCCAAATACTGAGCTAATATTTTGGCTTTGGTACTCTATTGCTAATTCATTGCTAGGCTTAGATTGTGCCGATGATGAGTAAAAATCAATTACGGAATCGTTGGTCGTGTCTGAAATATTGATTTGAACGTGGTCGGTCTGGGCTAAAACTGCATCCAGTATTTCTGAGATAAGTAAGGGGGTGTAGACCCAGCCAACTAATTTTTGTTGTCCTGCAGCAGCGGCTTTTTGATAAACGGCTAATAACAACAAAAAACCGTGTTCTCTCCCTTGATCGGCTTGGATTAAGGTAATAGGCCCAGTCAGTTGCGGTTTGCCCGTAATTGCCGCTTGCAGTGCCGCCATACGTCGATTTTTTTCTGAACCAATGTCTAAGCCTATGGCTGCTTGATTATCTATTTCGGGTTCAATGTATTGAATGATAAACAGCGGGTCTTGGGGCTCATCCAGTTGTTTGAGTTCAAAGGGACCTTGCCTATCTTTTGCCGCCGCTTGTAAAAAATCCTCTAGTTGCGATTGTTCAACATATTTAATTAGGCCAAAACCACGGGTGCCGGGAAATTCAGTTGGGTAATCTCGACTATTGAAATAGGCAAGTTGCTTTTTATAATTGAAGTTTTCAAACTCGGCGGCTTGAATGGCAGCGACTAAGCCGCGCAAACCATATTGATATTTCTCTAAGCCCAATAGGATGTCAGAACTGATTCTGTTTAATTGTTCGCTCATTGTTGCTTGAATCAGTTGTTGATTATTTCGCTCAGTAGAGGTTTTGGTTTGAATAGCGACATAAGTGCCTATTATAAACACCCCTGCTAAGAGAAAAGAAAACCAATAAGACCGAGTTTTCATAAACGCCAATTATCCTTAAAGTGATTTGTGATGTTTCGGCTTGGTTTCATCAAGTACAAGCTAGCTATATAAACTTACCCTATTTTAGGTTTTTCGGTAGCCAATAATTGATATTAGCGCTTATTATTTCATCATTGTGCAGTTTTTTTGCCAATAGTGGCATACTTGCCTAGCAAAAAAGCTAAGTGCGTTATTTTTAAGGGATATTAAGGAGGGTGACAAAGATGCCTGCAGGCACCTTTGTTTTTTGGTCAAACTTATCGACTGGGAATTATTTTCCTAGGCAAGGGTGTTGTATAGCGCGAGAAAATTAAGACTTTTAACTAGGCACTTAAATTTAATACTCCTTCTAACGTCAATTCACTTAGCCTAATTAACTCATTTTTGCCAGCCAACTGAGTGGTGCGATAGGGGCGATATATCTGAATAATGCCCACGGCCATGCAGGCACAAAGCTGCTTGCCACTTCTTTTTCAATGGCTTTTACCATGGCTTTGCAGCCAGTTTCCGTGTCGACGATAAACGGCACTTTTTTCACTTTTTCGTTGATTTCACTGCGAATAAAACCGGGGTGGATGGTAGTCACTTTGATGGGGGTGTTCATTACATCGATGCGGATCCCTTCACTCATTGAGGTCAATGCTGCCTTAGTTGCGGCATAAACAGTCATGGCGCGCCGAGCACCGCGTACCGCACTGACTGAAGAAATAGTAACTAAGTGCCCTGCATTTTGTGCTCTAAATAACTGCATAGCGGCCTCACACTGGGCCAAGGCGGAGACAAAGTTTGTAATGGCAGTTTGTTTGTTGGCGTAAAAATAACCAGTGCCCACCGAAGCGCCTTTACCCATACCGGCGTTAACAATGACTCTGTCGAGACCGCCCATATCATCAGCAAAGGCTTTGAATACGGCAAAAACTTGGTCGTGATCATCCACATCAAGAGCGCGAATATAAATTTTGATGTCGGGATTGATAACAAGCAACTCGGTTTTGAGTTCTTCTAAACGTTCTAAACGACGGGCACACAAAGCCAGATTACGGCCTTTTTTGGCAAATTCAATGGCCATACCGCGCCCTAGGCCAGAGCTTGCACCACTAATTAATATATTTTTTCTTAGCATCATATTCTCGTTATTATTTATAGCTGATGAAGTTATGTTGCTGATTATCAAATGCAGCATGTTCGTTCATGGTAGAAAGTATCGGCCCCTTGCGACTAACAATAATTTTACTGACACCACAATTAACTAAGGTCCAATTCAGCTGCATAAGCTGAACAGCTGGCACGCCCAATAGCATCTGACATAATAAAGCAATCGGGCCACCTGAGGTGAAAACGGCGATATTTTGGCCATGGCTGTGCTGGGCACTTAGCTGAGCTAGTGCAGATCGAATTCGTTGTTGGTAAGCCGACCACGATTCTTGATAATCCTCATCATGCTCACTTTGAATCCAACGGGTAAAGGCCTTAAACACCAGTGTTTCAAGCGCTGTTTGGGGGTTGGTTTGAGCCAGTACCCATTTTTTGACCCCTTGCGCAGTGGCACATTGCCCTTCGTATTGTGCCAATATATCTTGATGATCATATTCATTCCAGCGTGCATCCACAATGGGCTGTTGCTGATTTGAATTTAGGCCGAGTAAACAATGTTGTGCAGTTTGAGCATGACGTTGCATGGCTCCGCGCACTATTTGGTCAAATTGAATATTACGTTCTAAAAAATGTTGACCTAAGACATGGGCTTGTTGTTCACCGAGTTGGGATAAACAGTCATAATTGTCTTGCCCAAAGGAGGCTTGACCATGACGAATAAGATAAATACAGGTCATTTAACGTTGTCCTTTGATGGCTTTCCGGCATTGCCACAACAAATAGTGCACGAAAAACCAAATATGCTTAAATGCGGGATTTTGGGTTTGTTTATGGTGATAACGGTAATAAATTTGCTGAACAATGGCGGCTAAACGAAATAAACCGTAAACCTCATAAAATGCAAAGCTTTCTACCTTAAACCCCGTTTTTGCTAGGTAATAATCAATCACTTCACGGCGTGTCAACATGCCATCTAAGTGGCTGGGCTGGCGACGTGTTCCCAAGGCTATGCGGTCATCATCTGCTTGTACCCAATAGGCGAGGGAATTACCGAGGTCCATTAAAGGATCCCCTAAGGTGGCGAGCTCCCAATCAAGCACACCAATGATATGGCTCGGGTCTTGGCTATCCAAAACTAAATTATCAAAGCGAAAATCGTTATGGGTTAAACAAATATGCTCTTGACTGGGTTGGTTATCTTGTAGCCAGGCCATGACATATTTGCCGCTTGGTACATTCCACGTTTTGGCTTTACGATAGCGTTCACTCCAGCCCGATATTTGTCTTTCGATATAACCTTCACCTTTGGCAAGGTGACTTAATCCGGCCGTTTTGTAATCAACTAAATGCAGTTTTATCAGACTATCTAGGGCGTTTAAACATAACTGGTGAGTATCATTTTTTGTCATGTTCAGGCCCTTGGGCATATTTTTCCGTGGAACAATACCCTGCAGTTTTTCCATGACGTAAAAATCAGTACCAATAATATCGGGGTCATCACAAAATGCATGCATCTGCGGAACATAGGGATAAACCGGTTTTAGTGCAGCTTGTAAGCGATATTCACGGCCCATATCATGGGCACCTTTGGCTTTAGTGCCGGCAGGGGCTCGACGTAAAATAAGCTCAAAAACAGAAGCGTTTTCTAAGCTATAGGTGAGACAGTAAGTCCAGTTTGAGGCGCCGCCAGAATATTGTGTGACGCTCGGCCTTGCAAGTTGCGTCGAGGTGTTTAGCCTTGCTATATGTTGGATTAACCAAGGATGAAGTCGCCCTAAGTCTAACTCTTCGCCTTGCCTGACTTGACCGGCGGTATCGATAATAGGATTTTTCATGTCGCTTTGGGCCCGAATTTTTTTAACTTTTTCAACATCATTTTTAAATAGCGATTGCTTGGTAGATAACGTTTTAAGCGATAGGCAAATCGACCTTCTTTATGACTCAATATCATAAAATCCCCAGCATTTGCTCGATTTATAATGATTGCGGCAACTTCGGCTGCATCAATCGTTGAGCGTGTCAGTAGCTTGGTGACTAAGGCTTGTGCACCGGGTTGTTGACTGCGCATAGATTGACCAAGTCGGGTGGCAAAAAAAGAAGGACAGGCGACACTGACTTGGATCCCATGTTTGGCAAGCTCCAAATACATGGTTTCCGAAAAACTCACTACTGCCGCCTTACTGGCATTGTAACTGGCCATGTAAGGGATGGGCGTAATACCGGCTTGTGACGCGATATTAATTATTTGGCTATGTGTTTGCGCAGACAACAGGGGAACAAAGGCTTTGGTCATTCGAACCAAGCCCAATAGGTTGATATTTATAACCCATTGCCACTGTTCTATATCTTCATATTCTAATGCACCGCCCGTCGCTACCCCTGCATTGTTTACTAATACATCTAATTTACCCCAGCGTGACACGATAGCCTTGTATAAGTCTTCAATATCAGTTTGCTTGGTAATATCGCAGGGCTGAAAAAATAGATCATCTGCCTGCTTAGAATGGGCCGCAATGACCTCATTAGCGAGCTCAGGATTTAAATCAGCAATACAAATTTTAGCCCCAAGTCCGGCATAGTGTTTTACCAAAGCGGCACCTAAACCTGAGGCGCCGCCGGTAATTAAGATATGCTGCGGCATGGATTAACCTGCCTGATATTTACGTAATTCTAAGCGTGTTACCATGGCTTGATGCACCTCATCCGGGCCATCAGCTAGGCGTAATGAGCGCGCACCTGCAGCAAAACGAGCCAGTGGGAAATCACCACACATGCCAGCACCACCGTGAATTTGTACCGCCATATCAACCACTTGTTCTAACATTCTAGGCACTGCCACTTTAATTGCAGATATTTCTGTCATGGCGTGCTTCACACCCACATTGTCTATTTTCCATGCCGCATAGAGGGTCAATAAGCGGGCTTGATCAATGGCAATGCGTGCATCTGCGATGCGTTCGCCATTGCCGCCCAACTTGAGCAGAGGTCGACCAAAAGCGGTGCGACTTAAACCCCGTTGCATGGCTAACTCTAATGCTTTCTCAGCCATACCAATGGAGCGCATACAGTGGTGAATACGGCCTGGACCTAAACGCCCTTGGGCGATGGCAAAGCCTTGACCTAAACCAACCAGTAAGTTTTCTTTCGGCACACGCACATTAGTAAAGTGCATTTCACCATGGCCAAAGGGGGCATCATAATCTCCATAGGCTTGTAACATGCGTTTGATTTCAATACCGGCAGAATCAAGAGGCACTATAACCATAGAATGTTGGCTGTGCTTGTCGTTTTCTGGATTAGACAAAGCCATAAAAATAGCCACTTTAGCATTGGGATGACCAAGACCTGTGGTCCACCATTTTTTACCATTGAGCACTAATTCATCGCCGTCAAGTTCAACAGTGGCTTGCATATTGGTGGCATCAGAGCTGGCGACATCGGGTTCAGTCATGCCAAAAACTGAACGAATTTCACCGGCTAAAAGTGGTTTAAGCCACTTATCTTGTTGAGCCTGATCACCAAAGTGGTAAAGCACTTCCATATTGCCTGTATCAGGGGCATTACAATTAAAAATTTCTGAAGCAAAAATACAGCGACCCATTTGCTCAGCTAAAGGAGCATATTCTAAGCAGCTCAAACCTTGCCCTAGTTCCGCTGAAGGCAGAAATAAATTCCATAAACCTGCAGCTTTAGCTTTTTGTTTTAGTGGCTCAATCAAAGGGTGCACTTGCCAGTTACGCCAATTACCATCAGGATTGAGTGCATGGGTTTCAGCATAAATTTGAGTTTCAAGGGGATAAATATGTTCATCCATAAAAGCTTTTAGGCGATCTAGGTAACCTTGGGTCAGTTCATTGTGAGCAAAGTTCATATTGATGTTCCTTTTAGTGTTTCAAACACGGGTGGCAAGAGCATACTGCCAATTATCAATTGAATGAAATGAAAAATAGTATATAAGTAATGTGAATATGGTTCATAGTGGTGACTGAGTGACGGATAGTAATCAATTACACAAGCTTGACTTAAATCTACTTAAAGTTTTTGAGAGTATTTACCAAGAGCAAAATATGTCGCGTACCGCAGAGTTGCTGCATATTACTCCCTCTGCTGTGAGTCACGCACTCAAGCGCCTGCGTGATGCCTTAGGTGATCCTTTATTTGTGCGCAGCAATAATCAAATGTTACCCACATCGGTTTGCCAGCAGATGGCCCCTTTGATCATTGATAATTTGAGCCGCTTACGGCAAATTTTGCAACATTGGGGTGCGTTTAATCCTTTGCTCAGTACCCATCACTTTCGTTTAGGTATGCACTATGCGCTTGAGCCTTCTATTTTGCCTCTACTGGCTCGATTGTTAGCTGATGTTGCGCCTAATACCACTTTTGCCAGTATAAAAGTGGAGAGGGCTAATTTAACCCGCGCCTTAGCGGCAGGGCACATTGATGTGGCTTTTGACGTCGCCTTGCCAATTAAACCGCCGGTTCTGCACAAAAAACTATTAATTGATGAATTTTGTGTGATGATGAAAGTCAGTCATCCGCTAGCGTCCGCGCTAAGCGCAGAAGAGTATTTAGCGGCTAAACATATTGGTGTGTCTAATCGACCTAGTGGCGCGGCTTTAGAAGATATATTGTTGCAGCAGCAGGGCTTGGCTCGGCAAATTGGTATTCGCTGCCAAAATTACTATGCTGCCAAAGATATCGTGGCACAGTCAGATTATTTGCTGACCATGCCTCGTCGTTTGGCCACCCAATTGATTACGCAATTAGGCATGGCAGCCGATGTAAGTTTACAAGAGCTGCCGATTACCCTCACGGGTATTGAGACCCATCTTTATTGGCATAGTCAAACCGAGCAAGATGAGGCACTGAGTTGGTTAAGGCATCAAATGAATCATTTATTTGATTGAATCAAAAACACTTCTACAGTTGTAGGGTAGATAAGATTGAAATTACCTTTAATTAGTGCGTAACTGGCTAACGCATTTTTGCTGAAAAATTTGGAATTTAAACACTATGACTGATCTTTTTACCCCTGTTACCTTAGGTAAAGTAGAATTAGCAAATCGTATTATCATGGCGCCGTTAACGCGCTGTCGTGCAACTTTAGAGCATGTTCCTACTGACTTAATGGTGAATTATTATAGTCAGAGAGCGAGTGCAGGCTTAATCATCGCAGAAGCGACCATGGTGGCCGAGGGAAATAGTGCATTTTTTCACGAACCGGGTATTTATTCCGAAGAGCAAGTTGTTGCATGGCGTAAAGTGACCGAAGCAGTGCATGGCAAGGGTGGAAAAATATTTCTACAACTTTGGCATGGTGGTAGAGCCTGCCATCCTGCACTTAATAACGGTAAAGTGCCGGTAGGGCCAAGTGCTATTGCTATTCAGGGGGAAGTTCGTACTCCAGAGGGGAAAATGCCCTATGTAGTACCTAAAGTTCTTAAAGACTCAGATATTGCAGATATTCTTGAAGATTTCACTAAAGCAGCTAAAAACGCCAAAGAAGCGGGTTTCGATGGTGTTGAGATCCACGCTGCCAATGGTTATTTAATTGATCAGTTTTTGCGTGATGGCTCAAATAAACGTGATGGTGAGTATGGCGGTGATTTAGAAAACCGTGCTCGATTATTATGTGATGTACTTGATGAAGTCATTAATGTTTGGGGTAAGGGGCACGTGGGCGTGCGTCTTTCACCCATTAATAGTTTTAATAGCATGCAAGATAGCGACCCCATGGGCTTATTGGAGTATGTACTTGAGCGTATCAGTGAATACGACCTCGCTTATGTGCACTTGATGCGCGCTGATTTTGAGCAAAAACAACAGGGTGATGTTATGCAAGTGGCGTTGGATAATTTCGATGGTAATTTAATCGGCAACATGGGCTATACCTTTAAAGAAGGCACTAACGCGGTGAAAAAAGGGCAATTGGAAGCAGTTGCTTTTGGCATGCCCTTTGTAGCTAATCCCGATTTAGTGCAACGTTTTGCAAAAGGTTTGGCACTGGCTCAAGCTGATAACGCTACTTTGTATACACATGAAGCTAAAGGCTATAGCGACTACCCCACAGCATAAGCGACTACTTTGATTACTGTGTGGCTGGGATCTCGGCCTTTATTCCGTGTTTTTCGAGCAAGCTAGCCAGTTGGCCAGATTCTTTGATGGTTTCTATGGCTTGGTTGATGATTGGCAGCCATTCGCGTTTGTCATCTCTGAGTCTAATAATAATTGAACCGAGAGTATGTGGAGCGGCAAAGCTAATCTCGATATCTAAGAGCTTAGCCCAATATTTCGCTGTTTCTTTTTCAATAATGATAGAGGTGAATCTTTGGTGTTTGAGCCCGAGTAACAACGACTCTTCATTGAGAAAGTCCATACGCTTAAATTGGTCATCATCAACGTAGAAGTAGCCTGCAATAGTACCTACGGGTTTATTATAAATAGCACTACGGTCAGGCACGGCTGCTGCATTTTCTGGCAGAGTCACTACATATTCGGAAACGTTGAATATAGGGTTGCTGTAGACAAATTGTGCAGAAGAACGCCCCTCTTTTAGCCATTCTAAACACACAAAATCAAAATCAACTAAGCCATCTAATAAGGCTTTTTCTGCCCGTTTGGGCGGGAAATGGACAGCTTCAAATTCTATGCCAGTCAGCTCTTGAATTAGTAGGGTGACTTCTTCGAAGATGCCAAGTTTACCCCGTTGGGCACTTTGCTGATAAGGGATCCATCCGCCTTGTTGCCCAAGGTCATATCGTAAAAGAACAGACTCTTGCTTGGGCTCCTCGCCATGTGCTTTCACACTAAGTAAATACATGCTGCACAACATCAGAACATAAGTGAACCAGCTGTTCGTTTTATTCGACTGCATTATTTATTCATCCTTTGGCATGACGAAATTTTTTGCACATGGTTGGGACTTGGTCATCATTTTTTAAAAGCTGGTACTGATTAAATAGTAATTATAAATGACAAAACAGCTGAGTAAAGCGCCACCTTCTAGACGGTTAAGTCGTCCGGGTTTTTTGATGCCTAAACAGAACACCAGCAAGGCAACGGTCACAGCTAACATGAGTAAGGCATCTCGATAGAAAAACACCGCGTCTACGGTAACGGGCTGAATAACACCCGCTAAACCAATCACCGCCAAGGTATTAAACATGTTAGAACCAACAACATTGCCTATGGCCATTTCATGTTCACCTTTTTTAACGGCGACTAATGAAGAGATTAATTCAGGTAGAGAGGTACCGATGCCAATGATAGTTAAACCAATAATCACGTCACTGACTTCAAAATAAGTGGCTATTTCTACTGCGCCCCACACCAAAATGCGCGAACTGATAACTAATACAACCAAACCTAATACCAGCCAAATTATATGCGGTTTTAATTGGGTTTTGTCACCCTTAATGGATTCTGTGACTTCATCAGCGAGTTTATCTCCCTTATCATTTTTGGCATGCCAGATACTCCAAACAATGAGTAGCACAAAAATGCCTAGTAGAGATATTGCATCGTCATGAGACAGTTCGAAATCCATCAGTTGCCATACAGAAAAAAACGAGATGGCTAATAAGAGCGGAAGCTCTTTACGTATAATGCCTGATTGCACTGCGATAGGGCTGATCAAGGCTGTTAAGCCTGCAACCAAAGTGATGTTGGTTATATTTGACCCGTAGGCATTGCCTAAAGCTAAACCGCCATTGCCTTGCAATGCAGCGAAAACTGAGACAATGATCTCGGGTGCTGAAGTACCAAAGCCAATGATAAACATACCGATAAATAGAGGTGAAACGCCGTAATAGCCAGCAGTGAAGGACGCCCCATGAATAAAACGTTCAGCGCTCCAAATAAGTAGCGGTAGACCAAGCAAAATGGCAAGACTAGCCAAAATCATTAAACATCTCCATTTTTAAAATTAAGCGGCGGCATAGTAACAGGTTTAGGATTATAGCTAGTGTAAATCAGCTTAATATTTGCTGTTTTCTTTCGTAATTAAATCGATATTTTAACAGTTATTACCTTGTTAACCGCCTAAAAGTTCTCTTAATTTTTTTTCGGCCCGTTCTTTAGGACTAAGGTTATTATCGTTATTATCTGCTTCCGGCAGCGGATCACCGAACAGAGCTGCAAATTTGGCTTTTGCTGCATAGGATTTATCTTCAGCCTTTTGCTCAAATACTCGAAAAGCCGGTTTAAAGTAATCACAGAAATTAGCTTTTTCAAGGTCACTAACCTGTTCAGCGCGCTCTTCATTGCAACCCATTCTGGCATCATAATATTCACACATACGACATACATGCTGGTCAGCACCGCAGTTTGCACACTCTTCACGTCGAGAAAATGGAAAAATAACCTTGTCCAGTTGGCGTAAACATTTCCAACATTGCAATGACTTCACGTAAGTTCCTTAGTGACTTTGAATATTCAATACTACTGATCTTGCGTGAATTATTAGAATTGATCAAACATTATGACAGAGCTAGCAGGATCTTTTAGGCTGCAGTGAATTGGGCTAGTCTCAAGGGGATTGGGTGAATCCATCACTGTATTATTGGCGATTCAGGGTTTTTCAATAGAGCTACAAATTTAAGCTTAGTTTGAATAGCAAAAATCTATGTGCGTTATATTGCAATAACTGCCGAAAATCTTCGGCAGTCTCGCTTGGCATCAATCGTGATTAACTGAACCAATATTATGAATACTTAAATCAGCACCGTGAAACTCTTGTTCTCGATTGAGACGCAAACCCATCACTAAGCTTACTCCACCATATATAATGCCACCGCCGATGAGGGCCACAAAGATACCCGTTAAGGTGCCGATAAGTTGAGCATAGAAACTGACGCCACCTAAACCGCCCAATTTTTCTAAACCAAAAATTCCTGCGGCTATTCCCCCCCAAGCTCCACAAACCCCATGTAAAGGCCATACACCTAAGACATCGTCTATTTTTTGTGTTTGTTGCATCAGGGTGAAGAGTTTGACAAATAACCATCCAGCAACCACACCAACCACTAATGCGCCAACAGGATGCATAATATCTGAACCCGCACAAACAGCGACAAGTCCGGCTAATGGACCATTATGCACAAATCCAGGATCGTTTTTACCAAAAAATAAAGCGGCGACAATGCCACCCACCATAGCCATTAGCGAGTTGACTGCGACTAATCCACTAATACCATCTAATGTTTGCGCAGACATAACGTTAAAGCCAAACCAACCAATGCAAAGTATCCACGTACCTAAGGCAAGAAAAGGGATGTTGGATGGGGCGAAGGCGACAAGTTTTTGGTCTTTCAAACGTCCGTTACGTAAACCCAGTAAAACAACGGCAACTAATGCCAGCCATCCGCCCATGGCATGCACGACGACTGAGCCTGCAAAATCGTGGAAAGACTCACCTGTGACGCTTTTAAGCCAAGTTTGTAAGCCATAGTTACCGTTCCAGACAATGCCTTCAAAAAAGGGATAAACAAAGGCCACAATGAGGGCGGAAGCGAGCAGAAAAGGATAAAACTTGGCCCGCTCTGCAATCCCGCCAGAAATAATTGCCGGTATTGCTGCCGCAAAGGTCACTAAAAAGAAAAACTTTACTAAGTCATAACCGTTGTTTTCAGTTAAAGAGGCAGCGGAATTTAAAAATGTCACATCGTATGCAAGCCAATAGCCGATAAAAAAATAAGCCAAACAAGAAACGGCAAAGTCAGTAATAATTTTGACCAGGGCATTGACTTGGTTTTTGTGTCTAACGGTTCCGACCTCTAAAAAAGCAAAACCTGCGTGCATGGCAAATACCATGATGGCTCCCATCAAAAGAAAATAGGTATTGGAGCTTTGCACTAGGGTGGAGATGGCATTATTAATATCGAGCATGGGTTTTCCTGAGAAATGAGCGGACTAGGCGTTGACTTAAATAGGTAGGGCTTAAATTGCTTCCTCATTTTCTTCACCTGTGCGGATCCGAATAGCTCGCTCTAGCGACGTAACAAAAATTTTTCCGTCACCTATTTTACCGGTCTTGGCGGTTTGTTGAATAATTTCAATACTGCGTTCTATTTCCTCGTCGGATAATATAAGTTCTAGCTTGACCTTAGGTAAAAAATCCACTGAATATTCTGAGCCTCGGTATGTTTCAGTGTGACCTTTTTGCCGACCATAACCGGTGACTTCAGTAACAGTTAAACCTCTAATACCAGCTTGATTTAACGCTTCTCTCACATCTTCTAGTATAAAGGGTTTAATAATCGCTTCTATTTTTTTCATATAAGTGGCGTTTTCTGTAACAAATTTTCGCTATGATACAACGACTTAAAGAAATTGTGTTGCTTGCACGCTATAACGTAATGGGATAAGTAATTACAAATAATTAACAAAATTTTAATGTGCCTCTAGGACCGCTAAAAAAGCTTAGATATCCCAGCATAAAATTTTAAGTATAATAGTAGCAATCAAATTTTTAATCGGCATAATTCCACGCTAGCGCAGCATATGTTGCTTTAATCTCCCGTTTAAATTTAGGAACTTGCATGACCTTAGTGGTAAAACTTCGTCTTATTTTCATTATTACCTTCGTCAGTGTCGCTATTGATCAGTTGAGCAAGTTGTGGGCTGATCGCTATCTAACTCACTTTACGATGAACAGCTATTGGGGCGATATCGTGAGAATTGGTTATGTGGAAAATCACGGTGCTTTTTTAGGCTTAGGTAGTAGTTTGTCTGAGTCACTACGATTTTGGATATTTGTTGTGGCAGTGGGATTAGTGCTGTTGACTCTATTTATCTATATGTTTAAAAGCAAACAACAGAATACCTACAGTTTAACTTGTCTCGCCTTAATTTTTTCAGGTGGCATCAGTAATTTTTATGATCGTGCAATGAATGATGGCGCTGTTATTGATTTTTTAAATATTGGAATTGGTTCATTACGAACGGGTATTTTCAATATTGCCGACATGGCGATTATGTTAGGGGTGTTTATGTTGTTGTTTGCAAAAAACGAAAACAATATAAGCCAAAAACAATAGTTAACAAGACTCTGTGATTAGCAGAGTCTTTGCTTAGTCTGCTTGATTTCATTGTTGTTCTTATTAAGCTTACATCTGTTTTTTAAGCGATATCCACATAACTGTCTCAAATTTTCTCTTCATTTTAATCTAATTCGGTCTGATTGTTGCTCCATGTCAATTTAAGTCTGGTGATTTACGTTGTATGGATGGAATAAGTTGGGCGATGCGCCCCGCGTTTTTATTAAGCTGAGGAACAATAATGAGTGGAAATCAAGCAAGAGAACAAGCGATCGCATATATAACCAATCGTGAACCAAAACAGAGCAAAATGCCTGATTCATTGAGCAAAATTTGGGCAAAAGATGTTTTTAATTTGGCCGCTATGGAAGAAGCATTGTCAAAAAATGCTTTTAAAGCCATGAAAAATACCGTGCAAACTGGCGCTCCACTCGACCCCGCTACCGCTGATGTGGTGGCTGCAGCGATGAAAGACTGGGCGATGTCTAAGGGCGTTAAATTCTTCTCACATATTTTTTACCCTATGACCAATATCACGGCTGAAAAACATGATGGTTTTATCATTACTAATTCTGACGGCAATGCAATTACAGAATTTACTGGGAGTTTGCTAATAAAAGGTGAGCCAGACGGCTCTTCTTTCCCCAATGGTAGTTTGCGCATGACCAATGCGGCTCGTGGGTATACCGCTTGGGATCCCACTAGTCCGGCCTATGTTATGCACACGGATAATGGCTCTACGCTGATGATACCCAGTGTGTTTATGTCTTGGACCGGTGAAGCCCTAGATAAAAAAATTCCGCTGTTACGTTCCAATGCGGCGATGAATAAATCCGCGATCAGAGTATTGTCATTGATGGGGGAGTCTGACATTGCTCCACTTAATTCAAGTTGTGGGGCAGAGCAAGAATACTTCTTAGTGGATGAAAACTTTGCTAATAGCCGTCCCGATCTGCTGTTAGCAGGAAGAACCCTTTTTGGCGCACCACCGGCCAAAGGGCAGCAGTTTGATGATCATTATTTCGGCGCTATACCAGCGCGCGTTCAAGTGTTTATGCAAGACTTTGAAGATAAACTTTATCATTTAGGCATTCCTGCTAAGACCCATCACAATGAGGTTGCGCCTGGCCAATTTGAAATTGCACCCTATTTTGAAGCGGCTAATGTGGCTGCGGATCATCAGCAATTGTTGATGACCTTGATGAAAAGTACTGCCAAACAACATGGTTTTTTATGTTTATTACACGAAAAACCATTTGCAGGCGTAAACGGTTCTGGTAAACACGTTAACTGGTCTGTGGGTAATGCGACACAAGGCAATCTATTAGATCCTGGCAGCACGCCTCATGACAATCTTAATTTTTTGTTATTTTGTGGTGCCGTTATTCGTGGTGTTCATTTGTATGGACCCCTGTTGCGTGCAGTGATTGCCTCGGCCGCTAATGACCACAGACTGGGGGCGAATGAAGCTCCACCTGCTATTTTATCAGTCTATCTTGGTGAGCAACTGGAAAGTGTTTTTAATGATATCAAAGCAGGAAAGTTGCTAGAAAAAGCGAAGGGCGGTTTGATGGATTTGGGACTTTCACAAATCCTAAAATTTGAGCGCGATCCTGGTGACCGCAATCGGACCTCGCCTTTTGCTTTCACCGGCAACCGTTTTGAGTTTCGGGCGGTTGGTTCGTCACAATCGGTATCTGGGCCTCTCGTGGCGATGAATACCATGTTAGCGGATTCACTCGATTGGATTGCAGAAAAATTAGAAGTGGCACTCGCCAGCAACGACAAAACCACAGCGGTTATCTTAGTCTTAAAAGAGTTAATGGAATTACACGGTAATGTGGTGTTTGGTGGCGATGGATATTCATCTGAATGGCATAGTAAAGCGGTGGAAGAGCGCGGACTGAAAAATATTCCTACTGCTGCAGAGGCCTTACCTTATTTCAAAGATAAGTCCATAGTCAGCTTATTTGAGCGCACAGGGGTATTGAGCCCTAAAGAACTGTTAAGCCGTTTTGAAGTGTACGCAGAGCAATATATTTTGTCGATTGAGGTTGAAGCTAAACTGGTCAAAGATATCGCTATAACCCGAATTTATCCGGCTGCAATCAAGTATATTTCAGAAATATCAGCCACCAACGCTAGTTTGTCGCATATGGGAATAGCGCTGGATAAGGGGTCTTTAGAAAAGTTGGTTGCCTTGACCAACACTATGATGAGTGCCGTCCGTAAGCTAAGTGCAGCCATCGATGAACATGGCTTTGACTCGGTAGAAACCCATATGACTTTTTGCGCTAAAACGATATGTCCCTTAATGCTAGAAGTAAGAGCTGCCGTTGACTCACTTGAAGGCATTGTTGCCGATGAATATTGGCCCCTGCCAAAATATCAGGAAATGTTGTTTATCAAATAGCGGGTACTAAATACTTGGTATCAGTTAAAAATTCGAGCGTAAATTGTGTATAAAAAAACCGGCTAAGAGCCGGTTTTTTAGGTGTTCAGATACAACTGAATTTAGTCTTTTGGACCACGACTCGCACGTTTGCGATCATTTTCAGTTAAATGCTTTTTACGGATACGAATACTTTTGGGCGTAACTTCAACCAATTCATCGTTATCAATAAATTCTAGGGCTTGTTCTAAGGCTAGAATAACCGGTGGTACCAGTGATTGAGCTTCGTCAGTACCTGATGCACGAACGTTAGTTAACTGCTTGCCTTTTAGGGCGTTTACAGTTAAATCGTTGTCACGGTTATGCATACCGATAACCATACCTTCATATACTTCTACACCATGACCGATAAACAAACGACCACGCTCTTGCATGTTAAACAAGGCGTTAGTAAGCGCTTTACCAGTGGCGTTGGCAATCAATACACCGTTTTTACGTTGACCGATGCTGCCGCCTTTGTGCGGGCCGTAATGGTCAAACGTGTGGTATAGCAAACCAGAACCTGAAGTCATGGTCATAAAGTCAGTTTGGAAACCAATCAAACCACGGCTTGGAATGATAAAGTCTAAACGAACACGACCCTTGCCATCAGAGGTCATATTGGTCATTTCGCCTTTACGCAGACCAAGTTGTTCCATCATAGAACCTTGGTGTTGCTCTTCACAGTCAATAGTCACTGTTTCAAAAGGTTCTTCTAATACGCCGTTAACAGTACGCAATATTACTTCTGGACGTGATACTGCTAGCTCGTAACCTTCACGGCGCATGTTTTCGATCAAGATACCTAAGTGCAATTCACCGCGACCTGATACGCGGAATTTATCCGCATCTTCCGTTTCATCAACACGTAAGGCTACGTTGTGGATTAACTCGTCTTTCAAACGGTCAAGAATATTACGTGATGTCACGTATTTACCTTCTTTACCAGCAAAGGGAGAGTTGTTGACTTGGAAAGTCATCGTCACAGTAGGCTCATCGACTGATAATGGCTTTAATGCTTCAACTTTGTTTGGATCGCAAATAGTGTCAGAAATTTTGAGTTCACCAAGACCGGTAATCGCAATGATGTCACCAGCGCTAGCCGATTCAACTTCTGTGCGTGCCAATCCCATGTAACCTAGTACTTGACCAATTTTACCCGTGCGTTTGCTGCCGTCAGCACTCACTACAGTGATTGCCTTACCGGTTTTAACTGAACCACGAGTAATGCGACCTACGCCAATAACGCCAACATAAGAGTTGTAATCAAGTTGCGAAATCTGCATTTGGAAAGGACCATCAAAGTCTGCATCCGGCTGCTTTACATGTTTAACAATAGTTTCAAACAAAGGCGTCATATTCTCGCTTGGAGTATCAACTTCATTTGAAGCCCAACCATTTAAGGCAGAAGCATAGACAACTTGGAAATCGAGTTGATCATCTGTTGCGCCTAGGTTATCAAACAAGTCAAAAACTTGATCAATTACCCAGCTAGGACGTGCGCCTGGCTTATCAACTTTATTGATAACAACTATTGGCTTTAAACCTTGAGCGAACGCTTTTTGTGTCACAAAGCGAGTTTGTGGCATTGGGCCTTCTTGGGCATCAACTAACAATAGTACAGAGTCGACCATAGATAATACTCGTTCAACCTCACCACCAAAGTCAGCGTGTCCGGGAGTATCTACGATATTAATGCGGTAATCATTCCAGCGTATCGCAGTATTTTTGGCAAGAATGGTAATACCACGCTCTTTTTCAATATCATTAGAATCCATGACGCGCTCTGCGGCTGCGCCACGGCTTTCAAGGGTGCCTGACTGTTGTAAAAGCTTATCAACTAGGGTGGTTTTACCGTGGTCAACGTGGGC
>Ga0163216_101111_pt1 | contig 21060 bp, 20 predicted proteins | sample SynspAceP_FD_167610 | JGI IMG/M metagenome (GOLD analysis project Ga0163216, IMG submission 167610) | Saline lake microbial communities from Ace Lake in Antarctica - Synechococcus sp. Ace-P (Illumina Assembly) | ecosystem: Environmental > Aquatic > Non-marine Saline and Alkaline > Saline ...
CGAGGTAGTGCTCGATGACAAGGGTGGCCGCATGTTTGTGTGCTCCGACACCCATTATTGCGAAAGCCGCCGGGCCGATGGCCACCGAGGCGCTTTGCTTGGTGATGAGCTTGGGCTGGGCGATGAAACCGATACCGCAAAGGAGGCGATGTGATGAGCCTTTCCGAGACACTTGAAGCGCCCGTCGACGCACTCGTCTCTGCAGCCAAACAGCCGCTGTTGAGTGTGGACAATTTGACCCGGGTCTATGGCAAACGCATCGGTTGCGCCGATGTCAGTTTTGATCTGTGGCCGGGTGAAGTTCTGGCGATTGTCGGGGAATCCGGCTCCGGCAAGACCACGCTTCTCAATTGCATTTCGTCACGGATGACGCCGACCTGCGGCACAGTTCATTACCGGATGCGCGACGGGGTGAGCGCCGACATCTACAAGATGGCGGAAGCTGAACGGCGCTACCTGATGCGCACGGACTGGGGCTTTGTGCACCAGAACCCGATTGATGGCTTGCGGATGACGGTCTCAGCCGGCGCCAATGTCGGCGAGCGGCTGATGGCGGTGGGCAATCGGCATTACGGCAATATCCGCAACACCGCAATCGAGTGGTTGTCCCGCGTCGAGATCGACGAGGACCGGGTTGACGATCAACCCCGCACTTTCTCCGGCGGTATGCGCCAGCGTTTGCAGATCGCCCGCAATCTGGTCACCGAACCACGGCTGGTATTTATGGATGAACCTACCGGCGGCCTGGATGTCTCGGTGCAGGCGCGGTTGCTCGACCTGTTGCGCGGGCTGGTCTCCGATCTCGGCTTGGCTGTGGTGGTGGTCACCCATGATCTTGCTGTGGCACGATTGCTGTCGGACCGGATGATCGTGATGAAAGAGGGCAAGGTGATCGAGGCTGGTCTGACCGACCGGGTGCTTGATGATCCGCGCGCGCCCTACACCCAGCTCCTTGTTTCCTCAATTCTGCAGGTTTGATCGATGAAGACTTTGCTTGTCGCTTCGGACGTGAAAAAGACCTTCGTCATGCATATGCGTGGCGGCGTCGAATTGCCGGTCGTCACCAATGTGTCGTTCTCGCTGAAAACGGGATCCTGCGCGGTGCTCGGTGGCCCGTCGGGGGTCGGGAAAAGCTCGATCCTGAAAATGCTCTATGGCAATTACGGCTGCGACAGTGGTCAGATTCTGGTGAGCCATCATGGCCGGCATATCGATGTTGCCAGCGCTGATCCACGCACGGTGCTGGCGATCCGGCGCGACACCATTGGCTATGTCAGCCAGTTCCTGCGTGCAGTGCCGCGGGTGTCGGCGCTCGATGTCGCCGCCGAGCCGCTGATGATCCGAGGCATTGCACAGGAGATTGCGCATCAGCGGGCGCGGGATCTGTTTGCTGAACTCAATCTGCCGGAAAAACTCTGGTCTCTGCCACCAGCGACGTTTTCGGGCGGTGAACAGCAGCGCGTCAACATCGCACGCGGTTTCATTACCGATCATCCCATTCTGCTACTGGATGAGCCGACAGCGTCGCTCGATGCTGCCAATCGCGAAGTTGTGATCAACCTGATCGCCCGCAAGAAAGCCAATGGCGCGGCATTGCTCGGCATTTTTCATGATCAGGAGGTCCGCGATGCGGTCGCCGATCACATCATCGATGTTTCGGCCTTTGCAACTGGAAAGTCAGCGGCATGAGCCGGCTGTCAGACACACCGCTGGTGCATGACAGTGCCAAGATCGTCGACTCCACTCTGGGCCGCTACACTGAAGTCGGGGCCAACTGCACGGTGGCGCACTCGAGCATGGGGGATTACTCCTATTGTGTCGAGAACACCCAGATTGCCTATGCAACGATCGGCAAATTCGCCAATATCGCCAGTCATGTGCGGATCTATGCCAGCATGCACCCGATGGAGCAGGCGTCGCTGCATCACTTCAGCTATCGCTCGTCGTGGTATTTTGACGGCGAGACTGACAATCAGGATTTCTTCGACTGGCGCGCCGGGCAGGGGATCAGCATCGGTCACGACACATGGATCGGACATGGCGCGGTGGTGATGCCGGGCGTGACCATTGGCAATGGCGCCATCATCGGCGCCAACGCGGTGGTGACCAAGGATGTTGCAGATTTCGCCATCGCCGTGGGCGTTCCGGCGCGCACCATCCGGCAGCGGTTTTCCAATGATATCGCTGGCCGCCTGGATGCGCTTGGCTGGTGGGACTGGGAGCACGAGCGGCTGCACGCGGCACTTCAGGATTTCCGCATGTTGCCGGTCGAGGAATTCATCGAAAAACACGGCGGTTAGGCTCCGCCCTGCCAGCGCTCCTCGAAAATCAGATCGTCGAGCGCCAGCCTGCGGTTCCAGCCTTTGACCTCCAGTTCTGGTTGCTCGTAGAGCTCATCAACATAGCCGAGGCAGAGATAGGCGATGATTTCGATCCGGTCGGGAATGCCGAGGATGGATTTGAGATCGGCGTCGTGAAAAATGCTAACCCAGCCCATGCCAATGCCCTCGGCGCGCGCCGCAAGCCACAGGTTCTGGACTGCACAGACCGTGCTGTAGAGATCCATGCTGGAATTGTGGGTTTTGCCCAGAACCACGTCTCCACCGCGGTTGCGGTCGCAGGTGATGCAGATATTCAGCGGCGCCTTGCGAATGCCTTCAAGTTTGAGGGATTTGTATTTGGATTGCCGTTCTTCGGGAAACAGTTTGACCGCTTCATCATTGGCGCGCCCGAACGCATCGGCAATCTGGTCGCGAACCGACTGGCTGTGGATGGTGATGAAATTCCAGGGCTGCATGAACCCCACAGATGGTGCGTGATGCGCCGCTTGCAAAAGCCGCCGAAGCACGTCGTCTGGAACCTGCTCCGGCAGGAACTGGTCGCGTACGTCGCGGCGGGTGAAAATTGCTTTGTAAACGGCGTCGCGTTCAGCGGTCTGGAATGGCTCTGCGGCCACCAGCATGGATGTCTTCGGCATTGTTTGATCCCCAACAATCCGTAACACCCCACTGCACTGTCCATGTGCTGCAAGGCTATGACATCTGGCCGGTCTTCTGACTTCGGATCATCTGGACCGCGCACCTTCCCGGGCTCTCCCAGTGGCATGTCACGCAGTTCATCCCCTTCACAGCGTTGGGCACGTTCCGGCTTTTCACCGAATTCCCGATTCTCCCGTATTTCACGGGCACCAGACAGGCGCATAGGGCCATGACACTGGCCGAAGCGCAAGCCCGCAAGCCGCTGAAATACAGGTGGCATGGGGACATTTGTCGACGGGCCTGTGGAGCGTAACAAAACTGACATCAAACCGACATCGGCCTTTCACATGGCTGGGCTAGGTCACTCCTCGAAAGCCGCAAGACCAAACGTGATCCCGAGGGAATTTGCCCATGCTTGAATTGACCGACGTGACCCGCCGTTTCGGAACAAATATCGCTGTTGACGCTGTCACGCTGTCGATCCCGGAAGGCCAGATGGTCGGCGTTATCGGACGCTCGGGCGCCGGGAAGTCAACGCTTCTGCGCATGATCAACCGGCTGACGCCGACAAGTAGCGGCGAAATCCGGTTCAAGGGCAAGACGGTTTCGGGTCTTGGTGGCGCAGGTTTGCGTAATTGGCAGCGTGATTGCGCGATGATCTTTCAGCAGTTCAATCTGGTGCCGCGGCTGGATGTGTTGACCAATGTGCTGCTCGGCCGGCTCAATCATCGTTCCACGGTGCTTAATATCCTCAACATCTTTACGGTCGAGGAGCGCGCAAACGCTCTGATGGCTCTGGAGCGTCTCGGTATTGCCCAGACCGCATTGCAGATGGCGGGAACCCTGTCGGGCGGCCAGCAACAGCGCGTCGCTATTGCCCGGGCGCTGATGCAGTCGCCCTCGATGGTTCTGGCCGACGAGCCGATTGCCTCGCTTGACCCGCTGAACGCCCAAATCGTGATGGACGCGCTCAAAGACATTAATGATCGCGAAGGCATCACGGTGATCACCAACCTGCATACGCTCGATACGGCGCGCGCCTATTGCGAACGGGTGATCGGCATGGCCGGCGGCCAGGTGGTGTTTGACGGCGCACCCGACGAGCTGACCACTGATGCCGTGCGGATGATTTACGGCGCCTCCGCCGACGGCGCTGAAATCTCCGAAGCCATCACCTCAACATCGATTTCGGCCGAACGCCGCGTCGTTCCGGCCAAACCCAAATCCACCGGTCCGTTGCAGCCGGCGCTTAGCGTCAAACCTGCAGCCGCCGAGGTCGCCTTGCCCGCGTAACAGGCCCAACCCACGGAATTGCCGGCAAGCCGCCGGTTCGAACCAGGAGCAGATCAATGTTCAAAAAAGCCCTTCTCGCAGCGGCATCGTTCGCTGCCATCATCGCTGTCCAGCCTGCTGTCGCAGAAGACCTCAAGGACTTCCGCATCGGCATTCTCGGTGGAGAAAACGAAGCCGACCGTCTGCGCAGCTTCCAGTGCATGTCCGACAAGCTGCCTGCAGTTCTCGGCGTTGAAAAAGTCTCGCTGTTTCCTGCCGCCGACTATGACGGCGTGATCCAGGGCCTGCTTGGTGGCACGCTTGATTATGCCGAACTCGGCGCATCAGGCTATGCCAAGGTCTATCTCGAAGACCCCAAGGCCGTTGAGCCTATCCTGACCACGATCCAGACCGATGGCGCCACCGGCTACTACTCCGTCATGGTTGCCCGCAAGGATTCGGGTATCACCAAGCTTGAGGATCTCAAGGGCAAGAAGCTCGGCTTTGCTGATCCCGACTCCACATCCGGCTTCCTCGTCCCATCGGTCACGCTGCCAGCAGCTATCGGCGCGCCGATTGCCGAGTTTTTCGGTGAAACCGGCTTCGGTGGCGGTCACGAAAACCTGGTTCTTGAAGTCGTCAAGGGTAACTTCGACGCAGGCACCACATGGGCTTCTGGCGTGGGCGACTTCAAGGACGGCTACACATCCGGCAACCTGAAGAAGATGGTCGACAAGGGCATCGTCGATATGGGGGAGCTGGTTCAGGTCTGGCAGTCACCGTTGATCCCGAATGGTCCGATTGTGGTTCGTTCAACCATGGACACTGACATGAAGACCAAGTTCAAGGACTTCATGATGGCTCTGCCGGAAAGCGATCCTGAGTGCTTCGCCTCTATCCAGGGCGGCGACTACAAGGGCTTCACCGAAGTTGACGCCTCGTTCTACCAGGCAATCATCGAAGCTCGTAAAGCCAAGATCGGCTCATAAACCTTAGTCCCACCAATCGGCCACGGCTCTTTTAGCAAGGGGCCGTGGTTTTCCCTGTCGCTACAGGACATTGACATGAAAACGCCCCGACACTCTCCAATGGTTGCCGAGACTGAACGGCACTGGCAGGCTCTGGCCCGCCAGCGACGGATCTATACCGGGTTGGGACTTGTGCTTCTTCTTATGGCGCTGGCTGGCTCGCTCTGGTTTGCCAATGAGACCAATGCTGGCAAGTTCTGGGACCGGCTGCCGCATCTCTTCGATTTCTTCGGCGACATGATCCCGCGCGACGGCTGGGAGATCTGGCGGGCGTTGTTTGATCTGGAAAGCCCTTATGCCGATGGATCGCTGAAATATGACTATCCGGTCGGCCGGGTGTGGCTGACAGACAATTTCTACATGCCTGAATATGTCTTCAAGATGATCGAGACCATCAACATCGCCGTCGTCTCAACCATCATCGGCTTTACCTTCGGGTTCCTGCTTTGCTTTCTGGCTGCGGCGAACCTGACGACAAGAGGCTGGCTGCGCAGTTTCGTGCGGCGTTTTCTGGAGATCCTGCGCGCCTTTCCTGAAATCGTGATTGCCGGCTTCTTTGCGGCCATCCTGTCTCTGGGACCGGTGCCGGCGATCATCGCCGTGGCGATCCACACCATCGGATCTCTTGGTAAAATGTTTTTCGAAGTGGTCGAGAATGCCGACATGAAGTCCGACGAAGGACTGCGCGCGGTTGGCGGCAACTGGGTCGAACGGGTGCGTTTCGGCATGGTTCCGCAGGTGCTGCCGAATTTTCTGAGCTACACCTTGATGCGGCTTGAAATCAATGTCCGGGCTTCGACCATTATTGGTGCGGTTGGCGGTGGCGGTATTGGTGAGGCGCTACGGTTGTCGATCAGCCGCGGCCATGAAGCCAAAACCATTGCCATCGTTCTTTTGCTCTTGTTGACGGTGACTGGCGTTGACCAACTCTCTGCGTGGCTGCGCCGGCGGGTGGTTGGTGAGCAGGCATTTGAAAGCGGCTATGGGGAAGCTTTGACATGACTGCAATGACCGCAAATGAGATTGCCGATATCATTGAGCGCCACCCAGCGGTGTTTAGTCGCTCGTTCCTATATCGATACAGCAAGGTTGTGATCGTCGCCGTTGTCGCGATTTATCTGGTTTTCGCATGGAACCTGTTCGCCATCGGGCAGGTGTTTCAGCGCGGCAGCTGGGATATCGCCGGAAGTTACCTGGCTGACTGGGTGTCTTATGAAGTCCGGCCGGATATCGTCTATCACGACGGTTATCTGGAGGTCGAGTTTCCAAAGTACTCGCCATTGGGCTCTGACCCCAAGCCGGACTGGCTGGTGACCGAAAATGCCGAAGTGACGGTCGTGACCAAAGCGACGACTGTGGCACCCATTGCAACGCCGCCAGCGGCCACGGGCTTCCTGGTTCCGGATGCCAAGGGGACTTCGACCGGCTTCATGGCGCCAGGTGCTGCGACCGGCGGCGCTGCGGCAGGTGCCGGGCAACCTGCAGACGAGACGCCAGCAACTTCGGAGCGGAAAATTCTGCCAGTGCGCGCCGAGGTCGACATGAGCTCGGGTTCGGTCGTGGTTGAACCCTATCGGGTGACGCTTAAACGCGGCAATCAGACTGTTCTGATCAATATCGGATCCAACGGCATCGTCCGCGCCGAGGGCGCGCTGCCGGAATGGGCTGTCGATCGCCGGGGAGGCGAGAAGATTATCGCCAGTTTCGGATTTGCCGGCCGGGTCGAAATTGAAGACGACGAGGTCAAGATCCGTCAGCGGTTCCTCGGCTGGGAAAACTTTGTTTTTGACACGTCCTCGAAATTCTGGAACCGGAGCTTTGGCGATGTCATGGCGACGATCCTGTGGGGCGAGCGGATCAAGCCGGCTCAGTCGAACCTGTCGCTTGCCGTGGGCAATTTTCTTAACAACGCGGAATGGCAGCATGGCGATGTCTTCATCAAGCTCGGCCAGACCATTGTCATGGCGTTTGTCGGAACCCTGTTTGCCTCTGCGATCGCATTCCCGCTGTCGTTCATGGCGGCGCGCAATATCACGCCGAGCTTTCTGACCAACCAGGTGACCAAGCGGCTGTTCGATTTCCTGCGCTCGGTTGATATGCTGATCTGGGCGCTGTTTTTCACACGTGCCTTCGGACCGGGGCCGCTGGCCGGTATTTCTGCCATTTTCTTCACCGATACGGGAACGCTTGGAAAACTCTATTCCGAGGCGCTGGAGAATATCGACGAGAAGCAACGCGAGGGTGTACGCTCGCTGGGAGCGAACCCGGTTCTGGTGCAGCGGTTTGGTGTCGTGCCCCAGGTTCTGCCGGTGTTCGTCAGCCAGTCGCTGTATTTCTGGGAATCAAACACTCGCTCGGCGACAATCATCGGTGCTGTTGGCGCCGGTGGCATCGGCCTCAAACTGTGGGAGGCGATGCGGACCAATTCGGATTGGGAGAACGTTGCCTACATGGTGCTGCTGATCCTTTTTGTGGTGTATGTTTTCGACACGATATCTACGCGCTTGCGTGGATTGCTGATCGGCAGGGGACAGGTGTGATGCGGTATGCTTTCTATTTTTCTCCGGGCCCTGACGAGGTGCTTCATGACCTAGGCGCGAGCTGGCTGGGCCGGGATGCTGCGAGTGGCGGTGCCATTGAGCATCCTGATCTCGAAGGGTTGGGCGCAAGCGAACTTGCATCCATTACTGGCCCGGCTCGGCGCTATGGCTTCCATGCAACGTTAAAGGCGCCGTTTCGTCTGGCCGAAGGGGTAAGCGAAGCAGATCTGATCGAGGCCATCGAGGTTTTTGCAGATCAGGCAGAAGCATTTGTGATCCCGTCGCTGGTCGTCGGCAAGCTTGAGGGGTTTCTGGCGCTTGTACCAGGAGGCCCGGCAGCGGAACTGCACGCTTTCGCGAATTCGGTCGTTGAAGCATTCGAACCACTGCGCGCTGCCCTGTCGGACAGGGAAATCGAACGCCGCAATCCGGATTCTCTGTCATCGACTGAGCTGAGAAACCTGATGCGATGGGGATATCCTTATGTGTTCGACAGTTTCCGCTTTCACATGACCCTGACGACACGGCTTTCCGAGCCTGACATCACACGTATCGCAAATGCCGCAACTGCGCATTTTGCGCCGACCTTGGCTGGACCTGTTGCCGTCCGGTCGCTTAGCCTTTTTGTCGAGCCTGAGCCCGGCGCACCATTTGAAATCCATAGCTGGACGCCGCTGGCGCTTGGCAAGCATAGAAAGACTGCCTGAATGACCACCGAGACAATTTTGACCAATGCCCGGCTCGTGCTTGAAGACCGGATACTGTCCGGGAGCCTGGTTTTCAGGGACGGGTTCATTGCCGAAATCGCGGAAGGCAATTCAGCCACTGGCGTGGATATGGAAGGGGACTATATCATCCCCGGTCTGGTGGAACTTCACACTGATCACCTTGAATCGCACTACTCGCCGCGCCCCGGCGTGCGATGGAATGCGATCTCGGCAATTCAGTCCCATGATGCACAAATCGCATCTTCCGGCATTACGACAGTATTTGATTGCCTGCGGCTCGGTTCTGACGCTGATGACGGTTTTGAAGTTGGCGAAATGCGCGCGATTGCCGATGCGCTGGCTCAGGCACGGGCGGAAAACCGCTTGCGCGCCGATCACCTCATTCACTTGCGTTGCGAGGTGTCAGCAGCGGATGTGCTGGATCATTTCGCCGATTTCAATACCGATGGCCAGGTACGGCTGGCTTCGCTGATGGATCATGCGCCGGGCCAACGGCAGTTCCAAACCATGGAACAGTACACGCTTTATTATAAGACCAAACGCGGCCTGTCCGATGAGGCCTTCGCTCGTTTTGTGACGAGACGGCAGGACTCGTCGGCGCGCTATTCCGATGCGCACCGCAAAGTGCTCGCAAAGGCCTGCGCGGAACGGGGGATTACGGTTGCCAGCCATGATGACGCAACTCTTGATCATGTCGAGGAGGCAATCGGGTTTGGCGTCAAACTGGCGGAATTTCCGACGAGCATTGAAGCGGCGCAGGCGTCTCACAAGGCCGGCATGAGCGTCTTGATGGGAGCGCCCAACGTGGTGCGGGGTGGGTCTCATTCGGGCAATATTGCCGCAACCGACCTGGCCCGGGCCGGTGTTCTGGACGTGTTGTCATCGGACTACATTCCGTTCAGCTTGATCCATGCCCCGTTTGTGCTGAGCGATGAAATCGAAGACCTCGATCTGCCGGCCGCCATCCGGCTGGTGACGGCAACACCTGCAAAAACGGTCGGACTTGATGACCGCGGGAGTCTGACCCTCGGGAAAAGGGCGGATCTTGTGCGCGTGCGGCGGGAGAGCGGCGTTCCGGTGGTGCGCTCGGTCTGGCGGCAGGGTGAACGGGTAGCCTGATGCCGGTTGCGAGGACTCTTACAGACATGAGGCCGGGTCAATTGATCGTGGTGCTTGGGCCGAGCGGTTCAGGCAAGGATACGCTGTTGTCCTATGCGCGCAACGAGCTTGCAGGCGAGGCGGATGTGCTGTTTGTCCGGCGGGCGATCACCCGATCTGCGGATGCGGGGAACGAAGACCACGTTGCCATGACCGATGCGGAGTTTGATCAGGCCATTGACGAGGGGCAGTTTTCCTTGACCTGGGCGGCGAACGGTTTGCGGTATGGCCTCTCACGCGCCATCGAACCACATCTGGCCGAAGGCAAGCTTGCCGTTGTCAATGGATCAAGAGGAGCGTGGGCTGTCATTCAGCAAGTCTTCCCGAGTGCTGTGGCCGTGGAAATCAAAGTTGATCCCAATATTTTGGCGCAACGGCTTCAATCCAGAGGCCGTGAGAATGCGTCGGAGATTGAGGCGAGGCTGTTGCGAACCTTAGTGCTGGAAACGAGGTTCGAGGCGGATGCTGTCATCAACAATTCCGGCTCGGTAGAGATCGGAGGTGCGGCGCTGGCCGATTATGTGAGACAGGCAATCAAGGCAGCAGGGTCGAACTGATCGACCGGGAACCGGATTGCTGTCTGTGTCGTTTCATAACAGCATAGGTTGCCGTGAACGGTAGCGATTGAGCGAAGTTATTCATCGTCCTCATCAGCGTCCGGGCCGCCATCAAGCCGGTGTTTGATGGCGAGAGCGTAAATCACGTTGAGTACATTTCGGTCCTGGACGTTGGGATCGCTGAGCGCCAGCAGGGCGGCACGAACCAAACGCTTGCTGTTCGCTTTGGGGTGTTTATGAAACACATGGTCGTGCAACTCGACATCTGAAAGCCCCATATAGGCACCTTCAATTAGCGTATCGTAGATTTTCTGGATCTTCTTCTTCGGCACTTACGCCTCCTGATGCAGCGGTTCGTTACAAGATTTGTCCCTGATCAGTACTGATGAGCAATGTCACAAACAACCGTGTGATGTCTCCAACTTGGCGGTTTGGAGGTGCGTAACTCGATTTTCTAATTTGTAGAAACCACTAATAAGGCCAAAATATAATCAGGTTGCTCCATATTGTTGCAACCCTGTGGTTTTTGGCCCCTAGATATTAAGTGTACTTAAACCAATTCCGGACATGATCATATCCTGAGTTCTAGGCCAGATGTCCGGCATGAAGCCGTTCAACCCGCAATGATTGCAAACCAGGGGCAGGCCAATGCAATTGTTGTTAAGGGGGTTACATGGGCTTGAATCTGACAAAGGGCCAGGCTGGAAAAGCCAAGGGGTCGGCGCGAAGCATCACGCAGAAAATTGCGATCACCGTTGTTATGGTCAACCTGCTTGGCCTTGCGGTTACCAGCTTTGCTATATCTCAAATGGCGAGTTCAAGTCAGCTGGAAATGGCTGAGCGCAACTGGCTCAAGGACACCACCCAGATTGGCGCCCAAGCCGCTGGCGGTGTGAAGTGGGGAAAGACCGAGTCCATCCGGTCAGCCTACGAGATTTTCCAAGACGATCCCAAACTCGCCCTCATCGGGTTTTCCGCCTTCAATCAGGCAGGTGAACAGGTTGATGTCTGGACACGTGAAGAGAGCCCTGACGCATCCCTGAGGGATCAGCTTTTTTCTAATCCCGGGGCGTTGACTGAAGCCTCATATGTGGAAGGCCCCACGTCCGTTCTGGTTACTGCACCTTTGCCAGCAGGCAAGGATGGCGTGTCGCTGGGACAAGTAAAGACCGTCTGGTCTACAGCCGATATCGCGATGTCGGCCCGTGATTTTGCCCTTAAGGCGATGGGGTTCCAGGTTGTCGTGTTGATTATCGCAGTCGGCATCCTGCTGTTTGCCATGCGCAAGTTTGTTGGCAGGCCTCTTGCTGACGTTAATCAGCGTATTGGGGAGTTGCAGGCTGGCGATATTACCGGTCCTGTACCGCACGCTGAAAAAGGTGACGAGATCGGTGTCGTCGCCCGTGCTTTGACTGAGTTTTGCGAAGCTGCGCAGATGAAGCTTGATGCCGACGCTGAAATGGTGAAGCAACGCGAGCAATTGGAAGTAGAACGTCAGGCCAACATGAGCGAGACCGAGCGGTCGGCTCAGGCGCAGCGCAAGGTCGTTGAGGAACTGGGTACCGCGCTGGAGAAACTCGCCGGTGGTGATTTGACCGCACGTGTTCCTGATCTTGGTGGTGAGTTTGCCAAGCTGCAGGAGAATTTCAACCGAGCACTTACGGCACTTGAATCGACAGTCGGCACTATTGATAGCGCACAACAGGCCGTGAAGCAGGCTTCTGACAGCCTGGGCGGTTCGACCGATGAGCTGGCTCGCAGAACCGAACAGCAGGCAGCCGCGCTGGAGCAGACTGCTGCGGCACTTGATGAAATCACCGCTACAGTCAAAGCTTCATCAGACCAGGCGACGGAAGCTGGAGGCCTTGTCGGATCAACCCGTGATGCGGCCACGTCGTCTTCTGAAATCGTACGTTCGGCGATTACCGCGATGGGCCGCATCGAGGAATCTTCATCGCGCATTGCGCAGATCCTCAAGGTGATTGACGATATCGCATTCCAAACCAATCTGCTGGCGCTCAATGCTGGCGTTGAGGCTGCACGGGCCGGTGAAGCAGGCAAGGGCTTTGCGGTGGTTGCGCAGGAAGTGCGTGATCTGGCAGGACGGTCCGCAACTGCTGCCAAGGAAATCAAAGACCTGATTGAGGAGAGCGGAACCCAGGTCAGCAATGGCGTCGACCTCGTCAACAAGACAGGTCTTTCCATGGAGCAGATCGAAAAGCAGATCAACGAAGTGGCGCAGAAAATCGATGCCATATCGCGGGCTTCACGGGAGCAGGCGACTGGGCTGTCGCAGGTCAATATGGCGATCAATGAAATGGACACCATGACCCAGAAGAACGCGGCCATGGTGCAGGATAGCAATACCTCATCTCAGAAGCTGGCTGGCGAATGTGAACGCCTTGCGGACGTCGTCAAATCCTTCAATCTGACTGGTTCAGCGTCGCAAAGCCGTGCGGCTGAAGCGCCACGGGCCGCCAGGGCCGCGCCTGCGCCACGGGCGGCCGCACAACCCCAGTATCGTACCCAGGGTAATGCGGCTCTCGCCGCAGACACTTGGGAAGAGTTTTAGGCCTACCTAAAGTAACGGGAAACGGCCAATACCGGCCGCGATCCACTTCGAAACGAGGAGAATAACCCTATGAAAACTCAGATTTTTGCATCTGCCTTGCTTGCCGCTATCGCCTTCGCACCTGTCTCGGCCATGGCTGAAGAGGCTCATGTTGCACCGGTCAAGGATTTCGTCAGCAGTAGTGTTGAAGGCTGGCTGGCCGATCCAATCGTCGTTGATGCGATCAACGAACAAAACGCCAAAACAAGCGGCCTGGATCAGGCTGCAATCGACCAGATGGACAAGGACTGGCGCGCTCAGGCGACGGCTTCCGACAAGCCTATGGTTGATGAAGTTCTGGCGCGTGCGCTTTCCAAATTTCTGATGGAAAAGAAAGAGGGCAGTGAGGGCATGATCACGGAAATGTTCGTGATGGATGCCAAGGGTCTCAATGTCGGCCAGAGCGATGTCACATCCGATTACTGGCAGGGTGATGAAGCCAAATGGCAGAAAACCTATGGCGTTGGCGCAGGTGAAGTTTTTGTTGATGAAGTCGAGGAAGACGAATCTACTCAGGCGCTGCAGTCGCAGGCCAGCGTGACCATTTCCGATCCGGCGACCGGCGAGCCAATCGGCGCGATCACAATCGGTATCAATCTCGACATGCTTTAATCAATGTGGCGCTCAATCGCATTGATTTGAGCGTCGATATTGCCAAATGTTGCAACGCCGCGTGTTCAATTGAGCACGCGGCGTTTGGCGTTCTGATCATTGCTGAAGCATTACCCGATTGTTGCCCGGCGTTTTTTGCCAGCCGCGCGTGCCGTATTCCAAGCCTCAAAGACAATTACCTATTGGAATACTGCGGCGAGGGCGGGAATGGATTGCGCTCGGTGTTTTGTCATGATCGAGTTGTCCATGGTGATTGTCATCTAGCGGCAACACTTTGCGGATAGTCACGCTGGAGCCGTAGAGGAAGCAATCATGAAGCTTGTGCATATTTCAGATATTCATATCAATCCGGAGCCGATTCTGGGGCTCGACCCGATTGAAAATTTTCGCAAATGTCTGGACTATGTCGAGGCCAATGATCGTGACGCTGACCGGGTGGTGATCACCGGTGATTTGACCCATTATGGCCGCGAGGAAAGCTATCGTGAACTTGCGAGCATCCTTGCCGTGAGTTCGCTCAAGGACAAGCTTGAACCACGGCTGATGATTGGCAATCACGACAACCGCGAAACTTTCGCCTCGGTGTTTTCCGGAACCAACCGCGATAGCGGAGGGTTTATTCAATGGACCGAGGAGACGCCGGCTGGATTGTTTGTCTACATGGATACTGTGGACCAGGGCCGGCATGGCGGACGCTATTGCGAGAGCCGCATGGCCTGGCTTGCTCAGGTGCTCGATGAAGCGCGCAGCAAGCGCCAGAAGGCATACATGTTCATGCACCACAATCCGGTTCGGGTGAACGTGGCCAACGCGGACATCATCGGGATTATCAATGAGAAAGAGCTTCAGTCCCTGCTCAAGGATTATCAGGACACCGTCGCGCATCTGTTTTTCGGACATTGCCATTATACCTTGAGCGGCGCCGTCTGCGGCATTCCATACTCCGCGCCACGGTCTACCAATCATGCTTGCTGGCCGGATTTCTCAGGTCGCATTGACCGGATGGGGTACGGCGATCTGGCCCCGAACTACAATGTCTGCTTCCTGCGGGAAGAAAGTACAGTTGTGCACTCCATCGATTTTCTCGATGCTGATATCATCAAATGGAAAATTGAGGATGCCGATCTGCATTGAGGATTGCCTGCCGGGCAGGGTGTCTGAAAGCGTTGTTACCGCTTGTGGTCGGGTGGAAACTCGACCGGACCGCCTAGGGCTTCCCAGGTCGAAAAGCCTTCCTTCAGATGGGCAGCGTCAAACCCCATGTCATTGAGCGTCGCTGTTGTCAGCGCCGAGCGCCAGCCGGATGCGCAATGGAAGACGAACTTCTTGTCCTGCCCGAATACGTCCTTGTAGTAGGGACTTTGCGGATCGATCCAGAATTCCACCATGCCGCGCGGGCAATGGAAGCTGCCAGGGATGAAGCCCGAGCGCTGGCGTTCGCGTATGTCACGCAGATCGACAATGATCACATCCGTATCGTCAACCATGGCAATGGCAGCTGCGGTTTCAACCTCTTCGATACGGGCGCGGGCGCTCGCAACGAGATCGGCAACGGGGGTGATGCTCTTGGCCATAGGCTTTCCTGTTCAGATTTCATCGGCTTGAATTTGCATGATTGACGCAACCGCGGGCTTGGTTCAACACTTACATTCACAGGTGTCGATTTTTCGACACGGGCAGAGTGGCTTTACCATCAATCGGGAAGTGCGTGCATGGCAGGTTCATCGACATTGTCCTTGTGGGATGAAACCGCTGCGGAACCCGATCTGATGTCGCCGATGACGGCGGATGTGGTGACTGATATCGCCATTGTGGGGGGTGGGTTTACCGGTCTGTCGACTGCGCTGCATGCAGCCGGAAAAGGCCTCGACTGTTGTGTTCTGGAGGCAAAGCAGATCGGCTATGGCGGCTCCGGGCGCAATGTCGGGCTGGTCAATGCGGGGCTGTGGTTGCCGCCACAGGATGTGCGCGCACACTTCGGCGAAGACCGCGGCGCGAAACTGGTGCAGGTGCTGGGCGATGGTCCTGAATATGTGATGTCGCTGATCGAACAGCATCAGATACGCTGTGAATTGACCCGGACAGGCACTATTCATGCAGCTCATTCCCCCCGTGGGTTCAAAGATTTGGTGCGAAGAGCTGAGGAATGGAATCGGCTTGGCGCGCCAGTGAAGCTGTTGTCAAAACAACAGGCCCGCGAGAAAATCGGCTCAGCTGCATTCCATGGCGGGCTGCTGGACGCCCGGGCCGGAACCATCAATCCGATGGGCTATGTTCGCGGGCTGGCAAGAGCGGCCAAAGCTGCGGGTGCGCGCATTCACACCGGCGTCTCCGTGATCAGGCTTGTTCGGCAGGCGGATGGATGGTTGCTCGAAACTGATGGCGGCACGGTGCAAGCCAAATCGGTGATCCTGGCGACCAACGCCTATTCCGCTGAGCTCTGGCCGGGCTTGCGGTCAAGCTTTGTCCCTATCAATTTCTTTCAGGTGGCGACAGTCCCGCTTGGTGACAAGGTCGCTTCGATCCTGACTGAACGGCAGGGGTTGTGGGATACCGGGAAGATCATGCTGTCACTCCGGCGCGATGCAGCAGACCGGCTGATCATCGGGTCGATGGGATCGGCAATTGGCGGGGCGAAGGGCCTGTCTGAACGCTGGGCGGCGCGGCAGCTCAAGCGATTGTTCCCGGAACTCGGGCCGGTGGATTTCGAGAAAAGCTGGCATGGCCAGATCGCCATGACGTCTGATCATATCCCGCGTATTCACCGCCTGGCTGAAGGGCTCTACACACCGATTGGATACAATGGGCGCGGCATCGCGCCGGGTACGGTATTTGGCAAGGCGATGGCTGACCTGCTGGCAGGCGGCGAGGAGGCGGATCTGCCGTTGCCGGTAACCGGTATTCAGCGGGAAACTGCGCGTGACCTTAAAACCGGATTTTATCAGGCGGCCTTCACGGTCAATCAGCTGGTCAGAAGCATCTAGAGTTTCCGGCCCTGGTAGATCGCATGTGATGCGGCGGTGAGGTCAGCCTAAGCAGCTGTGTCGTGTCTGAAATGGCGCCAAGTTTTCGAATGGCGAGAACGGCGCGTTTCTGAGGGATAGTGATGTTGAGCGAGGAATGTGCAAAAAGGACTTATGCAGGCTATCACTAGGCCGAAAACTATAAACATATGAGCCTGTTCGATCACTGTGGCTCCGGAGAAAATCACAATGTCAGGCCAATCACTATCCACCTATTTGGGCTCGGATTCACTTGCCCGGAAGCCATACATCGAGGCTGTATCTGCGACCGTTTCCGCGCTGGCGCAAGCCGCTCTGGACGTCCGCGAGCTGACAAACCAAGGTGCCCTGAACGCCGGCTTTGCCAGCTCGCGCGGCAGCGAAAACAGCGACGGTGACATTCAGAAAGACCTTGATGTTGTCGCTGACGACATTTTTCTCGAGGCAATGCGCAATGTACCGATAGCGCTCTATGGATCAGAGGAAAATACAGGGGCGATCCTGATAGATTCGGCCAAGCCGCTCGCTCTGGCTATCGATCCGCTCGATGGGTCCTCCAACATTGAAACCAATGTTTCGATCGGAACCATCTTTTCTATCATGCCGGTGACGGGCGATCCCGAAACTGATCCGGAGCAGTCTTTCCTGCAACCAGGAACGGGGCAGCTGGCCGCAGGTTATTTCGTCTACGGACCGCAGCTGGCATTGGTGCTGACAATTGGCGCGGGCACAAAGATATTCATCTATTGCAGTAAATTTGATGATTTCATCGAAGCCTATGATTCCGTCTCAATCCCGAAGGAAGCATCCGAGTTTGCGATCAATGTCTCCAACTACCGGCATTGGGAAGATCCGATCCGGTCGTATGTCGATCACCTGTTTGCAGGCAGCGAAGGTCCACGCGAAAAGAACTTCAATATGCGCTGGATCGCCTCGCTGGTGGCCGATAGCTATCGCATCTTCATTCGCGGCGGCGTGTTCCTTTATCCTGCCGACAAGCGCGAGGGTTATGGTGCGGGCCGCTTGCGTCTTGTCTATGAAGCCAATCCGATTGCGTTTCTGGTCGAGCAGGCAGACGGCGCGGCGACAGATTCCGTCAACCGGATCCTCGAGATCAAGCCCACCACCCTGCACCAGCGCATCCCGCTGGTCTTTGGCTCCAAATCCAAAGTCGAGCGAGTGGCCCGCTATCATGTCGATCCCGAAATTCTCAAGGAGAGCTCACCTTCGTTCGATAGTCGCGGCCTGTTCAAAGAGTAATTATCACCCTAGGTTCGAAATTGGCGAGCTCGGGTCCTAATGTGAAGACACCAGAAATGCGGGATCCTGAGTGACGTAATGTTGCAATCGACGCTCTTTCAATCGCTTGACGATCAGAACTCACTGTCCTTGACGCGAAGTTGCCGGTACGATTGATTGCTAGTGAACGCAGGTGGACTCGATGAAACTTTATTTGATGAGCCTACCTATGGACCAGAGCCCAGTAGAGGCGCGCAATGAATAGTGCCGTTGGTGTTTCCTGTCCGTGCGGAAAATGCGTGAATTGCGCGGTGTACAACCGGTCCGTTTGCGCTGCCGCCTCTGCGGATGCGGTCGAGCAACTCAATCGCATTTCCCATACGCGAACATTTTCACGCGGTAGCATCATTCAGGCACAAGGTGAAGCCAGCGACATTGTCGGCAATGTCGTTGAAGGGGTGGTCAAGCTTTCCAACGCTTCTATTAGTGGCAACGAACATATTGTCGGTCTGCTGTTTCCGTCCGACTTCTTTGGACGCCTGTTTTCAGAAGAATCGCAGTTTTCCTATGAGGCGGCCACCGATGTTACGCTGTGCGCAATGAACAAGCTGGCCTTTGAGCGGTTTCTCGTGGACCATCCCAAGGTTGAGCACGAGATGCTCAAAGCCAAACTTGATGAACTTGATGCGGTGCGTGAATGGGCGGCGATTACCAATGGTCATACCACCATGCAACGCGTCGCCACTCTGCTTTATGTGTTTTCGAGGCGGTCGAAAAATCAGCATTTGGAGAGCGGGGCACCGTCGGATTTTGTTGTGCATATGCCGCTTAGCCGCCGTGATATTGCCGATTATCTGGGCACTACGCCGGAAACCCTGAGCCGCAACATTCAGACTTTGGCCCGGGCAAAGGTCATTCGCATCATGAATGCCAAGCACTTTGAATTGCTCAATGTCAGCGAGCTGATCAAACATTCCGGGGAAACTCGCACGGATCTCGACAGGATTGCTTCCCACTGAACAGTGATTGAGGCTGGATCGTCGGTTTCATTATGCGTGTCCGATAGTGACCGTTTTTATGGTGTTTTGAGACTGTGACACGAGATGTCCTAGTATTGACGAGCATCAATGTGCGCGTCTTGATTTAGGTTGAGCATGCCTTCCAGAAACCTCGGCGAACTGCCTTGGTCTTGGGGAAAGCATGGCCCAAACCGGCACACCAATTTCGGTAATCGATGACCTTGGCGTTTTGCGAGATGCCTTGGTTCAGGGGCCGGTATGCAATCCTCTGGGAGGAATTGGCCGGGGCACGGAAAGTGCGGCGCATGAAGCCGTGCAGCAACATGGGCGCTTGGTGAGGGAGCTCGAAACGGCGGGCGTAAGCATCCGGCACCTTGATAAGCTGCTTTATTCCGCACTCGGGTTTGCAGATGCTCGCGACTGGATTCTCGAACGGCGGATCTGTGAACGGGAACATGATCAGGGCAGGGCTTTCGATCTCATGTCATGGATGAGCGAGCAGCCGCCCGAAACACTGACGCGGTATCTGATGGAGGGCATGCTCAATGCAAAGTTGCCTTCGGGGCTTCATCATCCGGCTTATGGCGCAATTGATGATGGCGGCTGGTTCGTGGCGCCGCTTTGCGACGTGATGCATCCACGCAGGCGGTTTCGCGTCATTGATGATGGTGTGGTTCTTTCCCAACCCAAACAACAGCAAAGCTCAGCAACCGCGATAACCGCCGCCACGGTGCTGAATTTCGCGCCATTGTTTGACCAATCCCGGTTTGAGTTCTGGTTGACCGCCGACGGTGCTTGCGGATCATGCCCGCCTGTCGATGGAAATGACCTCGCTATGCCGGGGGACGGTATTTGTGTCGGAGCGATTACACGCAACACAAGCGTGCAAGCCTTGTCATTGTTGGCAGCGTCACTGTTTCGACAGAAAACGGCCACGACCATGTTCTGGCTCGATCTGTCCGGTACCGATTGCGAGTGTCTCGATGATTGTTTCCTGCCACTTAGTCGTGAGTGCCTGCTTGTCGACAGGAAGCTGCTCGATTTGGCCAATGTGTTCGTGGTTCGCGCCAATCCCCGGGGTGCGGTTTTGGGAATTGAGCTCTGCAAACCTTCGTTCATCGAAGAGCTGACGCGATGTATGGGATCGACTGATCTTTGTTTGATGGATGTGAACCTGTATCAAAAGCCGGTTTCTGCCGCGCTGGCGGCGCTTGCTCCCATCGTGTTGTCGCCGGGGCGAATTATTGCATTTGAGGAACATGAAGCTGCATTCCGCGTGCTGGAGCAGCATGGCGTTGAAGTTGTGTCCTCCTGTCCCGGAACGGCGATTTCCCGGCGGGGAAAAGGCCCCCGCGGGTTGATGACTGTGTTGCATGCCAATTAGCCTTGGTGACAAGAACTGATCCGCTGACTGCTCGCGTCGTGATCATGGCTCAAATCGCCAATTGATTGGTTCTGTTTCGGAAATTTGTTGCCTGAACCATTGCGCCGCCCGGCTCTTGCGTGACAATTACTGGACTGCTGACCTATCGGAGAAACACGCCATGGTATCGTTCATGCCGGACATTGAGACGGACTTCGCCCGCGAGGTTGTCGAGATCGCGGATCAGCCGATCGTGATGCCCGATGGCTGCCGTTTATCAGCGGGGATGTGGCTGCCGCGTGATGCGGTTGAAAACCCTGTGCCGGTCATTCTTGAGCATCTACCCTACCGCAAGCGCGACGGGACCATATACCGCGATAACCTCACCCATCCGTGGATGGCGGGGCAGGGCTATGCCTGCATCCGGGTCGACATGCGCGGCAATGGCGATTCCGAAGGCCTGATGGAGGATGAATACACCGCGCAGGAACTGCAGGATGCCTGCGATGTCATCGCCTGGGCGACAGCCCAGCCATGGTGCTCGGGGACGGCCGGGATGATGGGAATATCCTGGGGCGGGTTCAATTCGTTGCAGGTTGCAGCACTCAGGCCAGAGGCGCTCAAGGCGATCATCACGATTTGCTCCACCGCCGACCGCTTTGCCGATGACATCCACTTCAAGGGCGGTTGCCTGCTCGGGGAAAATCTTGCCTGGGCGGCGAACATGCTGTCCTATTCCTCACGCCCGCCGGACCCGGCTCTTGTCGGCGAAAAGTGGCGCGAAATGTGGCTTGAGCGGCTGAATGGCATGCCGTTTCTGGCGCGTGAGTGGATCTCCCGGCAGGCGCGGGACGATTACTGGAAGCACGGTTCTGTTTGTGAGGATTACAGCGCGATCGAAGCTGCAGTGCTCTCGATCGGCGGCTGGCACGATGGCTATCGAAACACGATTT
>Ga0163216_101115_pt1 | contig 21015 bp, 20 predicted proteins | sample SynspAceP_FD_167610 | JGI IMG/M metagenome (GOLD analysis project Ga0163216, IMG submission 167610) | Saline lake microbial communities from Ace Lake in Antarctica - Synechococcus sp. Ace-P (Illumina Assembly) | ecosystem: Environmental > Aquatic > Non-marine Saline and Alkaline > Saline ...
GTCGCTTGCTTGTGAAGATGAATCAGCATGGCAGCACCCCGTTCTGAATGTCCCTCAGAACCGATCTTGCCATGAAAAATGCAAATCGCCGAGGGTCAATGTGATCGTCCGGGATGGAACACTTAGCCCACTAAACGGCTTCACCGAGCCGCCCTTGCGGTTGGACCTGAAACCACGCAGCGGGCCGATCATGATCATGATCGACTACGAGATCCGGCAAAAGGATATGCCAGAGTTCCTTGAGATCATGACCACGCGGCGGCGGATCAGAATTCGTGACGGGGCGCAGCAATGGGCACTGCTACGAGACCTCGAGAACCCCGACATCTGGACCGAGACTTACCACGTTCCCACGTGGGTCGAATACGTCCGTCACCACGAGCGGCGCACACAAGCTGATGCAGAGAGTTACGAGCTTTTGCTCAAACTACACTGCGGGACTGCGCGGCCCAAGGTTCACCGCATGATCGAACGACAGACTGTGTCACATCACACGGATACGCCGCTAAAAGAAGATCCGGGGTTCGACACGCATTGAGCGCTGGTCACCTTGGATGGCAACTATCGAAGGACTGCGCTACGATCCATTGAGATGCATGCATGTGGCACGCATGTAGCACTCAGAGACCTTAGGTGGAGATGCGGTCGGATACGTGCCCGAGCTCGCCTGCGCGCGCCGGAAATACTTCCTACCTTTGTGCGGTGGGTTCAACCGATCGACGCAACGCACTGTGCGATCTTCTCGCCAGGGTTTTTGCGTATTCCAGTTGTATGTCTCATGTTCCACTCCTCAGAGGTTACGACGAGCCAAGAACTCTCTCTTATCAAATACGGCTATTTGGACCCATAAGCGCTGACGTCAGACAGTCTTCTGCTTTCCGGACCTTCTCGGAAAACACGCCTGTCAGGCCGTCAATCACCTGCCGCTTCCATGTCGTCACCTGCGTCGGATGGATCTTGTGCTTGGCTGCAATCTCTTGCGCCGTCTTGTCTCCACGCAGCGCCTCAAGAGCTACCGTGGCCTTAAACTTGTCCGAAAAACTGCGTCTCTTCGTCATTTGTGCATCCTGTCATTATTGTCGGATACATCTTAGCAGGCCGTCCAATTTTGCCGAACCACTTCAGAACGACCGACGCACCGCTCGCTCGCCCGGATCGAGGAGTTCTTGTAGGTGCTGACAAACAGGGTCCCCAATGTGACCAGTGACGTGACTGAGAACGCCCCGCGTTGGTTTGCCGAAGCCTGCAGTGCAGCGCAATCGCAAGAGGTCTTTCGCCAAGGGGCGGACGGGTTCATCTCAGCCGCAGGCGCAGCCACGAGCATGCGTGCCAGACCTGCAAAGCGGTGACAGGCCTGACCCCTTCCGAGTATATCGATCAGGTCCGCATCGAGTTTGCAGCCCACCTGCTACGCAGTGACGAGCGCTCGATTGACGAAGTGGTCGAGGCCTGCGGTTTCGACAATAACAGCTATTTCTACAGGCTCTTTAAGCGCCAATATGGAACGACACCGAGGCAATTTCGATTGCGCAATTTGTGTGATCCGTTTCAGAAAGACCTTGGGCAGGACCAACTTGATCAGATCGGTTGATCTGAACTACGATTAAGAACGAGGGCTTGATTGGTTCGCAGAAAATGAATTTTATCTCATCGTCATTGACCGTGCCGGCTCTGTCGCACCTGTGAAACCGTCGGCAATGCAACCCAAGATCGTCCCGCTCATGTGCGCGCTTTCTCAAAATCTGACCAAAGCTGAGTGAAAGCATCAAAATCGACGGGCCCGGCCTTGAGGGGGTCCAGCACCACAGCCTCGGCTGCAAAAAGGCGATCAAGCGCGTTTTCAAGCTGCCCCATCACCTCCCTCGGCACGCAGACCGCCCCGTGTCTGTCGGCATGGATCAGGTCGCCTTCGCGCACGCTCATCCCGAAGATCGACACGGGCGTTGCGATCTCGCGCACATGGACAAATCCGTGGCTTGGACCGACACTGCCAGCGAGGATCGGGAAGCCTTCCGGCATGTCGCCCAGATCGCGCACCACCCCGTTGGTCACAGCCCCCTCAAGTCCGAACACCTGTTTATGGACGAGGGCGTGCACCTCGCCCCACCACGCCCCGATTGCCGCTTCGCCGTCCATGTCTTCGATCACAGCGAGGCCGGGTCTTGGGCCGTCAGCCATCGACTTGAAATAGGCCATGCGCCGCGCGCGGATCTCGTCAGGCGGCTCGAGCGGCGGGGCCTTGCCTGCGATCCGCGCCGTGCGGGCGAAGCCCACGATCCGCGCGTCCGGGTCCCCGGCCCATACTGGGGTGCGGTGCGTAAACCCGTCAAAGCCGCGCTTGCCTTGGGCGACCTCAATCGCATTGCAGACCGTAGGCGTGTCGCAGCGGCGCAGGCGCGCGATCAGTTTGTCAGTGTCACTTGAGGTCATGGTCTGCTTTCAGGAAAGGCACTACGGCGGCAGCGCAGGCGTCTGGGTCTTCAAGAAGCGCGAAATGTCCCAAGCCTTCAAGGCTCATGAAATGCCCGAGGGGGGCCGCTTGGGCGGCGGCCATTCCGTATCCGGGCGGCGCGCTTTGATCGAGCGATCCGGTCAGCGCAAGAACCGGCAGCTGCGCGCGCGCCAAAGCAGGCACGGCCCCCGGTCGCGTCAGCGCCAGCCGCGTTTGCGGGCCGATCAAGTCTGCGGCCTCGTCTGCCATCTGGTAGATCATGGCGCGGGTTTCGTCGGGGGCAGGGCCGAAGACCTCAGGCGCGCGCGCGGTTAGGGCGGCGGCCCCGCCGAGTGTGCTGACATCGCGGGCAAGATCGTGGCGCGATGGGGCTTTGGTGGGGTCATCGGCGAACGGGTTGAGGCCAAATAGGATCAGCTGCCTCGCCGCCATGCGATCTGCAAAATGTGCAGCGACTATCGCGCCCAGGGAAAAGCCGCAGACAATTGTATCGGGCGGTAAATCCTCAAAGACCTCGTCGTAATCCGAGATTCTAGGCCGCCCAAGTGTCACATACTGACGGCGCGCGGCTGGCACCTTCAGCGCCTCCAACAGCCCGTCAAACACCGCCTCGGTGCACAGCGTCCCGCCGAGCAACAGCCACAGTCGGTCCGCTATGCCGTCAGTACCCATTCTGCGCGGAGACTTTGAGGCTGCTGTCGTCAAGCGTAACGCGCACCGCCTCGCGCATGCTGCGGGTCAGATGGGCGAAGTCATTGCCGGGGGTGACGAGCTTGAAACCCTGCTCCACCCGCATGCGGGCTTCCTCGCCTGACGCACAGAAAATTCCCACCGGAATACCGCGCCGGGTGGCGGCGGCCAGCACGTGCAGCAACGCGGCCTCGGATTTGGGACGGGGATGGCCGACATTGCCGTCGAGCGCGAAGGCCAAGTCGTTGGGACCGAGATAGATCATATCGACGCCGTCCACATCGAGGATTTCTTCGATCCGGTCGACGGCCTCGGCGGTCTCGATCATCGGGATCGCCATGACGGTCTCGTTGGCCTTCACCACATAATCGGCACCCCCATAGAGCAACCCGCGCGACGGCCCAAAGCTGCGGTTGCCATATGGCGGATAGCGGCAGGCGGCGACGAGGGACCTCGTTTGCTCGGGCGTGGAGATCATCGGGCAGATGATCCCGTAGGCCCCCGCATCGAGCAGGTGCATGATCTGGGCGGTGTTCAATTCTGGCACGCGCACAAAGGGCGTCGCGGGCGTGGCCGAGATCGCCTGTATCATCGCCAAGGCATCGGAAAATCCGAGCATGCCGTGCTGGAGGTCGACCGTGACGGCATGAACGCCGCTATGGCCAATACCCTCGGCAGAATAGGCCGACGCGATGGACAGCCACCCGTTGACGACAATCTCGGACGCGGCAAGGCGGGTGCGGACGGTGTTGGCGCGCATTATCCTGCCCGTCCGTAGCTGGGCAACAGGGATGCCTTGGCAACAAATCCACTCGCATCCAGACCAAGCCCCGCTTGGCGCGCGGCTTCGAGAAGGTCTGGCGCGAAGGCAGGTCGTTTGCGGTGATCGCCGCTGAGAACAACAAGGACTTCGGCGGCGGTGTCGCCCGTGGCCGTCAGCGTCCGCAAGGCCCCGCCCGGAACGGAGTATGTGTCCCACGCATTCACCAGCGCCGACGCATTGCCACCATCCGCGTAGTCGATCCGCATCTGGCCCTCATGCATCATCAGCACCATCTTCTCATTCACCTGGAAGGGTCCGACAGACTGTCCGGGCTCGATCCGTAGCCATTCGGCCGAGAACCCGTGGGGGTTGGTGATCGGGGCAGCGTGATCGCGGTTCTGGGTCATGCCAAAGCCAATGACGGGCGCGATCTGCGCGCCGCCACTGGGCAAAGCTTGGTCGATAAAGGCGGGGCGGAAATCGCGGGCGTCACTGGCGACGATCCGCGACATCATCTGGTCGCGCGACACGTTGCGCAAGGAAGCCACATCCTCGTCCGGCATCGGTGGAATGCGCCCGCTTTCGGGCGGGACCATATCACCGCGCGAGGTATCGATCAGGCGGTTCTCGGACGAGATATAGAGCCCGTATTCAGCCGCCTCGCGGATGATATCAGGGTGGAAGATAACGCCGCCGGTGTTGTCGCCCCCTAGGATCGTGAACAGCCAGCCATCGTCGGGGCCCGCATTGGTAAAGCCCCGGAAAATCCACGTCGGCACCGAGACGATATCGCCTTTGCGCCCCAGAACCTCGTTCTCGCCATTCGATCCCCAGCGGAAGGTCCACTCGCCAGCTTGGACGATGAAAACCTCGGCGGTGAAATGGATATGCAGATTGTTCGTGATGCCGTGGGGCATTGCCGCCGCGCCAATGTTGAAGCCATGTGCCTCGGGCAAGTTGATGATCTGGTCATCCGAGGACGTCACGCCCGGCCCGATGATGGAGTAATTCTCTTTGGTGTCCGATCCGGGCTTCTTGCAGTCGATGAAGGCCACGGTGCAGGACACGTAATCATCGCGCTTGATGTGGCGCGCGTCGGCAATCTCTTGGGTGATGGGAGGCATGTCTTTATCCTTCGTTTCTTATCCGAGCCGTTCGCCAGATGCGCGATCAAACAGGTGAATGCGCGCGCCCTCTTTCGGGGCCAAATAGCAGGGCGAGTCGATCTCTGCCTCGAAATCCGCATGGCCGCGCGCGCAAACCGAGGACGGTCCGTTGCGCAAGGTCACCAAGGTGCTCTCGCCCGTCAACTCAAGCGCGTAGAGCTTGCCGCCGATGGCTGCTTTTGCATCTTCGGTGATCGCCAGCTCTTCGGGGCGGATGCCGAGCACGACGTTGTCGCGGTCGCCCAGTGTGACGGGCAGTTCGACACCATCCGCGCGGAACACGCCGCCCTTGATGCTGCCGTCGATCAAGTTCATCGACGGCGATCCGATGAAGCCTGCGACGAACAAATCTGCGGGTTCGGCGTAGATTTTCTTCGGCGTATCAAGTTGGACGATCCGACCTTCGCGCATCACCGCGACCCGGCTGGCCAGCGTCATCGCCTCCATCTGGTCATGGGTCACGTAGACAGTTGTGACGCCCAACTCATGGTGCAGGTGCTTGAGCTCGGCGCGCATGGTGACGCGCAGTTTGGCGTCCAGATTGGACAGCGGCTCGTCCATTAGAAAGATGCTCGGCGTGCGCACAATCGCGCGGGCCAGTGCCACACGTTGGCGTTGACCGCCTGACAGCTCGGACGGGCGGCGCTCCAGCAGCGCATCAAGTTCCACCTTCTCGGCGGTCTCTTGCACCCGCGCCTTTCGGGCGGCTTTGGCCATACCCCGTAATTTCAGCGGATACTCGATGTTCTGGCGCACGGTCATGTGCGGATACAGACCGTAGTTTTGGAAAACCATTGCAATGTCACGATCCTTGGGCGGCTTGTTGTTGACCCGCTCGCCCTTGATCATGATGTCGCCGGACGTGATGTCCTCTAGCCCTGCAATCATGCGCATTGTCGTGGTCTTGCCGCACCCCGACGGGCCAAGCAGCACGAGGAACTCGCCATCATGAATAGTTAGGCTTTGCTTGGAGACAGCAAGAAAGTTGCCATACCGCTTTTCGATATCGACGAGACGGACTTCGGCCATGTGAAATTTCCTTCTATTTGACCGCGCCGGCCGTCATGCCGCGCGTAAAGTGCTTTTGAATGAACAGTGCCATAATGAAGATCGGCACGGTGATCATGACGCCTGCTGCCGACATTAACTCCCACAGGTCTCCGCGCTCGGTGCGGAAATTGACCAGACCGACGGGCAAGGTCACCGCGTCACGGCGCGACAAGATCAGGGCGAACAGAAATTCGTTCCATGTCAGGATGAAGCAGAAAATCGACGAGGTCATGATGCCCGGTGCCGCCATCGGCAAGACGATGTCCTTGATAACCCGCAAGCGCGATGCGCCGTCGATCATCGCGGCCTCTTCGCTGTCGGTGGGGATCGCGTCGATGAAACCCTTGATCATCCAGATCACAAACGGCGTCACAATGGCGAGGTTGACGATGATCAGCGCGATCCGGGTGTCCAGCAGGTCCAGTTGGCGGAACATCAAAAAGAACGGCAACACGATCACAACGGCGGGGATGAACTGCGTCGATAGGATCAAGAAGAACAGGAATTTGCGCGCCCGCACCCGGAACCGCGAGAAGGAATAGGCGGCAAGCGTGGCACATGGCACGGCAATCGCTACAGTAACTGTCGCCACGATCACCGAATTCAGCACCATGCTGCCGAGGTTCCACGGGTGCGAGAACACGGTGACGAAGTTTTGCACGGTAGGCTCGAAAAACAGCGAAAGCGAATAGGCGTCGCGCGGCTGCTTGAACGCAGTCAGGAACATCCACGCAATCGGAAACAGAACCACGATGGAAATGAGAACCAGTAGGGCGCGCTCGCCCACATAGGCTAGGTGACGTTTCATGCGGTTGCCATCTTTCTTTCGCTCAGCAGCATGCGAACATACCAGATTGAGATGAACATCATGATCGCGGTCAGGATCCAGGCCAGCGCCGAGGCGTAGCCCATGTCGAACCAACGAAAGCCCACGTTGAAGATGAAATAGGCCAGCGTCTCGGTCGATGTGCCGGGGCCGCCGCCTGTCAGCGTGACGACCTGGTCGAACATCTTAAGCCCGAAGATCGTCTTTAGAACCGCCATCACAAGGATCACGCCGCGCATCTGCGGTAAGATGATCCCAAATATGATGCGCAAGTTGGAAGCCCCATCAATGCGCGCAGCCTCCTCGGTCTCGCGCGGGATGGAGGCAAGGCCGCCTAGACACATGAAGGTCATATAGGGCGTCCAGTGCCACACGTCCGTCAGCACAAGAATGCCCATCGCTAGGTTTGGATCGGCAAGCCATGGCACGCCTTGCAGCGCCGGAAACACCGCGCCGAGTCCATTGGCGATAACGCCGAATTCGGGGTTGAACATAAAGCGGTAGCTAACACCGATCAGGGCCGGGCTCATGGCGAACGGCAAGATCAGGATGATGCGCGTGAAGGTGTGCATCGGACCCTTGCGGCGTAGAAGCAGCGCAAGCGCCATGGCAAGGATCACGGTCAGGATCACGCTTGTAACAACGAAGATGAACGTCACCCAAAGGGAATTCAGAAACGCGCTTTCGCTGGCCGCATAGATGTAATTGTCAAAGCCCACGAACCCGCTTGGTCTGCGGCTTTCGGTCAAATCCCAGGCGCGAAACGAGGTGATGAACGAATATGCGAGGGGATAGATGGTTGTCGCCAGCACAATGACAAATGCGGGGATCAGTAACCAATAGGGCAAAAGCCGGTCTTGCACGGGGACACCTCATCGCAGTCGAGACGGGGAAAAAGGGCCGGACGATGGATACCGTCCGGCCCCTCTGACAGGTTAGCGGATCGCCGCGATATCGTCGGCGGCTTTGTTCAGCACGGCCTGGACATCGCTTTCCTCACCAGAGGCGAGGCTTGAGATTGCGGTCTCAAGGATCAAGACGATGCGGGGCCAGTTGTCGCCGAACTCGATACCGTCGGCAGTTGCCAAAGCATCCGCGGCTGCTTGGTGCATACCACCCCAGCGTGCGTTTACCTCTGCATCGGTCAAGTTCGACATATGAACTGCCACAACTTCGGACAGCTCAGGGTCGAGCAGGACATCACGCTCAAGCGCCGGATCGGTTAGCCAGCTGAGGAACTCAGTCGCAGCACCTTTGGAGTCGGATTCTTGCGTGACGCCAAACACCCAAGTGTTGGTGAAGGTCGTGCGATCAGCACCCGCAACCGATGGAAGTGCTGTGAAGCCGACCTGCTCAGGCGTCAGGGTCGATTGCTCAGGATCGGTCAACTGCGACCGCACCCACCACCAAACCGGCAGCATGGCGGAGTTGCCCTGCTTGAAGCTGGTGACAGCGTCCTGCTCGACGAACACGGCAGAGCCTGCTGGCACGATTTCTTCGGCCAAGTAGCTGATATAGGTCTCGGTCGCTGCAACGCCTTCGGCTGAGTTGAAGATCGCAGTGCCATCCGCATCAAACAGATCGCCGCCCTTGCCCCAAAGCAGGTTCATCCAGACCATCAGGTTCTGACCGTTCAGCTTACCGTAAGGCAACGCCACACCGGCTGCGTCCGAGCTGGCTTGGATCGCTTTGGCAGCTGTGACCATGTCTTCCCATGTCTGGGGTGGGGTCACGCCTGCGGCATCGAGCAGGTCTTTGCGGTAGAACATCAGCTGGACGTGGCCGCGCACCGGCAGGCCGATCAACTCGCCGTCCATCATGCCGTGGCGCATATGGGCCGCTGGGAAGTCGCTAAGGTCGACGCCTTTGGCTTCGATTTCGTCGCCAATCGGCTCCATCAGCATCTTCAGCGAGCTGACCCACTGGTCCATGACCGACACAACGTCATAGTCGCCGCCTGCCACCATTTCCGTGGTCAGCGCCTCTTTCATGTTCGGGAACGGAACGTAGTCATAGACCACATCGATCCCGGTCGCCTCTTCAAATGCTGCAAGCCGGGCCTCGTGGGCCGCGAACTGGCTGGATGTCACTGCAAGCACCGTAACGGTCTGGCCATCATAGGGCCGTCCCTCGGTCGCTTCCCACGCAAAGGCTTGCGCGCCGTAGAGTGATGCCGCGATCGCAATCGCGCTGGTTAGGTGTTTCATAATTGTCCTCCCTAGACTTCCAAGAGGATAGACTGCTGGTCGAAGTTTCGTCAATAATATTATCAATAATCTGGATTGGACAGATTTCTGAGACGTGGTATGCTGATTTTACAGGGTTAAATGGACGGTCGGAATGACAGACAAACTTACCACCGAACTGCAAAACGACGTCATCTTTGGCGTCTATGCCCCGGGAAGCCGAATCATCGAGGATCGCGTGATGGAACGCTACGGCGCCAAGAGGCACGCCGTGCGCAACGCCTTCTCGGACCTCGAAGCGCGCGGCCTTTTGGTGCGCCGCCCGAACCGGGGTGTGGAGGTGGTCGAGTTCACGCCAGACGAAGTAGACGCGCTTTATGATGTGCGGATTGTTCTGGAAACAGCGGCGGCTGAGCGCACGCCTTTGCCCTGCAATCCAGCGCTGGCCGCCGAGCTGGATGATATTGCGCTGCGTCACGAGAAAGCCGTATCTGACCAAGATTTCCGCGCGGTCTTTTGGTTGAACCAAGAATTTCACGAGGTCCAGTATTCGTGCTGCGGCAACCCCCGATTGGCCGAGTTAATCGGATCCCATGCCCGCGCCGCACAGCCCATCAGGGTCGTGAAGTATGAGGATACAGGTCACATGCGCACGGTCGTCAGCCAGCATTTCGACATCATCGCAGCTCTGCGCGGCACATCGCAACAAGCCCTCGTCGAGGCCGTGCGCGCGCACCTTCCCGCGTCAGCCGAGGCCTACCGGACGCTCTATAACCGCCGCTTCGCCGCTAGGGCGCAGACGGCGTAGGGAGTTACCTAAACAATACCGCCCCCTGCCCCGCTGACAGCCGGACGCTGCTCGGCAACCGCTGCACGGTATCCAGACGCGCGGTAAGCGGCCACCGGATCAATCGCACCGCCACCCTCAAGACGTGCCATCGCAAGGATCGGCTCCACATCCGTGCGGAACCCGTGCTTCAAGGTGGTCGTTGCCATCAATGCGTCGTTCTCGTCCTGAAACCCAACCAATGCCGCGCGGTCCACCAGCAAGGCTTGTGCATAGGCGCGTTGCACTTCCGTCGCCGACACCATCAGGCTTTCAATCGGATCGGTGACGTTGTGGCTTTGGTCCAGCATATGCATCGGGTTGAAGTCGGGATTTGCCTCGGCCTCGACCAGCTCGTTGAAGACCAAAAACAGCCGGTAGGGATCGATGCTGCCGGTGTCGAGGTCATCATCGCCATACTTGCTGTCGTTGAAATGGAACCCGCCCAGCTTGCCGAATTGGGTCAGGCGCGCCACGATCATCTCGATATTCACGTTGGGCGCGTGGTGGCCCAGATCGACGAGGCATTTGGCCTTCTCGCCCATTTGCTGCGCGATCAGCAGGTTCGTGCCCCAGTCTTGCACGACCGTGGAATAGAAGGCGGGTTCGTACATTTTATGCTCGGTCAGCAGCATCCAGTCATCTGGCAGGGCTGCGTAGACTTTGCGGGCCGCGTCCAGATAGCGCTCGAACTGGCGGGTGAAATTTGTCTGGCCGGGGAAGTTGGACCCGTCGCCGACCCAGATTGTCAGCGCCTTGGAACCGATCTGCGCACCCAGCTCGATACACGCGATGTTATGATCGACCGCCTGCTGGCGCGTGGCCGCATCGGTATGAGCGAGTGAGCCGAATTTGTAGCTACGGGCCTGATCCGGCTGGTCTTGGAAGGTGTTGGAGTTCATCGCATCAAAGGCGAGCCCCACCTCTTCGGCCTTGCTGTTGAGGTCCCCGGCAGGTTGCGCATCCCACGGGATGTGCAGCGACACATTCGGCGTCGCCCGTGTCAACTGCTGGATCACCCCGCAATCGTCGAGCTTGTCGAAGATATGGCGCGGCTCGCCCGCACCGGGGAAGCGCGCGAAGCGTGTGCCGCCCGTGCCGACCCCCCAGCTGGGGACCGCGACGCCGTAGTCCGCGACCCTTTCCTTGATGCGCGCGATATCAATCCCGCGCCGGTCCAGATGCGCGCCGAGGGCGTCGTAATCCGCCTCAAGCTTTGCGCGCGCGGCCTCGTTGGATTGTGCGATGATGTCTGCGTTAATCATGATCCCGCCCCTACCGTGTGAACGCTTGGACGTTGCCTGCGTCCACGTTGATGATGTTTCCGGTCGATTTCGACGACAGGTCTGAGGCAAGAAAATACGCCGCCTCGGCAATGTCTTCGGGCAGGACCGAGCGTTTCAGCATCGACCGCTCGCGGTACATCGCCTCCAGTCCGCCTTTGTCGGTGCCGTAGGTGTCTGCGCGCTGGTCGAGCCAATCGCCTTGCCAGATTTTCGAGCCCTTCAGCACCGCATCGGGGTTCACCACATTGACCCGCACGCCCATCGGCGCGCCTTCCAGCGCCAAGCAGCGCGCGAGGTGGATTTCGGAGGCCTTTGCGGTGCAATAGGCAGACGCGTTGGGCGAAGCTGCCAGACCATTCTTGGAGGCCACGAACACAACCGCCCCACCGATATCTTGCACCTTGAAGACCTTGAACGCCTCTCGGCTGACCAGAAAATACCCCGTGGATAGGATCGCCATGTTCTTGTTCCACAGATCAAGGCTGGTCTCCTCAACAGGCGCAGAGCTGGCGATCCCGGCGTTCGACACGAGGATATCAACCCCGCCGAACTCCGCCGCGATGTCGCCGTAGGCTGCAATGACCGCCCCCTCGTCGGTGACATTCATGTTGACCGTGCGCACAACGTCCGCCGAGAAACGCTCTGTCAGGTTGGTGCGCGTGGCCTCAAGGGCTGCGTCGTCAATATCAGCCAGCATCACGCAAGCGCCTTCGCGCAAGTAGCGCTCGGCTGTGGCCGACCCGATCCCGCCTGCCCCGCCAGTGACCAAAGCCACGCGTCCGGCCATGGATTTCGGCGCGGGCATGCGTTGCAGCTTCGCCTCCTCCAGCAACCAGTATTCGATATCGAAGGCCTCCTGTTCGGGCAGGCCTTGGTATTCGGACACGGCATCTGCGCCGCGCATGACGTTGATTGCGTTGACGTAGAACTCGCCCGAGATGCGCGCGGTGGCTTTGTCCTTGGCAAACGTGATCATGCCGACGCCGGGGATCAGATAGACCACGGCGTTCGGGTCACGGATCGCGGGGCTGTCGTCGCGTTTGCAGCGGTCATAATAGGCTTGGTAGCCGACGCGGTAGGTGGCCACGGCGTCTGCGAGACCCGCCAAGGTGGCATCGACATTGGGTTTGGCCGGGTCGAAATCCACCACCAGCGGGCAGATTTTCGTGCGCAGGAAGTGATCGGGGCACGAGGTGCCGAGTGCTGCGAGACGCTCCATATCCTTGGCGTTCACGAACTCCAGCACCGCGTCGCTGTCGGTGAAATGCCCGACCATATGTTGCTGACCCGAGACCATGCCGCGAATGGCAGGCATCAGGCGCGCGGCGGTCGCGCGGCGTTGATCTGCTGCGAGGCTTTCGTGGATCGCGCCGCCGAACCCGGCCTTGCCAGCGGTCTCAGCGGCAAACCAATCCATCGCCGTTTGGATCACCTCAAGCGTCAGCGCGTAGCAGGCCTCCGCGTCGTCATCCCACGTGAACAGGCCGTGGCTTTCCAGAACGACGCCCTTGGCCTCCGGGTTGTTCTCGCAGAATTCCGACAGCCACAGACCCAACTCATAGCCCGGCTTCTTCCATGGCAGCCAGCCGATCCGGTCCCCGAAAATCTTCTGGGTCAGCGCCCTACTGTCCTTGGCCGCCGCAATCGCGATGATCGCGTCGGGGTGCATGTGATCGACATGTTTGGCCGGGACATAAGCGTGCAACGGCGTGTCAATGGAGGCCGCGCGCGGGTTCAGGTTGAAGGTGCAATGGGGCAAGTAGGCGACCATCTCATCCTCGAACGCCACACCGCGATAAAGCCCCGTCAGCGCGTTCAGCTTATCCATATAGAGGGTCGAGAATCCGTCCATCTTTATCGACCCGACATCGCCGCCGGACCCCTTAACCCACAAGACCTCGACCATGTCGCCTGTCAGCGGGTCTTTCTGCATGACCTTCGCAGACGTGTTGCCGCCACCGTAATTGGTGATTCTTTTGTCCGAGCCGAGAAGGTTCGAGCGGTAGAGAAGCTTCTCAGGCTCGCTCATCTTAGCAGCAAGGGCGGTATCCCATTTGACTTCAAGGCGTTGCGAGGTGGGGGCAAGGGTCATTGTATACTCCGGTAGCGGTAGAAACCTGCGTTAAGCTTGGCCTTAAGCTGACGAGAGCGCGCCCCCAAGTCAATCATTTTCAATCACAAGCAATCATGCTGCACTGCAGAATGATTGCTTGTGACAATTTATGATTGACAGAGATTGCCGACTCGCGCCACGTTATGGCAATCGAAAGGGCAATTTCATGCACGAGAAAGACCGTCACCGCGTTATCCTATCGGCCGTCCAAGACCGGTCGTTGGTGACTGTTGTTGACCTCTGCGCCCTGACTGGTGCGTCCGAGGCGACGGTGCGGCGCGACATCAATACGCTCGACGGCCAAAAACGCCTGCGCCGCGTGCGCGGTGGGGCCGAGGCGCTGACCACTGCGCCGTTCGTTGGCCTTGCCGGACGTCCGTTCTCGATCAACGAGACGATGAACATTGCCGAAAAACAGGCCATTGCCGCCGCCGCCGTCGAGCTGTGCGAGGATGGCGAGCCGGTCATTATCAATGGCGGCACCACGACCTTCCAGATGGTCCATCCGCTGGCCTCGCGCCAGATGCAGGTGTTCACCAACTCCTTCCCGATTGCCGAGCATCTGCTGAAGAACACGCGCAACACGGTGCTTCTGTCGGGTGGTATTATCTACCGCGAGCAGAACATCATCCTGTCACCGTTCGAGAACGACGTGACCCGCAATTTCTACGCCAAGCGGATGTTCATGGGCGCGCAAGGCATCGGCCCGCTGGGGCTGATGGAACAAGACCCGCTGCTGATCCAGGCCGAGCAAAAGCTGATCGGTCAGGCCGAAGAGTTGATCGTCTTGGTCGACAGCACGAAATTCGCCAACCGCTCCAGCCTGATCCTTTGCCCGCTGGAACGCATTGACACGATCATCACCGATGACGGGATCGACGACCGCACTGCGGCCATGCTCGAGACCGCTGACGTGACGCTAATCGTGGTGCCACGTGGTGCCGCGCACAAAGAAGGGGCGGCCTGAACGCCGACCCGCAATCCAAACCACTCCAGGGAGGAAACCATGAGTGTACTTAAGAAACTAGCAACATCCGCCGCACTGATCGGCGCGCTGATTGCAAGCCCCGCAATGGCCCAAGAAAACGTGCGTATCGCGCTCGTGGTCAAAGCGCTCGGGATCGGCTTTTTTGAAGCCGCAGCCGAGGGTGCCGAGGAAGCCGCAGCCGAGCTGGGCAATGTCGAGATCATCTATACCGGTCCGACCGACACCACCGCCGAAGGCCAGATCGAGGTTATCAACGCCCTGATCGCCCAGAACGTGGACGCAATCGCCGTGTCTGCCAACGACACCGACGCACTTGTGCCAGCCCTCAAGCGCGCCATGCAACGTGGCATCACCGTCATCAGCTGGGACTCGGGCGTCGCCCCAGAGGGCCGTCAGTTGCACCTGAACCCCTCGTCCAACCCGCTGATCGGTAACATGATCATCAAGCTGGCCGCAGATCACCTGCCAGATGGCGGTGAAGTGGCCTTCCTGTCGGCCACAACCACATCGACGAACCAGAACATCTGGATCGAAGAGATGAACAAGGTGATGGGCAACTACCCCGGCATCGACGTGGTCGCGACCGTGTATGGCGACGACTTGGCGGACAAATCCTACCGTGAAGCCACTGGCCTGATGCAGTCCTTCCCGAACCTCAGCGCGATCATCGCACCAACTTCCGTTGGTATCGTGGCAGCGGCCCAAGCCGTTGTTGATGCAGGCAAAGTCGGTCAGGTCAACGTCACGGGTCTGGGCCTTCCCTCCGAGATGGCCGGTGCCATCGAGAGCGGCGCATCCCAGTCCTTCGCGATCTGGAACCCGATCGATCTGGGCTACTCGGCCACGATGCTGGCCTATGAGCTAAGCCAAAACGGTGTCGAAGCCACCCCCGGCGGCGAAGTGCCAATGGGCCGGATGGGCACTCTGACGCTGGACGACAACAGCGAAGGCGCGATGGCCGACCCGTTCGTCTATGACGCCAGCAACATCGACCAGTTCAAGTCGATCTTCTAAGATCTCCCCCCGTCCAGCCCGATGCAGCGTATATGCGCCGGGCTGGACACCTCTACTCCCCTCCCCCCACATTCAAACTGGAAAGTGTGCCCGAGATGACAACGCAAACCGCACACGCCACTTCGCCAGTTGTCTCGATGGACGCGATCACCAAGACCTTTCCGGGGGTTAAAGCGCTGGATCGGGTAAAACTCGACCTCTATCCCGGCCAAGTCACTGCTCTTGTGGGCGAAAACGGCGCGGGCAAGTCCACGACCGTGAAGATCCTGACAGGCATCTATAAGCCCGACGGCGGCACCATTCGGATCGATGACGCACCCATCGCGTTCCCATCTCCGAATGCCGCGTCCGAGGCTGGCATCACCGCAATTCACCAAGAAACCGTCCTGTTCGACGAGTTATCCGTGGCCGAAAACATCTTCATCGGCCACGCTCCGCGCACCCGCTTTGGCCTGATCGACAAAGCCGCGATGCACCGCGCCGCCGCCGATTTGCTGACCAGCATCGGCGCGCCCTTCAGCACCCATACCTCCCTTAAAGACCTTGGCATTGCCAACAAACACCTCGTCGCAATTGCGCGCGCTTTGTCCGTGGATGCGCGTGTTGTGATCATGGACGAACCGACCGCCGCCCTGTCACACAAGGAAATCGAAGAGCTGTACGAGCTGGTCGAGACGCTCAAAGCCCAAGGCAAAGCGATCCTGTTCATCAGCCACAAGTTCGACGAGATCTTCCGCATCGCCGACCGCTACACCGTGTTCCGCGACGGGGCCTTCGTTGGCGACGGCTTGATCTCCGATATCGACGAGGGCGCGTTGGTCAAGATGATGGTGGGCCGGTCAGTCGATCAAATCTTCCCAGACCGCGCCCATGATGTTGGCGAGGACGTGTTCCAAGTTGTCGGCTACAGCCACCCCACCGAGTTCGCCGATATCGGCTTCACCCTCAAGCGCGGCGAAATCCTCGGGTTCTACGGCCTCGTCGGGGCCGGACGGTCCGAGTTCATGCAATCGCTGTTCGGCATCACCAAACCCAGCAAGGGCGTGTGCAAGATCGGCGGCGTGATCAAAGTGATCCGCTCGCCCGCCGACGCGGTCGCCAACGGCATCGTCTACGTGCCCGAGGATCGCGGCAAGCAGGGCGCTGTTATCGGCCTGCCGATCTTCCAGAACATCACCCTGCCCTCGCTGGCGCGCACATCGCGCAGTGGCTTTCTGCAAATGGCCGAAGAGTTCAAACTGGCGCGCGAATATGCCGAGCGCCTCGATCTGCGTGCCGCATCGCTGGACCAAGACGTGGGCAATCTGTCAGGCGGCAACCAGCAAAAAGTGGTGATCGCCAAGTGGCTTGCCACCAAGCCGCAGGTCATCATTCTGGATGAGCCGACCAAGGGCATCGACATCGGATCCAAGGCCGCCGTGCATGAGTTCATGTCCGAGCTGGCCGCCCAAGGCCTGTCGGTCATCATGGTCAGCTCGGAAATCCCAGAAGTGATCGGCATGTCCGACCGCGTCATCGTCATGCGCGATGGCCGGATCGCCGCCGAGTTATCCGGCGACGCCCTTAGCCCCGAGACGCTGGTGCGCCACGCCGCGGGCATCACGACCGCCCCACAGATGCAGGAGGCCTGAGGTCATGCTGAAAATGATCCCCGTGCGCGAAGGCATCCTTGCCACCGCCATTTTGGTGCTGCTGGCGCTCGTCGCCTTCCGGTTTCCGGCCTTCGTCGCCCCCTCGAATATGGCGAATGTCTTCAATGACACCGCCCCCCTGATAATCCTCGCGCTTGGCCAGATGGTCGTGATCCTGACGCGCTGCATTGATCTGTCAGTCGCGGCCAATCTGGCGCTGACGGGCATGGTTGTGGCGATGATCAACGTCGCCGCCCCCGACCTGCCGATCCCTGTTATCATCGGAATTTCCATCGCATTCGGCGCAGTCCTCGGCGCGATCAACGGTATCCTTGTGTGGAAGCTGGCAATCCCGCCTATCGTCGTCACACTCGGCACCATGACGATTTTCAGGGGCGTGATCTTCCTGATCTCGGACGGCAAATGGGTCAACAGCCACGAGATGAGCGCCTCGTTCACCGCCTTCCCTCGGATGGAGTTTCTGGGCCTTCCCGTCCTGTCCTGGGCTGCCATCGTCACCGTGTTTCTGTTTGCAATCTTGATGTCGCGCACCGCCCTCGGTCGGTCGATCTTCGCGGTCGGCGGCAATCCCCATGCGGCGGTCTACACGGGCATCGATGTGGGCCGGACGCAGTTTCTGGCCTTCGTGATCTCCGGCGCTTTAGCAGGTCTAACCGGATACCTCTGGGTGTCACGCTTTGCTGTGGCCTATGTCGATATCGCAGGTGGTTTTGAGCTGGAAGTCGTCGCGGCTTGCGTCATCGGCGGCATCTCGATTGCTGGCGGGATCGGGTCGGTCGGAGGGGCCGTGCTGGGCGCGATCTTCCTCGGCGTCGTCAAGAACGCGCTGCCGGTCGTGAACATCTCGCCGTTCTGGCAACTGGCAATCTCCGGCAGCGCGATCCTGATCGCAGTCGCCTTCAACGCACAATCGGGCCGCAAGAAAGGCCGTATCATCCTCAAATCAGCGGAGGCGCGTGATGACTGACCTGAGCCTGCAAACCCGGTCGATCCCTGACCGCCTAAACAGCCGCGCGTTTCGCACCTTTCGCAGTTGGGAATCTCTGCTGTTGGCCGTCGCGATTGCCATCTTCGTGGTCAACAGCTTCGCCTCGCCCTACTTCCTGAATGCATGGAACCTCAGCGACGCGACCTTCAACTTCACCGAGAAGGCGATGATCGCGTTTGCGATGGCGCTGCTGATTATCTCCGGCGAGATTGACCTGTCGGTCGCCTCCATCATCGCGCTGGCCAGCACCGCCATGGGGCTGGCGCTGCAATACGGGGCCGGAACGCCTGAATTGGTAGCAATCGGTCTGATCGTGGGGCTGCTCTGTGGCGCGTTCAACGGGTTCTTCGTAACTGTCCTTGGCCTTCCGTCCATCGTCGTGACCATCGGCACCATGAGCCTGTTTCGCGGCATCAGCTTCATCATCCTCGGCGACGACGCCTTTCGCGGCTACCCCGACAGCTTCGCGTGGTTTGGCCAAGGCTATATCTACTGGGTCTTCACGGTCGAGATGCTGCTGTTTGTCATCATCGCCATCATCTACGGCGTGCTCTTGCACAAAACCAATTTCGGCCGCGCAGTCTATGCCATCGGCAACAACCCAACGGCAGCGATGTTCAGCGGCATCCGGGTGCAGCGCGTCAAGTTCATCCTGTTCCTGCTGACGGGCCTGATGTCCGGCGTGGCGGCGGTCTGCCTAACCTCGCGCCTCGGCTCCACCCGCCCCAGCATCGCCACGGGGATGGAGTTGGAGGTCGTCACCATGGTCGTCCTCGGCGGCGTCAATATCCTCGGCGGATCAGGCTCAATCCCCGGTGTGGTGATCGCTGCGTTTGTGATGGGCCTCGTGACCTTCGGGCTGGGCCTGTTGAACGTGCCGGGGATCGTCATGTCGATCTTCATCGGCCTGCTGCTGATCGGAGTTATCGCCCTGCCGCGCCTGTGGACCATGGCCGCCACAAAGAGGGCGAAATGACCGAGCGTTATGTGTTCCGCATGCGCCTGAACGAGGGGATGGCGGTTGAGTACGAGCGTCGCCATGACGCGATCTGGCCCGAGCTGGAGGCGTTGCTGCGCGAGGCAGGGGTCAGTGATTACTCGATCCACTTGGACGTGGAAACGCATCTGCTGATCGGGGTGCTGACGCGCAGCGATGATCACACAATGGACGACTTGCCCTCCCATCCGGTGATGCAAAAATGGTGGGCGCATATGGCCGACATCATGGAAGTTGGCCCCGACAACGCTCCCGTCGCCGTCCCACTGGCACGCGTCTTTCACATGCCATGACAGCCCCCCGCCACATTGCCGTAATTGATATCGGCAAGACCAATGCGAAACTCGCGCTTGTCGATCTGGACAGCCTGACCGAGATCGCCGTCGTCACCCGCCCCAACGAGGTGCGCCCCGGCCCACCATGGCCGCATTACGATGTGGACGGGCATTGGGCGTTCTTGCTGGACGCGCTTGGGCAGTTTCACCGCGCGCATGGCGTCGATGCGATATCCGTGACCACCCACGGGGCTTGTGCGGCGCTGCTTGCGCAGGACGGAAGTCCTGCAACACCAATCCTAGATTACGAGCACACATATCCCGATGAGATCATCGCCGCTTACGACCTGCTGAGGCCGGATTTTGCCCTGACTGGATCGCCCAAACTTGCGGGCGGTTTGAACATCGGCGCGCAGCTTCATTACCAGCTGACGACCGATCCCAGCCTGCGGGACCGGATTGCCCAGATCGTGACCTACCCGCAATATTGGGGGCACCGGCTGACAGGGGTGGCGGCGAGCGACGTAACCTCGATTGGCTGCCACACCGATCTGTGGGTGCCGCGCGCGGGGGCGTTCTCCGATCTGCCACGCCGCCTCGGGATCGAGGGTAAGATCGCGCCGGTGCGACGCTCGGTGGACATTCTGGGGCCCATTCTGCCGGAGATCGCCGAGGTCACGGGACTGCCCTCCGATACGCCCGTTTGCGTCGGCATCCACGATTCCAACGCCTCGCTCTATCCGCATATCCTCGGCCAAAGCGGGGCCTTCTCGGTGGTCTCGACGGGCACATGGGTGGTCGTGATGGCGGTGGGCGGGCGCGATGTGCCGCTTGATCCAGACCGCGACACCTTGATGAACGTCAACGCGCGCGGTGATGTTGTGCCAAGTGCTAGGTTCATGGGCGGGCGCGAATATGAGGTCATCCAGCAAGGACGCGACACAACCCCGACGGACGCCGAGATCGCCGAGGTCTTGTCGCAAGGCCTGATGATCTTGCCTGCAATCGAGCCTCAAACAGGCCCCTACCAAGGCCACCAGATGCGCTGGACAGGGCCGGAGCCGGTGGTCGGAACTGGCCATAGATCGGCAGCCTTGTCCTTCTATCTGGCTTTGATGACCGACACCTGCCTACGCTTGACCGGTGCGTCCGGGCCAACCCTAATCGAAGGCCCGTTCGCGCAGAACCCCGAATTTATCGCAATGCTAGGTGCCGCCACCGGGCGCGAGGTGCTGACCAGCAGCGCGCGCACAGGCACCAGCATTGGAGCGGCGATGTTGATTGGCGGCACAACACAGGTGACGAAGCCCTCAAGAAAAGTGCCAGCCGAAAATACGGCCACGCTCGAACACTACGCTGCACGGTGGCGCGCACTTGGAGGCAGCGCTTAGGGGAGCGTCCCTCTTTGAAGTGGTTAGCCTGATGCTGTCAGATCAATTCGAACTCGTCTCTGCAAGGACAATATGACTGCTCCTTATGCCGCGCAGAGACCGCGCCACTCGGCCGGAGCAGCGGCACGGTTTAGCTTGAAATTTGATCTGCTGTAGAGGCTGCGTTCCGAATTGAAGTAGTTGTGGACTGAGGCGTGGACGGCGGCGAATTTCTGCAAACTTCGCATGTCCGTCGTCAGGTTTTTTGGAGCCAATAGGTGCCTAAACTAAGAGAGGGTTTGGCTCATCTGGTTTGTTTGATTATGCGGCTCGCTGGCGGTGATGCAAGCGTCGCGCTTCGAGTGTCTTTCGT
>Ga0163216_101116_pt1 | contig 21014 bp, 22 predicted proteins | sample SynspAceP_FD_167610 | JGI IMG/M metagenome (GOLD analysis project Ga0163216, IMG submission 167610) | Saline lake microbial communities from Ace Lake in Antarctica - Synechococcus sp. Ace-P (Illumina Assembly) | ecosystem: Environmental > Aquatic > Non-marine Saline and Alkaline > Saline ...
CCGATTGTAGAGAAATCCGTGCAAGTCGCACCGCTTGTTGTGCAGACCCGCCAGACCGCCATGGCGGGTGAGACCGCTTGCCCCAGCGCATCGCCCATTGCACAGCAATATCTGCCGCGCGGGAAGTACGCCGTGCGCTGTGGCCCGCAAGGCGCGCCCATTGTCGGCGCGCGTATTTCGAGTGCGCCCGCACCCCGTGCTACTGCGGCCTATGGTCAGCAACCCCGCGTTGCGGCGGTGGCCCCTGTGCAAGTTGCACCTAATCAGCGGATTGTACCACGTCATGTGGCAGTGAAACGTGTGAACACGACGAATGTTCAGGTGCCGCATGGCTACAAGGCTGTCTGGGAAGACGACCGCCTGAACCCCAAGCGCGCGGAGCAGTCGCTTGCCGGTCACCGCGAGATGGGCATGGTCTGGACCTCTACGGTCCCGCGCCGTCTGATCAATCAGGCGGACGGACGGGATGTGACGGCGTCTGTGCCGCTGGTCTACCCCTACACCGATTATGCCGCCCAGCAGCGTGAGTTGGGGCAGGTCACGGTTGTGCAGCGCAATGGCCAGACGCTCAAGCGGATCTTGCGCAACGCGACCAGCGTTGTCTCGCCCGAGCCGCGTCAGGCGCGGGTGGCGACAGTACAACGCACACCGACCTATTCCAGCCGGTCGGCGCCGAAGGCAACGCCCAAGCCAAAAGTGGCAGCAGCGGCTGCCAAGGGCTACGTGCAGGTGGGCCGGTTCAGCAGTGCCGCCGAGGCGCAACGCCTTGCGCAGCAGGTGCAGCGTATGGGTCTGCCCGTGCGTGTGGGTGTCTATAACAGCAAGGGTGATGCGAACCGTCTGGTGATCGCGGGTCCCTTTGGTGGCAAAAATGATGTGAACCGCGCGATCAACCGTTTGCGCAGTGCAGGGCATTCCGCCGTCGCACGGTGACGACTGTCCAGACTTTATCTGAATGGCCCGTCGGAGATGATCCGGCGGGCCATTTCTTTTGCCCATTCCGCATAAATCACCGGGCCGGGGTGAAAGCCGTCCTCGGCCATATCGCCTGGGTCCAACGTGTCCGGAAGTGGGACGTAGATTGTGTCGGCCTCGGTCTGCAATGCTGCGTGCAGGGCCGCGTCAAAGCGCAGCGCGCGCCGACCCAGCAGCCAGCGCAGCGGGTCGGGCAGCAGCGGAAACGCCCCCAGCGGCGGTATTTGCGAGATGTAGAGCCGTCGAGCACCGGTTTTGTCGCGTAGCAGGGCGCGCAGGCGGGCGTGGGTGGCCAGCCACCTTACCATCGGGCCGCCGCGCGTTACATCGTTGACGCCGAGGATCACGAGGACGATGTCGGCGGCAGGCAGTGTCCCTGCTTCCAGCGCGGCAAGCGTGGTGGGGGTGGTCGCGCCTGTGGACGCGATCAGCTTCCACGAGACGCGGTGCTCTGGGCAGAGCGCTGTCGCCAGTTGTCCGGCAAGGGCTGCGTCCTGTGTTGGCGCCCCTACACCGGCGGCAGAGCTGTCGCCTATGATCAGGATGCGTAGGGGCGGGCCGTCTCCGACGACGCCATGGCGGGGGCCATCTGCCTCTGGCAAACGCAGGGCGCGGTGGCGCAGGTGTATGGCCTGGAAAAGCAAAACGGGTGACAGGATCACTGTTACCAGCCCGTCCAGGATCATCCCCCGCATAGCCCTTGCAGGCGCAGCCATGTGCTGTCTGCGATCAGCGGTTCGGTCATGCGGCCCTGCATCGGATCACCCTCGATCAGAGGCAGCACGCTTTCACCGGTGATGTCACGGGCGCGGGCATAAGGGGTGGCGGGGACATCTGCCGCCTCGAAGAGGGCCAGCAGATTGGTGGTGTCCGGTTCGGTCCGCGGGGCGGTCATGAGGTGTTCGGCGTAAGCGTCCAGCGCCTCACCGGATATATCGCCGGTGGTCAGCAGTCGGAAGTTCTCCCACGGCCCTACCGCATCCAGCAGATCGGCGAGTGAGTCACGCTCGACTTGCAAGGCCAGTTCGGACAGGATGAAGCCTGCGGCAACATCGGGCTCCTCCCAATCCTCGAACACGGAGCGGTCGAGCAGGATCACTCCGCCGGGCAGATGCAGGGCTGGACGGCCCAGAGCGGGCACCACGGCGAGCTTGGGCGTTTCCAGCCGCGTGCCAAGCCGACGCAGGGCGCGCAGGCCCGCCACATCATTACAAAGCGGCCCTGTCACGCGCTGCATCCGGTCGATCAGGGAAACACCCAGCGCCTCGCGCTTGACCTGTGGCACGACGCGCAGGGTGCTGTCGCGCATCGCACCGGGCAGCCAGAAGACCAGCAGGGCCAGCACGGCCGTAAAAGACGCGGCCAGCCCCAGCCAGCGCAAACGCCCCGGACGGGGGCGGTGTTTGGCGATAGCGGTGCGCAGTGTGTCTATGGCGGCGACCATCTCGGTCTCGTGTTCGGGCAGTTCCAGCGTTTCGCCCGCGTCTCCGTCGGGGTGGAAGACGGCGGGCAGATCGCCCGGATTGGCACGCGCGAGGGCAGCGAGGGACCAGTGGGTGATCGCTTGATCGTTCATGTCCGATATTACCAGCGTCGCGTTGCCGATAGACACAATCACCTCGCGCCGCTGCCCGTCAGGGGTAGGGCGCCATAGGCCGGTAGCCTCAAGGCGGTCATATTTGGTCAGCGCGGTCACGGGTCTGTCTGCTCGTTCTTGTTATCGCGCCACATTACCAGTTGAATGGGTCAGGGCAATGGGTTGAGGCGGTTATGCAGATCAGGAAAGCAACGCAAGAGGACATCGGCACGCTGGCGCAGATGTGGCATGAGGGCTGGCACGTCGCGCACGGGGCGATTGTGGACGTGGAACTGGTGCGCACGCGCACGCTGCCCGAGTTTACCGCCCGCACCGCAGCCCATCTGGACCAGACGCATGTTGCGCTGATTGATGGCGCTATTGTTGGATTTTTCATGGTTGAAGGGGACGAACTCTATCAGTTTTACGTTTCCGGTGCGCATCAGGGGCGCGGTGCGGCCCGCACGATGATGTCACTGGCGGAGGCTGTGCTCCCCCGTCCGCGCGCCTGGTTGGCGTGCACTGTGGGTAATAATCGCGCGGCTGCATTCTATCTTAAATGCGGCTGGCAAAACACCGGTGAAGTCGTGTTGGAGATGGAGAGCGCGCAGGGGCCGCTGCCCGTGCGCGTCTGGCGGTTCGAGAAGGCGCTTTAGAGTGTTGCGGCCAGTTTGCGCAGCTCGAACTTCTGGATCTTGCCGGTGGAGGTTTTCGGCAGCTCCTGAAACACCACCTTCTTGGGGGCTTTGAAGCCTGCCAGCGTCTCGCGCGCAAAGGCGATGAGGGTAGCCTCGTCCACCTCTACCCCCGGTTTCAGCTCGACGAAGGCGCAAGGGACTTCGCCCCATTTCTCGTCCGGCTTGGCCACGACAGCGGCCAGCATCACGGCGTCATGACCCATCAGAGTGCCTTCGACTTCGACGGAGGAGATGTTCTCGCCGCCGGAAATGATGATGTCCTTGGCGCGGTCCGCAATCTGGATGTAGCCGTCCGCGTGCTGGATCGCCAGATCGCCGGAATGGAAGTAGCCGCCCTTGAAGGCTTCCTCGGTGGCGGAGGGGTTTTTGAGATAACCTTTCATGACCGAGTTGCCGCGGATCATGATTTCGCCTTGGGTTTGGGCATCGCGGGGCACTTGCGCCATCGCCTCGTCCATGACGGTAATATGCTCCATCATCGGCATCGCGACACCTTGGCGAGATTTCACGGCGGCGAGTGCTTTTTTGTCCAGATCGGCCCAGTCGGCCTCGCGCCAGATGCATTCGGTGACGTGGCCGTATGTTTCTGTCAGGCCGTAAACGTGGGTGACGTTGAACCCGAGCGCCTCGATCTTGCCCAGTGTGGCAGGGGCAGGCGGTGCGCCTGCGGTGAAAATCTCGACCATGTGGGAGAAATCGCGTCGCTCGTCCGCGCCTGCGTTGACCATCATGTTGAGGACAATCGGCGCGCCGCCGAAGTGGGTGACGCCTTCGTCCGCGATGGCGTTGAAAATGGCCGTTGCAGTGATGTCGCGGCAGCAGACCAGCGTGCCGCCGATCAGCGGCATCATCCACGCGTGGTTCCAGCCGTTGCAGTGAAACAGCGGCACGATCTGCATGAAGACCGGATGCAGCACCATGCGCCAGCTGATCACCGTGCCCATTGTCATCAGGTAGGCGCCGCGGTGGTGATAGACCACGCCCTTGGGCCGCCCCGTGGTGCCGGAGGTGTAGTTAAGCGCGAGGCTCTCCCATTCGTCCTTTGGCATCTGCCAGGCATAGGCCGCGTCGCCGCCTGCCAGCACGTCCTCGTAAACGGGATGGCGGCCTGTGGCGGGGTATCCTGCCGGCGCGTCAGGGACTTCGATAATTTGCGGGTGTGGACCGTCCATGCGGGCGATGGCGGACTCAACCAAAGGGACGAACTGCGTATCGACCAATACGACCACAGCGCCGCCGTGGTCAAAGATGTAGCTGACCGTGTCGGGCTCCAGCCTTGTGTTGATGGTGTTGAGGACCGCACCGCAGGCAGGCACACCGAAATGCGCTTCGGCCTGTGCTGGGATGTTGGGCAGCAGGGTCGCCACCACATCGCCCGACGCCACCCCCATGCTTGCCAGCGCCGAGGCGAGCCGTGTGCAGCGTGCATGATACTGGGCATAGGTGACGCGATGATCACCGTAGACGACCGCTGGATGATTGGCAAAGACATCGGCCGCGCGCACAAGATGCGACAGCGGGCTTAGGGGGACATAATTGGCCGCGCATTTATCCAGCCCTGTTTCGTCTTTCATCCAGCCCATCTCAAATCCTCCCTGACAAGATTATTGTTAAACCGTCAAAGCACGATATGCAGGAGGCGGAAAGATGCAATCAAGAAGACGCATCCGCAGGAGAGAGACATATGAGCGATACCGCACTGCGGCCCGGTTTGGCGGCGCTGTCCATTCTGGGAGGGATGTTCACGCTGGGAATCACGGATAATTTCGTGCCCCATATCTCGGAGACGGGATCGCTGTGGCAGTTCCACATGCTGCGCGGTGGGATTGCGGTGGTCGGTCTGGCGGTGCTGGCAGGCTTGGGGCTGGGCGTGATCCGGCCAGTGAGCTGGCGTGCGGTGCTGGGGCGCAGCCTGTTTCCCGCCACGGCAATGCTGATCTATTTTGGCTGTCTGTCGGTGCTGCCGATTGGTGTGGTGGTGGCGGGGCTGTTTACGGCGCCGCTGTTTGTGCTTCTGATCTCGGTCGTGTTTCAGGGCGCAAGGGTGGGACCGGTGCGTATCGGTGCGGTGGCCTTGGGCTTTATCGGGGCGCTGATGGTGATCCGGCCCGATCCGGCGGCGCTTGATCCGGTGTCGTTCCTGCCGGTGGTGGCGGGCATGCTCTATGCGGTGGGGGCTGTCGTGACGCGGCTGTGGTGCGCGCGAGAGAGCACGATCGCGCTGTCGGCGGGGTTCTTTGCGATGCTGGCGCTGTTTGGTGCCATCGGCGTGCTGCTGCTGCCTGCGGGCGGGCCAGCGGGCTTCGACGGATTTGTGCAGCGCGGCTGGGTGCCGATGACAGGGGCGATGTGGTTCTGGATTGCGGTGCAGGCCGTGGGCTCGATGATCGGGATCGGGTTGATCTTTCGCGGCTATCTGCTGGGCGAGGCGGGATATGTGGCGGTGTTTGAATATTCGCTGCTGGTCTTTGCCAGCTTCTGGGCGTGGGTGTTGTGGGGACAAACAGTGAGCCCGTTGGCGCTGGCGGGTATGGCGGTGATCGCGGTCGCCGGGATGGTGATCACTCTGCGCACGGACGAGGCAATGCCGGTGCGCGCGGTCAAGGTGCCGGAGGAAACCCAATGATCCTGTCGCGCGGGCGTCGTTATCTGTTCATTCACGCGCCCAAGACGGGTGGCACCTCCATGGCGCTGGCGCTGGAGGCCCGTGCGATGAAGGACGACATCATGCTGGGTGACACGCCGAAATCGGCAAAGCGGCGCAGACAGCTGGAAAGTGTACAGGCAGCGGGGCGGCTGTGGAAACACGCGACGCTGGCGGATCTGGACGGGCTGGTGCGCGCGGAAGAGCTGGATGATCTGTTCATCTTCACCATGGTACGCAATCCATGGGACCGGATGGTGAGCTATTATCACTGGCTGCGCGGGCAATCCTTCTCCCACCCGTCGGTGAAGCTGGCCCATGAGATGGAGTTCTCCGCCTTTGTGGCGGCGCCTGTGATTGCACAGTCTTTTGCGCGGTCTCCTGCGGCGTCCTATGTGACGGACGCGTGCGGGCAGATGCGCGCGGATCTGTTTATCCGGCTGGAGGATCTGGCGCGCGACATCGCCCCGCTTGAGGCGCATTTGGGCTTTTCGCTGGACATCCCCCATGTGAACCGCAGCGATCGGGCGGCGGATTACCATGCGGCCTATGACGCGGAAAGCCGCGAGCGGGTGGCACAGATGTGCGCCGCCGACATTGTCCGATTCGGATATCGGTTCGACACATAGGCTCGGTTTTCGCAAAATAGGGCAGAGCGGCGGTATTTTTCCGATGATCTGTAGACCTGAAAGCTGGATTGTTCCGAGAATACACCAAATCTTAATAGCCTGTGGTGATTATCATCTAAATCGGCGCCAATGCCTTAAATCCGCCCTGATTGGGGCACTTCATAGCCCAGAGAGTTGCGCCAACTGGGACCATTAAAACAAAAAAGAGCATCACGAAGAGGGTGCATACCATGGGGACTGAAACGATGTTTGGAATGGGGTATAAAGCAAACCAGCCTGACCACCACTTGGTCGAGATGGCCGGTGCCTACGATGGCGGGATCGCAACGCTGAGCCATGGGTTGATGGTCGGAACACGGGTTGCCAGCAATCTGGGCTGGCGCGCGATTGATGCACTGGCGGTGGGTGACAAGGTTCTGACATTCGATCACGGCATGCAGGAGATCACCGAGATCCGCCGCGCCCATGTGTGGCTGGACGCCCCGGACACGGCCGAGGCGCTTTGGCCTGTTGTGATCCCCAACGGCGCGCTGGGCAACCGCGAAGAGCTGGTCTTGCTGCCGGATCAGGGTGTGATGGTGGAAAGCGATGCAGCAGCCGACATCCATGGTGATCCCTTCGCAATCCTGACCGCCCACAGCCTTGTCGGTCAACGCGGCATCCGCCGCCGCCAACCCTTGCAGCGGGTCGAGTTGATTGCTGTCTATTTTACCCATGACGAAGTGATTTATGCGGAAGGTGGCGCGCTGATCCACTGCCCCGTTGATATGTCCACGCTGGACAAGTTCCTCGACGCCGCGCCGCAGACCTACCGCGTTCTGTCTGGCGCCGAGGCGGAAGAGCTGGCGCTGCATATGCAAATTGAAGACAACATGGCTTTTGGCGCTCAGGGCGCAGGGGCAAATGCAACGCTGTAAAACCTGAGTTTCCACTGGATCGATCGAAAAATTCAATCCCCGCAGGTAAAGAGGGCTGCCGCTGCGGCCCCTTTTTTGCGTTTGGTCACCCTGCGAGTAGAGCATAGAAAAAGGGGCGCGTGATGCGCCCCCTTGGTGTGTCTGGAGCGTTGGCTCTTAGGCTGCCTTTTCCGCCTTCGGGCCAAAGCGGCCATAGAACGTCTGGTTCTTCTCAGCCATCTCGCGCAGCAGGTCGGGGCATTTGAAACGCTCGCCGAATTGCTCTTCCAACTGGTCACAGCGTTCCGCTGCATAGGGCGTGCCAATCATGTCGAGCCACGACAGCGGGCCACCGGACCACGGTGCGAAACCCCAGCCGAGGATCGCGCCGACGTCGCCTTCGCGGATGTCCATCAGAACACCTTCTTCCAGCGCGCGCACCGCTTCCAGCACCTGCACAAACATCAGACGGTCCTGGATATCCTGCAACTTGGGCTGTTCTTCGGCCAGCGGGTATTTGTCCTGCATGCCTTTCCAATAGCCCAGACGCTTGCCCTTTTCGTCATAGTTGAAGTAGCCGGCTTTGGACTTGCGCCCCAGACGGCCTTTTTCTTCCAGCCAGACGATCAGGTCGTCAGCCTCGGACGCAGGATAGGCGTTGCCCATCGCGGCCTTGGTGGCGCGCATGATCTTGGTGGCGAGATCGACCGAGGTCTCGTCGCCGAGCTGCACCGGACCCACAGGGAAGCCCAGCATCTGCGCCGCATGGTCGATGTACCAAGGGGCGACACCCTCGGTGATCATGCGGTTCGCCTCGTTGCCGTAGGGAATGATGCAACGGTTGGCGTAGAAGAAGCGCGCGTCGTTTACCACGATTGGCGTCTTGCGGATCTGGCGCACATAATCCAGCGCCTTGGCCACCGCGCGGTCGCCTGTGTTGGCGCCCTTGATGATCTCCACCAGCAACATCCGCTCGACGGGCGAGAAGAAGTGGATGCCGATGAACTGTTCCTGACGGCTGCTCGCCTTGGCCAGATCGGTGATCGGCAGGGTGGAGGTGTTGGAGGCAAAGATGCAATCCTCGGGGATGACCGCCTCGACCTTTTGGGTCATTTCGGCCTTCACCTTCGGGTCCTCGAAAACGGCCTCGATGATCAGGTCGCAGCCCTTGAGCGCGTCCAGATCCGGCGTGGCCGTGATGAGCGACAGCAGCGCTTCTTTCTTCTCGACTGTGCCTTTCTTGCGGGCAATGCCCTTGTCCAGATAGGCTTCGGAGTAGGCTTTGCCTTTATCGGCAGCAGCTTGGTCACGGTCGATCAGCACCACTTCAATGCCTGCCTGCGCCGAGACAAGTGCGATGCCCGCGCCCATCATGCCGGCCCCAAGCACGCCCAGTTTTTTCACGCGCTGGTCAGGGATGCCCTCGGGGCGGACGGCGCCTTTTTCCAGCGCTTCCTTATTGAGGAACAGCGACCGGATCATGGCGGAGGAGGTCGGGTTCAGCAGCACGGAGGTAAACCAGCGCGCCTCGATCTTGAGGGCCGTGTCAAACGGCACAAGCGCGCCTTCATAGACGGCCGACAGCAGTGCTTTTGCAGCGGGGAAGACGCCTTTGGTCTTGCCATTCACCATGGCCGAGGCCCCCACGAAGGTCATGAAGCCCGCAGGGTGGTACGGCGCGCCGCCCGGCATTCTGTAGCCTTTGGCGTCCCAGGGTTTGAGGATGTCGGCATCCTTGGCCGACAGCACCCACGCGCGGGCATCCGCCATCGGATCATCGCTGACCTCATGGATGATGCCTGCCTTTTTGGCGGCATCCGGCGCCAGCATTTTGCCTTCCAGCAGCAGTGGCGAGGCAGCCATGGCACCCAGCATACGGACCAGACGGGTGGTGCCACCGGCGCCAGGGAAGATCCCGACCTGAATTTCCGGCAGGCCAATGCGCGCCTTGGGGTTGTTGGCTACAAAGATCCGGTGCGTCGCCAGCGGCAACTCCAGCCCGATGCCCGCAGCGGTGCCGGGCAGGACAGAGGCGACGGGCTTGCCGCCCTTGTTGGTCTTGGGGTCCATGCCCGCACGCTCGATTTTGCGCAGCAGGTGGTGCATTTTCATCGTGCCTTCAAACAGGCCCTTCGCCGGATCATCGCCCGCATCTTCACGCATTTTCGCCAGCAGATTGAGGTCCATGCCACCGGCGAACGACCCCGCTTTACCCGACGTGATAATGATCCCCTTGACGGCGTCGTCGGCAAGCGCTGCATCCATGCAGTCGCTCAATTCCGTCAGCCCGTCGATGGACATCACGTTCATGGATTTGTCCGCGACGTCCCATGTGATAGTGGCGATGCCCTCGGCATCTGTGTGCATTGTAAAATCGGTCATTGGTGTCTCCCGGATTTGGGTTTTTTTGTTGGACGCTGGGATTCGTAATCGGAGAACTTCTCCAACAGACTTTCAACCAGCGACAAAGTGGCTTCTGGGCCGTTGCTACAATCATTCTCACTTAGCAAAATGCGTTTGAAGTCATCGAATTCGGCCCGGTCGAGAGCATCGCTCGGGTCGTTTCTGTGCTTGAAAAACAAGGGCGGATCGTTTTGGAACAGCCTGACATAGTCGCCGTCATGCGCGACCATGATCTGCAAGTTGTCCATGCCATTGGCGGCTGCCAGTTCGGCAACCGCATGGAAAGGATGAGAATTGGTAGTCATTATACGCGCTCAATGATGGTTGCAGCACCCATGCCGGAGGCGATGCAGAGCGTGGCAAGACCCACTTCCTTGTCCGCGCGCTCCAGTTCGTCCAGGAGCGTGCCGATGATCATGGCTCCGGTTGCACCCAACGGGTGACCCATTGCGATCGCGCCGCCGTTCACGTTGACCTTGTCATGGTCAACATCAAAGGCCTGCATGAAGCGCAGCACGACCGCTGCAAATGCCTCGTTCACCTCGAAGAGGTCGATGTCCTTGATGTCCATACCGTTGTCAGCCAGAATTTTCTGGGTCACCGGTACAGGACCGGTGAGCATGATCGTTGGATCGGTACCGATTTTTGCAGTGGCACGGATGCGCGCGCGTGGCTTGAGGCCGTATTTCTCACCGAATTCCTTGTTGCCGATCAGCACAGCCGCCGCCCCGTCCACAATACCGCTGGAGTTGCCAGCATGGTGGATGTGGTGGATCTTCTCCAGATGCGGGTACTTGAGCAGTGCTACCTTGTCGAAACCGGGCATCACTTCGCCCATGGCCTGAAACGCGGGGTTCAGCGCGCCGAGGCTCTGCATATCTGTTTGCGGGCGCATGTATTCGTCATGGCTCAGGATCTCCAGACCGTTCTGGTCGCGGATGGTGATGACAGATTTGTCAAAACGGCCCTCGTCCCATGCCTTTTTGGCGCGCTGCTGCGATGCGATGGCCAACTGGTCGGCCTGATCGCGGGTAAAGCCGTATTCGGTGGCAATAATATCGGCCGAGATGCCCTGCGGCACGAAATACTGATCCATCGCGATGGAGGGGTCGGCGGCGATTGCGGCCCCGTCACTGCCCATCGGTACGCGGCCCATCATCTCTACACCGCCAGCGATATAGGCCATGCCTGCGCCGCCGCGCACCTGGTTGGCGGCAAGGTTCACGGCTTCCATGCCGGAGGCGCAGAAGCGGTTGATGGCAAGGCCGGGGATCCGCTCGTCAAGGTCGGAGGCGAGCACAGCAGAGCGCGCAAGGCAGCCGCCCTGTTCCATCACTTGTGTGACGTTCCCCCAGATCACGTCTTCTACGGCGTGGCCTTCGAGGTTGTTGCGCTCTTTTACTGCGTTCAGCGTCAAAGCGCTCAGGCGCAACGACGTCAGCTCGTGGAGCGCCCCGTCGGCGCGGCCTTTCCCGCGCGGGGTGCGCAGAGCGTCATAAATATAGGCTTCGGTCATGTGATATGTCCTTTCAGTGTTCTTTATTCGTGAACCGCAAACGGATGCGCGGTCCGGTGTGGATTTACGCGCGGTCGGCGGGCGAGCCGGGCATCAGATCGTAGGGGGCCTTCCAGCCCCTGATCCGGGACAGCCGGTCCAACCATGCGTCGATATTGGGATAGGCCGAGCGGTCAAAGCCGAAGGGCTCGGTGTAATAGAGATAGCCGCAACAGCTTAGATCCGCGTTTGTGATGCCATCGCCGACGATCCAGTTGCGCCCTGCGAGGTGGTTGTTGAGCAGATCATAGGCGGCTGCAAGGCGGCCCTGATTGAAGGCGATCACCTCTTTGGGTTGTTTGTCGGCGGGAAGAAAATTCATCAAAAAGCGCGTCATTCCCGCCATCGAGCTTAGCTTGTGATTGTCCCACAGCACCCAGCGCAGGATCTCGCGCCGCTCTGCCGCGTCCTTGCCACCGAACTTGCCCGATTTCTCCGAGACATAGTCCTGAATAACACCCGACTGGGTGAGCTTGATGTCACCGTCGATCATCACAGGGACCTCGCCCAAAGTATTGATATCGGCGCGGTACGCAGGCGTGCGGGTCTCACCGCCGAAAAAATCCACCTTGACAGGTTCCCACGCCAGACCGGAAAGCTCCAAAGCAAGAGCCGCTTTGTAGGCGTTGCCGCTCTCGCCGAAGCAGTAGAGTTTGATTGTCATAGTCCAGTTCCTGTCTGTGATGTAGGACGCAGGCGGGCCCGCATGAGTTTAAGAGCAAAATGAACGGCGGGTGGTGACCAGAGGCAAGGGGCACGCATGAGCAGAGGCTTTTTCATTGTGCCTTTAAACTCAAATCCCGCACTCTCTGCGCAGTGCAACGCTCAGAGGTTACGCGCAATCAGCTCCTTCATGATCTCGTTTGTGCCGCCATAAATCCGCTGGACGCGGGCATCGGTCCACATTTCGCCAATGGCGTATTCCTGCATGAAACCGTAGCCGCCATGAAGTTGCAGGCACTCGTCAAGGACTTCGCCCTGTGTGTCAGTGAGCCAGTATTTCGCCATCGCAGCACGGTCGACAGTCAGCTCGCCGCGCAGGTGTTCGGCGATGCACTGATCCAGAAAGGCGCGGGCGACGGTGGTTTTGGTTTTGCATTCGGCCAGTTTGAACCGTGTGTTCTGGAATTGGGTCAACGGGCCGCCGAAGGCTTCACGCGTCTGGCAGTATTCGATGGTACGGGCCACGGCGCCTTCCATCGCGCCGACTGCCTCGCAGGCGATGATCAGCCGTTCCTGCGGAAGCTGCTGCATCATCTGGTAAAAGCCTTTGCCCTCTTCGCCGCCGAGGATGTTCTCGGGCGGAATTTCGACGTTGTCGAAGAACAGCTCGGAGGTATCGGAGGCGTGTTTGCCGATTTTCTCGAGGTTGCGGCCGCGCTGGAAGCCGGTGGCACCGTCCGTTTCGACCACGACAAGGCTCACGCCTTTGGAACCCTCGGTCGGGTTGGTTTTTGCGGCAACGATGATCAGCTCGGCGTGCTGCCCGTTGGTGATGAACGTCTTTTGCCCCGACAGCCGGTAGGCGTTGCCGTCCTTGATGGCTTTGGTCTTGATGTTTTGCACGTCCGAGCCGGTTGACGGTTCGGTCATCGCGAGTGCGCCGACCATTTCGCCGGAGATCATTTTGGGCAGCCAGCGCTGTTTTTGTTCCTCTGTGCCGTAGTGCAGAATGTAATGCGCCACGATGCCGGAGTGTATACCTGCGCCCCAGCTTGCCAGATTGGCACGCGCGCTTTCGATCAGGATCGCGGCTTCGTGGCCGAAATCACCGCCTGCACCGCCGTATTCCTCGGGGATGGAGGGGCAGAGCAGGCCGAGTGCAGCAGCCTCGTTCCAAGTGCTGCGATCCATCTGGGACTGCTTGCGCCATTTCTCGAAGCGCGGGGCCCATTCGGTATTGATGAAATTGGCGGTCATCTCCGCCAGCATGCGGTGTTCGTCTGTCATCCAGGACGAGGTGGAGGGGGCGAAATCCTTCATGGGGTTATCCGATCACTTTCGAGGTGCCTTTGGGAAAGCTGACGTCTTTGAAATCGGGGTACAGCTCGCGCATCAGTTCGATCTGCTGCGCGTCGTCAATGCGGATCAGATACCAGATGCCCCCGTCTTCCAGTGTCAGTGTCTGGTTGTTTGATTGTAGTTGGCTGCCGCCCGGAGTTTGCACGACAGTCTGTGTCGGGATCAACCCGTAGACGCGGCCGGTGGGGGTGGTCAGGAATTCCGCACTGTCCAGCGACATGCCGAAGGAGACGACTTTGACGTCACGGGTGGCTTCGCGGGTCAGCTTGGCCATCTCGGTGCGCAGCAGGTCTTCGGACACACCGGCGTCGTTTGCGATGGAGGCGATCATGCGGGGAGGGACGACGCTGACGATCTCGTTTGTATTGCCGTTGAGAAAGGCGCGCTCGAACCCCGCGATTCGCGCGGCGATATCGGCGCGGTCGTCGGCGGGCAGAGTGTAAGGGGCGGCGCAGGCGGCAACCAACAGGGTTGTTGCCATCAGCAAGGTGCGGATCATGTCGTGGTCTCCTCTCATGTCTGTCGTAGCTGCCGGATGTTGCCCCCGGTCAGCGTTATCTTTTGCGGTCTTCCAGTTCCGAGTTGAAGAGCCTCAGGCGGGCGATCAGGTTTTCCTCGTTCATCACGGAAGAAAAGTTCTCGAAGATGAAGGACAGTGCCTCGCCCTCGTCCAACCCGGCGTCGGCGCTGAATTTCTTGAGGCGGCGATACCCGTCCTCGGTCATGGCGACGGGAAAGCGGCGGGTCAGTCGAAAGCGTTTGGGCACATGTCTCTCCGGTTTGGGCAGGCGGGGGTGATTTACCCCCGCCCAACCAGCTTAGAAGTTTGCCGCGTCCAAGGCCATAACCGTATCTGCGCCCGACTGGATGCGGGTGAGGTGCAGCGCCGTGGCAGGAAGTTGGCGTGCCATATAGAAGCGGCCGGTTGCCAGTTTTGTTTCGTAAAATGCGGTGTCGGAGGTACCGTTTGCCAGCGCCACGTTTGCCGCCTTGCCCATCTTGGCCCACATCAGGCCAAGGCAGACGTGGCCGAACATGTGCATGAAGTCATTGGAGCCTGCGAGCGCGTTGTTGGGGTTCTTCATGCCGTTTTGCATGAAGTACATACCCGCCGCTTGCAGATCCTTGCTGGCGACTTTGAGCGGCTCGATGAAGTCTTTGTCGAATGCCTCGTCCTGACCTGCGTTCTCCTTGCAGAAGGATTTGACCAACTCAAAGAACGCCATCACATGTTTGCCGCCGTCCTGTGCCAGCTTGCGGCCGACCAGATCCAGCGCCTGCACGCCGTTGGCACCCTCATAGATCATGGCGATCCGGGCATCGCGGGTGAACTGGGACATGCCCCATTCCTCGATATAGCCGTGGCCGCCGTAAACCTGTTGGGCCTTCACGGTCATGTCGTAGCCTACGTCGGTGAGGAAGCCCTTGATGACGGGAGTGAGCAGCGACACGAGGCCGTCCGCGTCCTTGTCCCCCGCGCGGTGCGACGCGTCGATCATTGTGGCGCCCCAGAGGATAAAGGCACGTGCCGCTTCGACAAAGCTTTTCTGCTCCATCAGCGAGCGACGGATGTCGGGGTGGACGATCAGCGGATCGGCGGGTTTGTCAGGAGCTTCCGCACCTGTCACCGCACGGCCCTGAAGCCGGTCATGCGCGTAGGCCAGTGCGTTCTGGTAGGCGACATCGGCCTGTGCCAGACCCTGCATGCCCACACCCACGCGGGCCTCGTTCATCATGGTGAACATGGCGCGCATGCCCTTGTGCTCTTCGCCCAGCAGATAGCCGGTGGCCTCGTCATAGTTCATCACGCAGGTGGAGTTGCCGTGGATGCCCATCTTTTCCTCGATCGAGCCGACGGTGGCGCCGTTGCGCGCGCCAAGGCTGCCGTCTTCGTTCACGTTCACTTTTGGCACGATGAACAGCGACACACCCTTGATGCCTTCGGGGCCGCCCTCGATTTTGGCCAGCACCAGGTGGATGATGTTGTCGGCCATGTCATGCTCGCCCGAGGAGATGAAGATCTTCTGGCCTGTGATTTTATAACTGCCGTCTTCCTGTGGCACCGCTTTGGTGCGCATCAGGCCCAGATCGGTGCCGCAGTGGGGCTCCGTCAGGTTCATGGTGCCGGTCCATTCGCAGCTGACCATCTTGGGCAGGTACATGTCCTTTTGCGCGTCGCTGCCATGCGCGAGGATCGCGGAGGCCGCACCGTGGGTCAGGCCGTGATACATGGTAAACGCCTGGTTGGCGGCCGAGAACATCTCGCCCACGGCGGTGCCCATAACGTAGGGCATGCCTTGGCCGCCGTACTGCTCGGGCATGTCCAGACCGGTCCAGCCACCTTCGCGGACCTGATCGAAAGCTGCCTTGAAGCCTGTGGGCGTATAGACGACGCCGTTCTCCAGACGGCAGCCCTCTTTGTCGCCCACGGCGTTCAGCGGGGCCAGCACGTCAGAGGTCAGCTTGCCCGCTTCCTCGAGAATCGCGGAGGTGAAATCGGCCTCCAGATCGGCATAGCCGGGGATGGTCGACTCGGCGACTTTCAGAACGTCATGCAGGACGAACTGCATGTCCTTGGTAGGGGCGGTATATGTTGGCATTGGGTCTCTCCCTGAAACTTATCTGGTACCTAAACGGGGGGCGGTGGCGCTCAGCCTGCCTTGCGCGGCTGGCGCATGGAGGCGATCATCTTTTCGCCCCATTTGAGCTGCTCACGCAGATCGGTTATGGCGCTGTCCAGCTCGGCGCGCTGACGCTCCAGATCCTCGAGCCGTTTGCACGCCAGCGCATAGCTCTGCTCCATCTGGCTCTGTTGTCCGTCGCCTTTATAATAGAGGTCCAACAACAGGCGAATTTCCTCCAGCGAAAAGCCGAACCGCTTGCCGCGGATGATCAGCTTGAGCCGGGCGCGGTCGCGCTTGGTAAACAGGCGTTTCTGGCCGACGCGCTGGGGGAACAGCAGCTCTTTGGCTTCATAGAAACGCAATGTGCGCGGGGTGACATCAAAGGTGTCACACATCTCGCGGATTGTCAGCGTATCGGGTGTCATGTGTTTCTCACAATTAAAGCGGGTCACGGTTAGACGCCGGTTCTGTGCAGCGTTACCGCGTTTGTGAAGAGTTACCTAGTGCGCCGTTACGTCAATTTCTAGGGTTACGCAGAGTTACTTTGCGTCAACTATTTTTGAGCTGTTGTTTTACCATGTGAACAGAATTGCCCGCTGCGCGGAATCCTGCGCGCGCAGGGCGCCACGGGTGTTGTGGAACCCGTCAAGGGGCAGTAGGGGCATCGCAGATAACGCGGATTTAGCAAAACACTCATTGCCGGACGGTACCAGTCGGCGGGTCAGGGGACGATACATGACACGATTGGTTTACAGCTCATCTTATATCCTGGAAGAGAACGCAAACGACCTGGATATCTACCTGCAAGCAGCAGCCAAGATTGTCGAGACCGTTGCCTTCGAGATGGCCACACAGGCGTCTGCAGCCTCGGTAGAAGAGATGCTGGAACTCGCCTGTGCGATCGAGCGTGCGGCGGCTGGACTGCGCAACAAGGGTTAGGCCTTTTCGCCCAATGCGTGCAGGGTTTCGTCGCGCAAGCGGGTCAGCTCGGTCAACGCTGTTTCAAGCTGGCGCTGCTTTTCTGCCAGTTCTGCCAGTTGACGGTCTGCCATCTCTACCCACGCGCGCATCTGCGCTATCGTACCCTCGTCCTCATAGATCAAAAGCCACTGGCGGATTTCCTCCAGCGCAAAGCCAAAGCTGCGGCCGCGGAGAATCAGCTCCATCCGTGCGCGTTCGCGCGCGCCATACAACCGCGTGCGCCCCTCACGATCAGGCGAAAGCAACTCGATGTATTCGTAATAGCGCAAGGTACGTGGCGTCACATCGAATTTGGCGCACATCTCTTTAAATGTCAGGCGGCTTGTGTCGCTCATGGTGTGATCATCCTCCGGCTCCTACGCTAAAAGCCCCGCGCCCGATGTGCAACGGGTGCTCTTGCCCTTTATGCGGGCGGCTGGTGTAAAGAGGCGATTGCGCGGGTCCATGACGCCCGCCGTAAAGGAGAGCCCATGGCCGACATGACAGCACTGGCACGACAGTTCATTCAGGCATTGCCCCATGCGGTGATGCTGGGCATGGAGCCGCAGGAGATGGGCGAGGGGGTTGCCTCGATTCTCATGCCCTACAAGCCCGAGTTGATCGGCGATCCGGTGACAGGGGTTATTCACGGCGGTGCTGTCTCCGCGCTGATGGATACGTGCTGCGGGGCCGCTGTGATGTGCCATCCCGACAACGGTGGCGGCACGGCGACGATTGATTTGCGCATCGACTACATGCGCGCGGCAACACCGGGCCAGACGATTGTGGCGCGCGCCACCTGTTATCACTTTACCCGCTCCGTCGCCTTTGTACGTGCGGTTGCGATGGACGATGACACCGATAATCCTGTGGCCACTGCCACTGGCGCTTTTACCGTGGAGGCCAAGCGATGAGCCCGCGCAGCAAGCCCGAGCCGGTGCAGGTGATCAAGCAACGCCGTGATAGTGCGCTGCGCGCGCTGGCGGGGGCCGTGCCCTACATCCGCTTTCTGGGGATAGAATTCGAGCGTCGCGGCGACGAGTTGACCGGTATTTTGCCCTTCAAGCAGGAGCTGATCGGCAACCCCTTGCTGCCCGCTTTGCACGGTGGCGCTACGGCGGCGTTTCTGGAGATGACAGCGGTGATGACGCTCAACTGGTTCTACCTGTGGGACGATCTGGAGGCAGGCAAGCTCAATCTGGAGGGGCTGGCGCACGAAGACCTGCCGCGCTTGCCCAAGACCGTGGATTTCACGGTGGATTATTTGCGTACAGGTCTGCCGCGCGATGCCTATGCACGCGCACACATCACCCGTGCGGGGCGGCGCTATGCCAGTGTTCAGGTTGGTGCGTGGCAGGATAACCGTGACCGGCTTTATGCGCAGGCGATGGGACATTTCGTGATGCCCGTCCCGCGCGGGAAATCCGATGTCTGAGATCGCTGCCGCGCGGCTGACGCATCGCCGCATCCTCAACATAGCCATCCCGGTGGTGTTATCCAATGCGACAGTGCCGATATTGGGCGCAGTGGATACGGGTGTGATCGGGCAAATGGGATTGGCAGCGCCCATCGGCGCTGTGGGCATCGGTGCCGTGGTCCTGTCGGCGTTCTACTGGGTGTTCGGATTTCTGCGCATGGGTACGGTCGGCCTCACCGCACAGGCGGACGGGCAGGGCGACAGCGGCGAGGTCGCAGCGCTGCTGACCCGCGCGCTGATGATCGGGCTGGGGGCAGGTGTCGCAATCATTGCGCTGCAAGCCGCGCTTTTTTGGGCTGCCTTCCGCATTTCGCCTGCCAGCGCAGAGGTGGAGACTCTGGCGCGACAGTATATGACTGTACGGGTCTGGTCGGCACCTGCTGCTATCGCGCTCTACGGGATCACCGGCTGGCTGATCGCGCAGGAGCGTACGCGCGCGGTACTGGTGTTGCAGTTATGGATGAACGGGCTGAACATCGGGCTGGATCTGTGGTTCGTGATCGCGCTGGGCTGGGGCGTGCAGGGTGTGGCCTTTGCGACCTTTCTGGCGGAATGGAGCGGCTTTGCGCTAGGCCTGTGGTTCTGCCGCGCAGCCTTTGCAGGCACCGCATGGCGCGCGTGGAGCGCGGTGTTCGACGGTGCGCGCTGGCGGCGGATGATGGGGGTGAACACCGATATTCTGATCCGCTCGCTGATGCTTCAGGCGATCTTTGTCAGTTTCATGTTTGTGGGCGCGGCAGAGGGCGACGTGACGCTGGCCGCCAATCAGGTGTTGTTGCAATTCCTTATGATAGCCTCCTATGCGCTGGACGGATTTGCCTTCTCGGCGGAGGCGCTGGTTGGTAAGGCGTTTGGCCGCCGTGATGCTGCGCAGCTGCGCCGTGCAGCCCTGCTGGCCTCGGGCTGGGGGATTGCGGCGGCGGCTTTGATGGCGCTGGGCTTTGCCCTAACGGGAGGGATGGTCGTGGACCTGATGACCACCGCGCCCGAGGTGCGGGCACAAGCGAGGATCTATCTGCCCTATATGGTGGGGTTGCCGGTGATTGCCTGTGCGGCGTTCATGCTGGACGGCATCTTCGTGGGCGCGACCCGCAGCCGCGACATGCGCAATATGATGGCGCTGTCGTTTGCCATCTACGTGGTCTGCGTGGTGCTGTTGACGCCTGCGCTGGGCAATCACGGTCTTTGGCTGGCGATGTTGATCTCGTTCGTCGCGCGGGGTCTGACGCTGGGTGCACGCTACCCTGCGCTGGAGCGCGCGGCGGCGGCCTAGAGCCATTCGCCGCGTCTGCTGCCCACTGCATCGGCCACTGTGTCAAACCCGTCGCGCGCCAGCCGCTCGTCTATCCCGCGTGCGATGTCACCCACCATCGACAGACCACCAAACACCAGCGCCGTATAGAGCTGTACGGCGCAAGCACCGGCGCAAATCTTGGCGTAGGCCTGATCCGCATTCCCGATACCGCCGACCCCGATAATCGGCACATCGGTCAGCGTGGACAGACGGGCCAGAACGCGGGTGGATTTCTCGAACAAGGGCGCGCCGGAGAGGCCGCCCGCCTCGTTCCGGTGAGCGGAGCGCAGACCCTCCCGCGACAGTGTGGTGTTGGTTGCGATGATCGCACTCACGCCCGCGTCCTGCGCCACTTGGGCCACATCGGCGATCTCGGCCTCTGTCAGATCGGGGGCGATTTTGAGCATCACGGGTGTGCTGCCGCGCACGGCCATGACGCCTTCCAACAACCCCGCCAGCGCCGCCTTGCCTTGCAAATCGCGCAGCTTTTCGGTGTTGGGGGAGGAGACGTTAACCGTGGCGAAATCAACGTGATCGCGGGCTGCCTCCATTACGCGGGCGAAATCTGCCGCGCGGTCGCTGCTGGTTTTGTTTGCGCCAAGGTTCAGGCCCAGCGGAATGGTGCGTTTCGCAGCGGCAATGCGCGCGACAATCGCCTCCATCCCCTCGTTGTTGAAGCCAAAGCGGTTGATCGCGGCGCGGTCCTCGGTCAGCCGGAACAGGCGAGGCTTGTCATTGCCGGGTTGGGGCAGGGGCGTGGCGGCACCCACTTCGATAAACCCGAACCCTGCCGAACTCAGCGGCTCGATCGCCGTGGCGTTTTTGTCAAATCCGGCAGCAAGGCCCACGGGATTGGGCAGATGCATCCCCGCCAGCGTAACCGCAAGGCGCGGTGTGCTGACCGGACCGGGGCGCGGTGTGAGACCAGCACGCAGGGCGCGGATCGCAAGACCGTGGGCGGCTTCGGGATCAACGCGGCGCAGCAGGCTCAGGCCCAAGGCCTCGATCAGCGCGGTCATGCAAAGACGTCCGAGGGGGGCAGCGGCTGCGTGCGGATCAGGCGGGAATCGGACACTGCGGCCTGACGGTGAAGAACTGCGCGCTGGTACTCGGGGTCCGTGACCATCGCCAGAAACGCGCCCGCAGTCGGGTAGTGCGCGATGAACATCGTGTCCCAGTGCTCCTGCGCCGGGCCGATCAGCGACATCTCGAACCCGCCGCGCCAAACGATATTGCCGCCCACCCGCGCCAAGACAGGCGC
>Ga0163216_101117_pt1 | contig 20972 bp, 24 predicted proteins | sample SynspAceP_FD_167610 | JGI IMG/M metagenome (GOLD analysis project Ga0163216, IMG submission 167610) | Saline lake microbial communities from Ace Lake in Antarctica - Synechococcus sp. Ace-P (Illumina Assembly) | ecosystem: Environmental > Aquatic > Non-marine Saline and Alkaline > Saline ...
ACGTTGCACGCATGATGAACCACCGTCCTCGTAAGACACTAGGATGGAGAACTCCCGCCGAAGCCATGGCCGAAGAACTTGCGGCCATTAAATCAACCGTCGCACTTCAATCTTGAATCCAAGGAGTCATGCAGAATCCTTTCTGCTCACCAGCAGATTCGTGGCACCCGAAGACTGGATTTTGTTCTTGTTATGTTCTAACTTTGAATTGAGCCACACGAGGGATTACGCCATGGAAGCTACGACCTCTACCGTACCCCCAACCCTGCGCCAGATCTCATTTGCGCGATCTCTGGCGCAGCGAAACCAAACGCTTCTGCCGTGGGAGATCCAGCAAGACCGCCGGAGCTTGAGTGCATGGATCGATTCCCAGGCTCAACTGAAGCCCGTGTCCTCTCTTGACCCACGACCAAGCTCAAAGCAGGTGGCCTTCGCGGAAAAGCTTGCACAGATCAAACGCCGCGCCGTCCCGGATGAATGCTTTCGCGATAAGGGCCTGATGTCCAAGTGGATCGACGGCAACAAGTAGTCGCGAACAGGTCAGTTTGCGCCGCGTCGCAAGCTCGGTAGTGTGAACGTTTCACAGCGTCCTGCGAACATTTGCACTAGACGATGCGGCACCGGGCGTTTCCATAAGAACTTCACGGCTATCCCAGTGCCGCGGTCGGCTATTTCTTCTTCTTGTCGTTGATGTTCAAGGGGGTCTTGCCCTTATTGAAGTCAGCGGTGGCTAGGACTTTCACAGCTTCCTTCTTAGGTTTCTTAGCTTCTTTGCTGCCGCGCTGCTTGTCGCCTTTTGACATAATGGTGGTCCTCGCTCCGGATGCGTCGATCGTCCCGATCAACAGGGGTCTGCCTCGGACACACCGGCGTTGACACGTCGGTCACGCCCTCCCCGAGCGAAGGGCCATAAGGTGACATCATCGTATCCGTGTCGCGAACACCAGCGCTGCTTTAATCGCTATAACGTACGGCACCACTCTACTCATCATAGTTTTTGAAAACGGAACGGAAGATTATCCGCGTTACTTAAGGCTCCAACGCCGCCACAGCTTCACCGCAATGTAACCCGCAGCGAAACCGGCCGCTGCAACGGCAATATGGCGCGGGCGAACCCCTTTGCCCGCGGTGCTGCTTTCGCCGGCAACATAACGCGGGTCCATCAGGCGCGTGTCAGCAAGGACTTTGCCAACCCAGGTTTCGGGCAATACTTGAATCGGCTTAAGACTGCGGCCCTTCAGGGCGTTTAAACGCGCGATGGTTGCGACAACGGACCCTTCGCGGCCCAGCGTTTCCCTCAAAAGCAGCCGCGATACGCCAAGATGTTCGGACAGTAGCTTTTCCCGGAAACTGGAAATGAGCTCGGAATGGCCGTGAATGGCAACGTCACATTCTGTATCGAACCCCATCGACCTATCATCAAGGTTGCTGGAGCCGATGTGCAGAACTGTATCATCCACAATCATGATCTTGGCGTGCACATAGATGGGCTCATCAGCACTGTTCACGGGATTGTAAATACGGAAGCGATCCAAATGATCAGCTGTCTGAAGGCGGTCGATGACGCGGCCGCGCAGCACGTGCATCGATTGGTCCTCGAATCTAGACAAGGCCGCTTCGGGATTAACGATGATGATCTCAGGGGCATCTTCTTCAGACAGCCGGTCATACAACGCATCACAGATTGTCTGCGTCGTGAGATACTGGGACTCGATGTAGATTGTGTCCCGCGCCATGCGGATGCTGTCCAAGAACAGACATTCAATCTCGTTGATAAGTTTGGCACCGTCATAAGGTGGTTCGGTGCGCGCGATCGCAACCTCGACCTGCGTTGCATCAATTGCCAAACTTTCAGGCCAAATATCGCGCGCACCATCGCCCGGCGGTGTCAGGGTCTCGCCAGTCGCGCGAAACCAACGGGCGCGGGCAAGCTCACCCAGGGCTTCAGCAACAGGACCAGTCAAGGCCGTGGTCGCATCGTGCCACGGACCCAGCAGTGCGCCATCTTTGCCGACCCGCCGCGCATCACCGGGAAGATGTTCCGCCGTGTCCCAGCGGTTTTCCGTCACATCGATGCCGCCACAGAACGCGAAGGCGTTATCGGCAACGATGATCTTTTGATGATGGCAGGCCCCGAAGGGGTGATGCCCGTCGAGGGCGAAGTGGATGCGGTCGTGACTGAAGACATAGACTGCTGCCGACGACAGCAGGCGGCCAGGTGCTACTACGACGGCACCGTTCCACTTTAAAATATACAGATTGAGGTTGGGTGACTGATCCACCGCAGCCTGCAGAAAGGCACCCACATGGTTGGGCAGGCCATCGGGTGCGTTACCGTCGCCATCGCTCTCACCCGGCAGCATCTCGATCTCAAAATCGAAATCCCAACCGATCAAGAGCAACTCGTGCTGGGCCTGGGAAACGATCTGCCGCAATGCCGCAAAATAGTCCTCACCGTCAATGACGAGCGCCAATCGTTCGGCCTGCCTCACCCGCCAGCAATTTTGATCTGGATCAAAGAAACCAGCCGCAACTTGTGCCTCATCGCGCCTGTTCTGATCCATGTCATTGCCCTTCGATCTTTCGCGACACCAAAGACGGGTTTAATTCGCCCCCTGCAGGCTCCAGCAATCCTGCGGATGATTAAGATCAAATTCCGCAGGGCAGTGACACCAACCGCTGTTATCCACCTAGATCGCCTGACCGTTCAAAAAAGGTGCGGCTCTCGCTTTCGACGCAAAATGCCTCGAGGTCACCATAGAAAGAACGCAGGTTTTGGCCGAAACCACATCGGCGCAGCTCTGCGTAAACCATATCAAAACACCGGCGATCAGTTTTGGTGCGGTGACGCCGCTTTAGGGTCTGCTTTTGTCCGGTCCAACATGCAGGTCACAAAATTCAGCGCCCCAGCAGCATCGCTCAGGCATGGCACGATGAGCGCGGACACATCACCCTAAAGGTGTGTGCGGCGTGGCCCCGTCAGAGTGCGATGGACAGCTGCCTTACAGCAGCCCCTCGCGCTCAGCCTTCTTACGCGCCAGTTTACGCTGGCGGCTAATGCCTTCGGCTTTCTCACGGGCTCTGCGCACGGACGGCTTTTCAAAATGTTGCTTAAGCTTCATTTCGCGGAAAACGCCTTCGCGCTGGAGCTTTTTCTTGAGGGCACGCAACGCCTGATCGACGTTGTTATCACGAACACTAACCTGCATGTGGTTTCCGGCATCTTTCAAAGTTGACTATGCGACACTGTGTATGCCTGTTTCGCATATCGAGGCTACATAAACCTGTCCAGCACTCTGGAAACACTGCGCCAGAATTCACTGCTGGCAGTCCCGATCAGGTATCCTCGGGCCCCACCCCCGCGTCCGCCAGCTGCTCAGCATCTGGCAAATCGCGCAGACTCTCCAAGCCGAAGTGCACCAAAAACTGCTCCGTCGTCACGAAGGTATATGGCGCGCCGCGCCGCGGGGCCCGCGGTCCGGTAGCGATGAGATCCTGCGCATGGAGCCGACCGATCAAATCGCGACTGATCTCTTTGCCAAAGATGTCTTTGAGACCCTCTCGGGTAATCGGTTGATGATAGGCCACAGCAGCCAACACCGCGACGTTAAAGTCGTTTAGCTCCATGCCTTTGCTGCCAACATCAGCTGCCGCCCGAATAACGGCACCGTAGCCGGCGCGCGTGCGCAGCATCCAGCCGTCAGCGACGTGGGCGATTTCAAAAGATCGGTCCGCCAGTTCAACTGCAAGGTCTGCGATCAGCAGATCGACGGAAGCCCCCTGCCCCACCACACGTGCCAAGTTTGCACGCGAAACCGGTGATGCTGTCGCAAAGAGCACAGCCTCAATGCGCCGCATCCATTCCCGCCACCGCAAAGCGGTCGGCAGGTCCTCAAGTTCCCGGTCAAAGTCAGATAAATCAGTCACTATTAAAGGCCATAGAGTCGAAATGTGTCGCGGCCACTGAGCTCTCGGACCACATTCAGTTCAACAAGCCGGTCACAGAGGCGCCGCGCTGCGCGGTCTGACATCCCAACCCCGGGACCGGTTAAGGCAAGAGAGGGCGAGAGGGCGTCGCGTGTCAGAAACAGATCGACGGCGGCTGCGGTGCGTTTGGCGCGCAGTTTTGGCGCGATGGCGATCAGCTTCGCCGCGCGGTCCCGCAGGTCCTGCGCCTCTGCCAACGTCTCCGCGGCAGCTTTGCGCACCGCCGCATAGCCCGCCACCCTGAGATCGGCGCCGGATTTGCGCAGATCCCGCGCTGTGAGGTGCGCCCCGAGCAGCGGCATGATCATATTATTCCCCATGGCCTGCGCCAGCACGGCGTCTGCTAAGATCAAGGCAGGGTCTTCAGCCCGCGGGTGCGTCATCCTGACAGCCTCGAACACCGCACACGCCCGGGCCACCGGCGCGCCCTGCCCCGCATCCATCCAGGTCGCAATGTCAGTTGGCGCGATCCCCGGCAGAACCGCGTGCAACGTGCCAACCGCGATTGGCTTGGCCACCGCCTGCCGCCAGAGCGCAAACACCGCGCCGGCCGGACCGGTTTGATCGCCGGGTCGCAGCAGGTGCACCTCATCGCGCAGATTGGCCGCGCGTTCGGTGCGTCCGGCGCGGATCACACTGGCCTCTGCGGCGCTGAGCGCGCGGCGGTCTCGGACAAGCGCATGGGGAACGTCTGCCTGCGTCAGCACCAACTGCAGCGCACTCAGCGCCGCGCCAGCCAAAAAGGCTGCATCTTCAGCGGTCTCTGCCCGCGCAGAGGCGATCCAGGCCGGCAGGCGGCGCGGGAACGGTGGCGGATTTTCAGGCGGGATGCGGGGCGGTAACATAGAAATAACTTAGCCAGTGGCGGCGCTTATGGCTATCAAATTCTCATGCAACCGCCGCAGGTTACCGATCCCTGCTATGTCCAATAAGTTTGCATTATCGGACATTAAAGATATGCTGGAAAGCAGTTTAATTTCATTGCGGGTTTCACTTTAAAATGGCCTCAGACGACGAGAAGCCGACTTCATCAAACTCTGATACAGTTCATAATGCTCAGGGCGACGCGAGAAATCAAAAAAAAAACGATTGGATCGCCCTGCCCTCCCATGTCGCAGGGTCCGGCAGCCTTGATCGCCTGGTCGACACCGCCCGCGACTATGCCCGCGCGGCAGCGTCCGACAACACGTTGACGGCCTACGCGAAGGATTGGGCGCATTTCACGCGCTGGTGCCGGATGAAGGGCACCAAGCCTCTACCGCCGTCTCCCGAGATGATTGGGCTCTACCTGGCGGATTTGGCGTCCGGTTCGGCCCCCTCCCCTGCCCTATCAGTTTCGACAATCGACCGCCGCGTGTCCGGCCTTGCCTGGAACTACACGCAACGCGGTTTCACCTTCGATCGAAAGAACCCTCACATCGCCACGGTGCTGGCAGGGATCAAACGCAGGCACGCGCGCCCACCGCTGCAGAAGGAGGCGATCCTGGCCGAGGATATTCTCGCGATGGTCGCCACCCTGCCTTACGACCTGCGCGGGCTCAGGGATCGGGCGATCCTGCTTTTGGGCTATGCGGGCGGGCTGCGGCGATCCGAGATCGTCAGTCTCGACGTCCACAAGTACGACACCCCCGGCAGCGGCGGCTGGATCGAGGTCTTCGACAAAGGCACTCTGCTCACCTTAAACGCCAAGACCGGCTGGCGAGAGGTCGAGATCGGGCGCGGCTCGTCAGATCAGACCTGTCCCGTCCATGCGCTGGAACAATGGCTGCACTTCTCGAAGATCGACTTCGGGCCGGTCTTTGTCCGCACCTCGCGCGACGGCAAACGCGCGTTGGAGGCGCGGCTCAATGACAAGCATGTTGCGCGACTTATCAAGCGCACCGTGCTGGACACGAGCATCCGGTCGGAGCTGCCCGAGAAAGACCGCCTCGCACTCTTCTCCGGCCACTCCCTGCGCGCCGGTCTCGCTAGTTCTGCCGAGGTCGACGAACGCTATGTCCAGAAGCAGCTCGGCCACGCGTCCGCGGAGATGACCCGCCGCTACCAGCGCCGCCGCGACCGGTTCCGCGTGAACCTGACCAAAGCCGCAGGCCTATAGACCTCCGACTGCAATCGGTCGTTTATTGGCGCTATATGAAACTGCAAAAAGACTGTTTTGATGCCATTGATAGGCTACGCGCGCGTTTCAACCGAGGATCATCCCCCCTGCCCCAGTCGCAGGCCCTGAAATCCGCAGGCTGCGCCGAGATCCATGAAGAACAGGCCTCTGGCGGCAATGGTGCGCGGCCGGTACTTGTGCGGGTGTAGGAGCGCACCGGCGAGGGCGACACGCTGGTGGTCGTGCGGATTGACCGCCTCGCGCGATCCCTGTCGCATCTGTTGGAGGTGATCGAGCGGCCGGAGGCCAAGGGTGCGTTCTTTCGTTCCATTCAGGACCCGATCGACACCGGATCCCCGCAAGGCAAGGTCACGCTGCAGGTCTTGGGCGCTGCGGCCGAGTTCGATCCGGGAACGGACGAAGGCTGGCTTGGCCAGCGCACGCACAAAGGGCCGCGTGGGCGGAAACCCCGGACTGCGGGCCAAAGACCCTGCCACTCTTCGCAAGGTGCGGTTGGCGCGACAGGACGGCTACATGGAGCTTCTGAACGAGACGGCACAAGATTGGGTGCCCCATGTGCGCAGGTTGCGCCCCGACTTGGCCTGGGAAGACGTGGTGCGCATCATCAACGGCCCCCTGCCCGAGGCGCGTCGCTGGACCCAAGGCCGCCTGCACGCGCTGTGAAGGCCTATGTCCGCGACGACTTCCTGCCTGCCGAGGTGTTGGCTCGCGCCGGGCGCCGCGAAACAGACGACCGCCTACCCGCCATTATTGCAGGTATCAAGGGCGCAGATCCCGACATCATGCTTCATGCTATCTGTGATCGGCTGCAGGCGATGCGCGAACGCACGCCCCGTGGGCGCACAAGCTGGCAGCCGTCTTCGGTGAAAATGCTGTTGGAGCGAGCCAAGAAGCTGGGAAGGCATTGCCAAGTTGTTGGCGGCGTGTCGTAGGTGTTTCTGGTCTGCAAATTAAGCCACCATCTCGATGGTGTATTCTGCCCAGAGGCGGAATGCGTCAGCTCGGGCGTGGCGGAATGATTTTGCGGTGAGTTGAAAACGGCGGGGACGGAAGATCAGGTTGACCTGATCGTGAGCGGACAGAAATTTCTGAGCCTGCCGATGTGACTTGAACCGGCCGATTATCTTCTCTCGCTTGCGGGTCGGCCGGTGTGATCCTTCGATGGCGTTGTTCAATCCCTTGTGGGCGCGGTGGTCAGCGTCCGGCGCGAATGTTTTGATCGGCTTGACATAGCTGCGCAGCTTGCCGCTGATCACGACCCTCGGCTCGCCGAACTGATTGATTAGCCTTTGGAGAAACCGCTTTGCAGCTTTAGCGTTTTGTCGCGTTTACACGAGAATGTCGAGGGCGTCCCCATCCGCGTCGATGGCACGCCACAGCAAATGTTGCTTCCCTCGAATCGAGATAACGACCTCATCCAGATGCCATTTGTTATTGGGGTGGGTACGATCGCGCCGGACGCAATTTGCGGAATGTGGACCAAAGCGATTGACGCACAACCGGATCGCTTCCCGGCGGACAATCACACCGCGCTCGGCCAGCAGGTCTTCGACGTCGGCCGTGCTCATTGCGAAGCGATAGTAAGCCCAAACAGCGTAGGCGATGATTTCCCGAGGGAACCGAAAGCCCTTCAGGCGCAGCATACTGGTTGGGGTTTTCATGATGTTGAAATAGCCAGATCATGCCGGCTGAACAACTTGGCAATGCCGCACAACGATTTCTCGCTGCGCACGATCAGATCAACGCCATCTTCCGTTCCCGCCGCTATCGCCTCACCGCCAAATCCTACCGCCACGCTAGGCCCGACGCATTCGGTCTATAGACCGACTATTCCATCCAGATGGCTCCCTGAATTCGATTGCCGCGCAAGTTCGCAATCAGCAAAAACAACTTGGCAATGCCCTCACAGCCCTTAGCGCTGACGGATTGCTCCGTAAGGGCGAAAGTATCCGGCTGATAGACCTCGATCCGCAGCGGCCGCTGAACAAATAGGCAGAGCCGATAGCACTGCGGTCTCTGCCCTCCTGATGACGCGGATGCGCACTTCCTTGTGCCACTCATTAATTCTCAGTTTCTGACGCGACTTGCAGATGTTCTCAACCGCCCGTGCAATGATCACCGCATCGATCATTTCCGGCAGTCGTCAACCACGCGGTCGGGTGCACGCTGCTGCTGTCAGGAGAGAGCTGGCGATCGGCAGCGCTTTGTACGCTTTGATCAGCTCTTAAAGACGGGTTCGTTTGACCCCAAGCTGACGACAGGCTGGAAGGAATTCGGCGCGATCAGGGTGGGCATTGTTGGCCAGGCGGCAGATCATCGCTTCCCGCTCAACTGCCTGTTCCTATGCCACATCATCTACGGTGATGATGTCTGATTGACCCACAACGGCCAAACCCCACAAGAAAGTACTTTATATCCGATAATGAGACTATAGTTAGGCTGGTGATATTTATATATCAACGATTTCAGTATGTTATACTATAATTATGTAATAATAGCGATACAACCGCGGCATGTCAGCCAAGGTCCTGAAAGCAGCGGCCTTTTGAAAAAATGGAAAGTCGCATGCAAATAGCACCTTGCGTCTTAACATGTCGACTCAGCGCATGGTCTACGCGTTGAGCGATCGCGAGCACCCCTTCGATGATGCCCGCCTGAAAAGTTCTTCGCTTGGCCCGGTGCAGCCGCATCGGTCGACGTGGGCGGCACTCAAAGAAGGCGATCACCTAGGACATCATCTTCCGTATGATCAAGGTAAAATCCTATTACTAAATACCAAATTTCCATGCCATTTCCGACGATCCAGCGGAGCGCCTCACCGCATTCCGCGACCGTGGGCAGAATGAAGTTGCCAACCTCACGTTGGAGATGATCGAAGATATGCCACCTGTAAGGTCTGGGACGCAGTGTGCCGATCAAAAGTTGGCAGCGGCCAACATTCAGTTAATGGGGATCAGTTTGTGGCGATCGAAGACCATTGATGATTAGGCAGACATCCATGTTTACCGGACAGGCGACGCAGATCTGCAGTTGAATAAATTAACCACACCGTGGGGGATCAGTAGCGCGCCCACTATCTAGAGCGCTTATTGGTGGGGAAATATCGCCGCGCAGCCTTGGATCCTGCTGGCGTCAATTTGAACGTAAAGATAAGTATCGATGAGTTTGATGAAAACCTCGTTGATTAGAGTGCTCATGGACTGCGTTCAGTCTAGTTGACAATGGCCGGTCTGGATTAAGCCTCGCTGTGGATCTGCAATGGTGCAGTCGGGTCATCGCAGTGGCCGGCATGCAGTGGGATATTTCAACAAACAAGGTCGGGATCAGACAAATACAGCCTAAATCCGGGCTCGTTGAAAACCCTGAAATGAAGTTGGCCGCGGCCAACTTCATTTGTCTTTCGGCGGTATGAGCCACATTAACATCGCAGGGATCTGTTGGCTGTATCATTCTCAGGCATAGCTTCCCATGTCGGGATTGGACGTCTGGCTCAGTCTGATGCCGGTCCTCAACAAGCGCCCAAAATAACCTGTGGGGTCAGCAATGGTTGCAACACGTGCGGCGATTTCATTCTGCGCTTCAAGCGCAACTTGCCAGCCTTTCGATGCGATGCCACTTGCCAAAACATCAGGGGCAATTCTCAGCATCTTTCCAAACTCATATACGATTTGGAGGGCGTGATGATCTGATCGCGGCATATCGGGGTAGAAATTCCGAATATGCGTCAGTCTTTGCCAGAGGTTCGTCAGTGATTGGGGTGCTATTTTTTTTGTATATGATTTTGTAGGTTCTTTGTGCCGGTCATTTCGTCCGTCTGTGGCGGACGTTTCATTCGGTTCTGCGTTGTGTTTTTGCGCGACACAGGAGGCTTTAACCGGGATGTTGACCTCGGTTTTGTTTGAGGTCTGAACCGGACTAGTCACGGCACAGGTGGCAGCGATGATGCCTTTGAGTTTATATATGATGGCGCGTGCCTCGATGACCGTCGTCGTGGCACGACGTAGAATATTGCGGATGCTATCGAGGAAACTTGTGGCCTCCGTGTCTACGTCGAGGCCGAGACATGTTATCCGGAGCGACTGGATGCAGGACCGCAATCCGCGTAGCTCGGCGGCGTCATCACGGCGTCGTTGCGCCAAGTCGATGATTTCTGCCGACCGCGCCAGAAGAGGTGACAGGTCGATCCCGAAGGCACCAATGACCTTGCCAAATCGTTGGATTGGAAATCGTTTCCCGTTGGCGCTGTCTTTTCGTGTGATTAGGCCGACATCTTCGAGTGTCTCCAAATGCCGACGCAACTGGCGGTCGGTGATGCCTTTCGCCCGGAAGCAAAGGGTGGCGTTGGCGGCGTAGACTGTTAGCAGCGTTAGCGGTGTAATTGGACTGTCGATACCCGTTTTGGGATCCTTGCACGGCAGGCAGCTCAACAAGGCGTCGATGACGACAACCGATGCGGGGCGCAAACCAAGATCTTTTGCGGCGGTATTGACCGCGGCCAACAGATCACGGCGCCTGACCGGATAAAAATACGGCTGCTGGGCAACCGTTCCGACACCATCAAATGCGGTGTGTTCATCTACGGCACAGATCGACTGTGCCTCGGCTTCAAGAGCCGTTGCTGGGTGGTGGTACATACATTTTCAGACGACAAAATGATACCGGTCACCGAAATCGGTGTTGCAGCGTTAAAAATTTAGGGGTACCAATAAATTGCAGTAGATCGGGACCCTCTGGAGCGCTTAACCGCCTTCGGGGGGTTTCTTTTTGTGTGGTGCCTGCCTCCTCTAACTGGGTTTATTGTTGGTTTGGTGAAGTTGGCCGTGGCCAACTAAATGAAAACAATGGGTTACGGGCTGAAACTCCGCATGCTCACTATTTTTCATCCTTCCAGGCCGAGTATAGCTTTTCGAGATTGTCCTCGACGAAGCCAATGAAGCCGTGTTCTTTTTTATCCGATATTTCAATCGTGAGGCGGCGCCCCTTAACCATGCACGCGACCGGTGTGTCACCTATCTTTCGCGACGGGGCAGGGGGGGCAGCCGTACTCTTGGCAGCCTGCGCGGGCACCGCATGTTCCCATGCCTGCATGTCTTTGATAATTGCTGCAATCTTTTCGGCGCCTGATCCTACAGTGGGAAGAAGCGCCACCGCATCCTCATCGGTCGGTCGGCCTTCCAGGCCGAAAAGACGGCGTAGTTCCAACCACTGCCTGCGGCCGACGTCATGGGCCGCGCCGATGCCGTAGATGACATCCTCTGGAACATCCTTGGCAACACCAATGAGTTTGCTCAACGTCCCCTTGTCCACAGCCAACACGTCGCAGATCTCGGCGCGCGTAAACCCTTGGTCTTCAAGTTTGACGCAGAAGATGGCCTGCTCAATGAAGCTGCGTTCAAGGCGGGCCGAATTCTCGAGGGCTTGGGACACCAGCGCTTCGCGCGGATCCATCTCCTTGATGAAGGCTTTGACTTGAATGCCGAGCCTCCGGCACGCCGCAATACGGCGACGACCATAGACGACTTCGTAGCGCGGTCCAGCCCCGCGGCGGTATCTCAGAAGGGCAGGGAGCTGCTGGCCGGATGTCTGGATGGATTCGACCAAGGCGTCGAGTTCGACGCTGACATCGAAGCGGTCGGCGATATCGGAGTCGGCAATGTCGTTGACATTGACGTCCTGCGCCGACTGTGAGGAGACTTGAGCTAGAACATCCGACATACTTTTGAGCGCACGCGGAGCACCCTCATCCGTACCGGACGGCCCAGTGGTGGCGGCAGTTTTGGACCCCATCTGCGCAAGGCTGCGTGACAGCAGATCACGTTTCATTGCTATCTCCTCGTCCCCATGAGTTCTGAATCATGATTTCAATGTCGTTGGAGAACCCGATGACGGATTCCAATGCGCGTTCGTATGTCTTGCGGTTCTTGACGGCCGACAGATCAACTTCGAAGATCGTCTTTTGAGAGAGGCCGGCCTCACTGACCGCGGAAGACTTGACGAAAGGCGTTTTGATGACACTGTCTCCCAAAAGTTCCCGCATCCATTCGGATAAGTCTTGCTGTGTGCTGATGGCCGTATCGAACCGCGTCAGGAGATATGCGAAGTTGTCGTAGGCGCCGATTCCGCCATTCGTATGAAGCACTTCGAGAACGCCTGAGGCCATCGTCAGGAATTGGCTTGCAGAGGCCAGATCGACGCGCTCGGGAATGATGGTCATCAGAAGTGAGGTTGACGCGCACACCGCCGACATTGTCAGGTATCCGAGTTGAGGAGGGCAGTCGATCAGAACGATATCGTAATCGTCTTCAACCTGCCGTAGCGAGTCCCGGATCCGATTGAAAAATACAGGCTGCTCGCCGCGGCTAAGGGCCATCGGCGTCTCTGTCTCAAACTCTGACAGCATGATGCCGCCAGGAACGATATCGAGATTGGGGAAATAGGTCTTTTTGAGCACATCAACGATCGGGACTCGCACGCTGTCACCATCATTGTAACGAATTGCGTCGTAAAGGGTGCCACCTTTTCTGAAATCGATCTCCGGCTGATAGCCGAAGAACGTGGTAAGGGAGGCTTGCGGATCACTGTCGAGCAAAAGTACACGATACCCCCGCATGGCGAGCCGCATGCCGAGGCTTATTGTCGTGGTGGTCTTGCTTGAACCGCCTTTGAAATTCACGGTCGACCAGATTTGAAGCTTGTCACCGGGTCGCCGGCCCGGAAGGAACTGGAGAGGATCCTTCGCGTTCTGCGCCAAGATGTGTCGGATCTCGATGATGTTCTCTGCCGAATAAAGGCGCTTGTTGTTCGCCCCTTGCTCTACCTCTGGAATACGACCATCGAAATGCGCTTTGCGAAGGTACCCGTCACTGACGCGCAGCAGCTCTGCCACTTCAGGCGTTGCAAAGCTACGGAGCGTCTTTTCCTCTTTGGGGGCGAGGAACAGCTTAGACATGTGTTCCAAAGCTTCGGAAAGGCGCTCTGCGTCTTCACGCAACTTATCGTGCAGCACTGAATGCATTGTGGTAGGCCCCGCTCAAAGTGTCCCGACCGGCGTTACTGGACTATATAGTGTCTCGCTGGAGACCAGAAACGCGTAGGACTTATTCTTGTGTCGTATCGCGTTACAGCTATGACTGCCCACCTTAACGAACTCAAGAAAAATTTTCGCCCTGACACGGCTCCTCTCGAAAAAAAACAGTCCGAACCTGCTATTTGCCTTCATGCAGTGCGTGAGCTATGCAACTCAGCAAGTTGATTTCATGCAATAATTCTATCCACAGGTTGTCCACAAGCGACGTTTGTTCGATTTCTGGAACTTTGATTTGAATGTGCTTCCTTACAAACAAGTAACGCATTTGGCGATAGATTGGGACGAAACGGGTTTTGGGTTGTGGTTGCTACGATTCTCCACTTCACCGGAAGGCTCTACTCAATTCCGACGACTTCGGGCGCTTTAGCGTTACGCAAGCGCACGCATGTCGAGATGGCCTCCCAAAAAATGGGCTTCTTTTTCGCATGAGGTCGCAATTATTACGACATGAAAGTGTGATGAGGTCAGACATATGGATGATGAACACGCTCCGGCAGACGCTTGGTCCCGATCACGGCAAGACGCTGCGGTACAAGGCCGAATAGTCGCCCAGATCTACGCGGCATCTGAGCGCCTGTTCCCCGGCGGCGAGACTGCGGCCGAGATCGCAGATGACGGCTTTCCGTTTCGTTTGGCGGAGCCGATCAACTTATTCCTGATCAGGCAGATGAGAAAGGCCAAGGGCTACATGACCGGCCCCTACGGCTGGGTCGATAAGCCCGATGCCGGCGATTTCCGCATCTGCCTTTCCAAAAACGGGAGAGAGTAATGCAGGGCTTCCGATCACCGTATGGATTGCAGCGCTTTGTCTTTATGCAGTCTTCAACAGATATGTCGCTGCGAGTGCCAGCAGGGCAGACGCAGATCCAGCAAGCCGGTCTTTTGCTGGCTTGCGCACAATGACCTCCTGCTATACGTCATTGACACATATGTCGGTGAAACATATACGGTGAACAACGATGATAAGATTGCAGACAGTGGTTGAACTGCCTGAATTTCAGAAACGCGCCAAGGCAATCATGTCCGAACTCGAACGGGAATCCGCAATTAACTTCATTGCGGCCAACCCGGAGGCTGGCGTGTCCCTTGGCGGCGGGCTTCGCAAGGTTCGCATCCCAAGAGAAGGGGGCGGAAAGAGCGGCGGTTACAGGACGATATATGTGTTTGGTGGAGCCCACATGCCAATCTTCCTGATCACGGTCTTTGCTAAGAACGAAAAGGCCAATTTGTCAAAGACGGAGCAGGCCGCAGCGGTAGAGATGAGCAGAGCGCTCGTCGCAAAGTATGGAGACGCAACATGAGTGCTTTCGATTCCTTGTCCAAAGGCCTAGAAGATGCGCTGGTCTTTGCGAATGGAGAGATTTCTCAAGCCAAGGTGCATGAGATTTCGGTTGCCGAAGTTGACGTAGCTGAGGTGCGCCAGAAGACTGGTCTTTCACAGGCCGAATTCGCCAGAAGCATTGGTGTGGCAAAGGGCACGCTGCTGAACTGGGAGCATGGGCGCAGACACCCCACGGGTCCAGCACAAGTTTTGTTGGCCCTGATCGCAAAGAAGCCTTCTGTCGTACAGGATTTGCTACGGGACGCGTGATCTCGGGCGCAGGCCCATTCCTTTCAATTCGAAAGCTAAGTTCGCGTGTCTTGTCGACGATGTTCTCTGTGCTGCATAAGCTTATGATGCCGGCACAAAATCGGTGACAATTGGGGCGCTCAATACTTGGCATGAGGCTCCAATGCGGCAGACGCCTCTCAAGTGAACTCAACCAGACCCGATGTCGCTATGCCCTTCACCGTATTGAGACAGTCCATGACGGACAATGACGAACCCCTTGCAATGCTGTCTCCTTGTAACATCGCATTGAAGGGATCCAACGCGGCCTGACGCCGGGCCGAAGGTGCTGGCCGTCAGGCTGTCTTTTTTCAGCGGGAACCCGCTAGAAAAAAAGGCGGGGCAGGGGGTCGAGCGGAGCTCGTCGCCCTGCCGCGTCACCTCTTGCAACGTGGGCAATAAAAAACCCCGACCATTTAGGCCGGGGTTTCTGGTGGTGCAGACTGTCCAGATAATGTCAGGCGGCTTCACGTCCTTCTTCCGCGATGGTCTGTGCGTCGGCTGCCGCAAGAACAAAATCAACGGCCTTTTGTGCTTCTGCGGCGGCCTTGAAAATCAGCCCTTTGTCAGATTTCAACGTCTCCAACCAACCTTCGATATAGGCTGCGCTCTGGTCAAATTCTGGTTCAACGCCAAGGTGGATTGCCAAAATTGCACTTCCCAATTCCGCGACAAGCTCTTCGAACGCATAAGCAGATTTGGTGCCGAACTTTTTCAGACGGTCGAGCCGCTTTTCCGCGCCTGTCCAGTGGCAAATTTCATGGGCCAAAACGCCATAGTAGCGGGCGGCATTGGTGAAAGTGGCAACGGGCGGCATATAAACCTGATCTGTTGCGGGGCGGTAGTAGGCGCGGGGGTCGTCGGTGGTGACAATATCCGCGCCAGTGCTGGCAAAAAATGCCTCTAGGGCTGGGTCTGCCTCGGTGCCTAGATCGCGGGCGGGGTCGGGCTGAACGTAGTATTCAGCGGGCAAGCCTTCGATCTGATCCGCGTTAAAGACGTTGTTCGCCTTTGCAAAGGCGATCCGGGCTTTGCCTTCGCCTTCGTTGCCGCCGTCGCGCTGCTCGTCGTCCTTCTTTTCAAAGGTGCCATAGAAAACGCTGCGGGCGCATTTTTCGCCCTTCTTTACGGTCCCGCCAAGCTGCTGCGCCTGATTAAAAGTCATCCAGCGTTCGGATGAATAGCCACGCTCGGACGCCACGGCCCAAAGCATCAGCACGTTAATTCCGCGATAGGCTTCGCCATTGTGACGGACGGGCAGACAAGCGCCAACTGTGCCACCTGTCCACGGCTTGCGCCAAGGCGGGGTGCCTGCCTCGATCTGTGCGATGATGGTATCAGTGACGTGCTGGTGAATGTCTAAACGGGCTTTAGCCATGATCTTCGGTCCTTTGTGGTGGTGCCACGTTTCCGGTCTTGATGCCGAAAATCGGAGCGGGGTTTCTGGCGAGGAAGCGCGAAGCGCGCCCCTCTCCTGAAAACCTGCCTCCCGGCGAGGGCAGGGGGGTGCCGGCGCAACTGGAAAATCAAGCGGACAAGGGGGTGGTGCGGCCCGCAGCGCAAAGCGCGAGGACACGGCCCTGCAGAACGCGCCGTATTATCTGGTTGCGGTGGGGGACCGGCGGTCCCCTTCTTTCTTTCTTTTTTCCTTAGCGGCGCAGCGGCGTATCGCGCTTGCGCGAACCCCGCGCCGCGCCCCATGCGATCGTTACCCGCAAGGGCGCATCGGCACGGCTCAGGACGACCATGGCCGAAGGTTTGTGCGCTGGCTCAGAGAGACAGGGCGCGGGCCATTCGGACAGGGAGGATGAGACGGGACGTTGCGGGCGAAAGCCGGTCTGCTGGCTGTAGCCTGAGAAGCGCGGTGACACCCCGAGGGGGGTGGCAGGGGCCATAACCTTCATGATTTCGGATTCACAGATCAGCGGTTTTATGATAGAAAACGATCAACCCAAAAATGTGCAGAAAGAGGCTGTCGATGCTCAAGAAAGACCTCCGTATCCGCATGGATCGCTGGATTGTCCAAGCCCGTCTGGCGGGTGGCCTCGATGATGAAAGTGATGCCGAAGCGGCATTGCGCAGCGCGGCGCTGACCTTTGCATCGCAGGACCGGATCGCTCGCGCTCAAGGCACGCGCAAATGGCTGCACACTGGAACGCAAGTTTTAAGTGTGTTCATGGTGGCAGCCGCGAACACGCCGACCGGTAACGCCGGATCGCTGTCGGGTCAGGCAGATCAGATTCAACGGATCTTCGCCAACCTTGCTAAAAATGAATCCTGCGGAACCATAAAGACAGAACTCGAGTGGGCGGCAAAACTGCACTCGAAGCTGTTCGCCTCGGCGCTTTTGGCGTTCGCGGTTTAGATCAAGAAACAAAAAAATGTCTGGGGAGTGCAGGGGGCGGGGTAGCGCCTCTGCTCAGCCCGCCGCGCTATGCGCGGCCCATTTTTGCTATGATCGCGGCCACGCTGGTGCCTAAATTGACGGCCTACCATTGCGCGAAATGTTCGCTATATGTTCGCGGCATGACTGACCTCGTGCAAATTCCAGATCACACTCTTTGGGTGGAATATACCTGCGGCAAGGCCGTGGCGGTTCGTGTTGCCGATGCCATAGAAAAGAAGTGCCGAACGATTAACGATGTTAGGCGGGTCGCTCGATGCGCAAAGTGCGGCGCAAGGGTCAAAACTGGTGGCTACGGTATACGACTATCGTGGTCGCTGGCGAAAGATCGAGGCGATGCCTAAAGCTGCGCCGGGTAGGTGGGGAAAACGTCGTCCGGAATGACGTGCTGGGCTTCGTCGGTCTCGCCAGTCTCAGACATGATGCCGGGATATGGATTGCTGGGGCCGTAGGACACTCCACCTTCTTCGAAGTATCCAAGTGAACCTAGAAGCCAAGCGCGGTGTAAATCTGAGCGTGCGATCAGTCGGCGCGTAAAGCGTGACATTTCAAAACCGCCGTGACCCCGCAGATAATTCACCGTGAGAATTTCTGTTTTCGCTTTTTCAAAAAAAGGGTTCATCAAGATTTCCAAAATTATAAACTTAAAAAATTAGCAAGGGGCGGTCCAAACTTGGGTCGTCACTTGCGTCGGGAAATTACGCCGTCTGGCGTAAAGCCGTCAAAGGTAACATCGGTCTCCCGCGACATGCGGCCGCCGTCTGCCGACACAACAATCTTCGTGTCAGGTGTGAAGCGGAAAATTTCACCGGTGCCTTCAAGGTGGGTCTTTTGCGAGTCCCGCTCGACCACAACGCCGCCGTCTGGATCAATGCGGATCACGGTGCCATCCACCTTAATCTGAATCTGGTGATCGTCTATAATGAGACCTGACCAACCCAGATCACGGTCGCGGCGGATCACGATTTTATCTGAGTGCATTTTGATCTGCACATCTGAACCTTCAGCGTCAGCCGCACGCATGACGACAACCGCTTCTTGATCTTCTGGCTTCGCGGCCAAGCGCGCAAACGCCTCCTTTGGACGCCAGAAATACGGCACGTCCCGCTTGGTCTTATCCTTGTTTTTGTGAAAGGCGATCAACAGCTCTGCGCTCTGCCAAACCGCTTGGATGGATGCTGGGACAATGGACATTTAAGCGGCCTTTCAGGTTGTATTACTTAAGGTTGAATCTAGCATAAGCCGCCAAAAACCCCAAACAAATAAGGGGTTTAAGGCGGTTTTATCGCCTTAAACTGCGCTTTGTGTTGCGCCTATTTTGGGGCGTAATAGGTGCAATATCCGGTCGGAACGTTCGTGCCGCTATCGGCAAAACTGCCAACGGGCAGATCATGCTATTTGCTAGCCAAAAAATGCGGGGGCGCAGCAAGCCATGCGAGGGGCCTGCCTGGGATACGTCCAGACATGGGCTGTGACCTTGGCGAGACACGTCACAGCATGCTCGAGGCGCAGCCCTTAATCGTCATCCAGTTCGACGGTTCCAGTCTCTTCGTATTCTGCGATCAGGAAGCGGACGCCGAGATTGTCGTTCGGACATATGGCATATAGCTTCCGCCAGATGGTTACCGCTTCGTCGAGTGATCCCTCCCGCGGGTCCGAGACCAATGCCAGGGAGAGGTGCTGTAAGGCTCTCATGAATGGACGTGTTTCCATCTGCCCCCAGAAGTGAAAATCGCCATTGGGAGCAGCCAGAACTTCCTTCTCGAACACCCTATCGCCGATGCGGGCACCTTCCCGCAAAAGTGCGATTTTCTCGGCGTTGGTCCTGACGGTCCGGGACAGGATGACATAGCTGTCAATCGCATTGGGCTGACGGTTCAGGACCTCTCGTGCACATTGGGCCGCGTTCATAAGGTCGCCCTGTTCTATGAACTCCCAGCCGTCGTTCTCGACGTCTTCCCAATCTTTCATCGACTGTACTCCTGTTTAATGGAGGTTTGACACTGGCATAACGTCGTCAATAGACCATTCGTTTAGTATGATTTAGCCTATAAAAAAGGCCCCGCGCGATGCGGAGCCCAGTTGTTTCCTCATGTCTAAGGAACGGGGAAATTGCTAGGATATTGGCAGGCTGCGAAGGACGGTTCAACCGCTATCTAGGGTTGTAATCTGGCCCTTGATCAATGAAAATTCTGGGTTGAGGACGGCGTAACTGTCTGCCAAGCGGCGCAACACTGCGTCGCCGTTCATCTCGTCCAGCGCCAGTGCGAGGGTGGTCGGCGTTGTAGCCTCCCCGCGTTTTGTAGAATGATACGGCAACAGCTGACTAACCGGCGCGGGTGGAAGGTGACGATATGACCCTTGTGGGTAGCTGGCGGGCCGTTTCGCATGGCGACGGTGTAGGTCTTGAATGACATGATCTGTCTCCGGTCGGGATGGGTGGGGCAGGGCGCTTGTGCGCCCTGCGGCTTTGGTCAGGCCATGCCTTCGGGTAGCCATGCGTTGATGCGACAGGTCTGTTCTTCGGACAGGCCAATGGCCGTGCGTGTCGCTGGATCGGCAAACAGGCATTCTAGTCTCAAAGCCTTCTCGCCCTTCTTCAACTTCTCGAACGTGGTCACGGTGGGGTGGTCTGCGGCCAATCCCAAAAGATCGCTCCACAGATCATTGAGGTAATCGCCTTTCATGCGGCCAAAGAAGTTCTCGGCGGTTGGTGTGAAGGTGTCGCGGGTGCGCTTGGCTGTTAGCTTGTCGATCATCGCGCCAAGGTCGGCGTTTGTGATGCTCAACTGACTGACCAGATAGCGGTTCAACAGGTCCATGATCTTTGCATCGCCCCGCTTGCGAAACTTGGCAAATTCGGCAGCGTGGTCACGGTCGAACGGGCTGCGGTCGTCGGCGTCCGCAACGGTCAGGCGCTTGTCCAGCACATAGCCCGTTTCGGTGGTCGGGACGTTTGACACCTCGTCTTTGCGTAGTCCAAACGCGGTGTCGTATCCCATCTTTCCGCATAGCTGGAACGCCAGTAGGTGAAGGGCCAATTTAGGATCATCAAGCATCGCGTTTTGACGTGCGCCTGTGCTGATCCGGTCCAGATCGCGGCCTAGCGTTTCAGAGATTGCAGGCTTCGGGGTCGCGTTTGCTTCGGCATGGCGGGACGGCTTTACAAATCCAGCTTCAACGGCTGCGGCCATATCTTCGGAACGAATAAAACCGCTTTCAAGCGACACGGTGCCATCGGTTGCAACAAAAAGCACAACGCCAGATAGCTCCCGCTGCTCGGCCGTAAAATCTCCGTCCATCTTCTTCTGCAAGGCGTCCATTTCGGCGGTGCCTTCTTCGTCCAAAGCCTCCGCGTCTGCCAGTTCGGCCAGTTCGTCCCAACGCTCCGCCTCTGCCTCGGTCAATTCACCTTCAATGGCATAGAGTTTGCCAAGGTTTTGGCTCTTGGCAAAATCATAGCCGATGTAGGCTTCGGTGGTTGCCTCGGCCCATTTCCAGCCATGGGCGGCGGGATAGTCGTTGGCTGTCTGGATCAGCTTCGCGGCGAAAACCTCGTCCAAAATAGCTGGATCGTCAAAGGTGGTCACGTCCTCGAACAGATCGGCACCTACGCGGCCTCCTGCGGCCTTATAGTCGTCATGTAGCGCGACAATCTGCATGAGAGCAGCGCGACAATCAGGATGATAATCCTTGGCCGCGACGGGTTGAGATTGGCTGATCAGTTTGTCGCGGGCAAGTGATTTGTAGTTGTTGATTGTCGCGG